>QWCL01000003.1_pt1 | contig 311891 bp, 245 predicted proteins | sample 1972551 | NCBI WGS metagenome assembly QWCL01 (sample SAMN09866709, study PRJNA288562) | Human oral metagenome isolate term2_saliva, whole genome shotgun sequencing... | isolation source: mouth | host: Homo sapiens | place: USA: California
GTATCAACCTGACAACATCTGTTTGGCAACACAAAGTGTAATTGTTAAATAAATAGTTAAAATAAGAAATATTGGAGGTTTTTGACATAGAAAGCAAAGGTCTTTTAATTAAAAAGTGAGCATTATGAAAACATTATCAGTAAGACAGCCATGGGCGTCGCTCCTTGTGAGTGGACTGAAAGACATCGAGAACAGAACTTGGGCTCCTAATTACAAGGGGCGCATCTTGATACACGCATCATCGACCAAGGTGCCGAAGAACTTTGGCGACAAGATCATCTTTAACGTAAACAACGAGATAGAGAACGAGCAAATGTTTGGTAATTTTCCTGAATATAAAGATCTGAACTACTCTGCTATCGTCGGTTATGTTACGGTGAACGGTGATGGTGAAGACTCCATGTCGGTATGGGCAGAACCTGTGGAACATCAATGGCACATCGAGGATGCCTACATCTTCGATGAGCCCATCAGGAATGTAAAGGGCAAGCTGAACCTGTTTGAAACACTGGAAATAGATGAGAACAACCTGCCACCAGCCCACAAACTGAAACGGCGTATGCCTCGTTTAGAAGGAGACTGCCTTGTGGTGCCGCTCACAGAAGATTATTTAGACTATATCATTGAAGCGGGGCAGATGAACCTTAGCGCTACAGATGAAATCCTTAATCTTGTGGAAAAACCACTTGAAGAGCAAAAGGAAGGAGAATATGCCTTTAAGCCTATCAGCATGGTGCGCCTTGAAACACCATCCAGAACAATGACCTTTGCTGTAGGACAGATTGGTTATGAAGAATGGGATTTAGATGATGGCAAGCCCAAGAAAGTTGTCAACTGGTATATGGAAGAAATTAATTATTTTGACATTGCCTTTCTGCTTAAGAATGGTGTCGTTAATAAACAGAAAATCTAAGTTTCAGAAGAAATGACTAGTAACTGGCTAAGAAAGCATGGAGAGCTGTTGCTGAAATATTCGGAGCATCTTCCTGACAAGGAGGACACAATCAGGATAACATTTGATTATCCTGATTGTGGATGGATGCCCATGCGCTTTCTTAAAAATGGTATCGACAAAGGCTTTATCGTACTTTCTGATGTCTATGACAGTTTCGTTCCCATGCGTGAGTGGCTCGAAACAATTGCCACTTCACACGATCAGAAGGCAAGCATCATCAACCTTGATTGCGAACAATACCATATTGTTCTATCCTATGAGCCGGTATGGTTTTATGAAGGTAACGATGGATCATATCCTCTAGATTGTGGCATATTTTCTGTTTATGATGAAGCAGACAAAGACTTTATTTTAGATGCCTTTTGTGATACGGAAACTTTCATTCGTGACATCTATCAGTGCCTTATTCATTTTGCCGAAGAAATGAACGAAAAGCCTGAATTTGTCAATGATTGGGTGGAACAAAGTTTCAATGATGAGTGGGCTGAACTTGACGAAGGTGACACTGCAGCCAATTATATATTCTTGAACAAAGTGAAATCGGAGAAGGTTGAAGAATATATCAAGTATATGGACAAATGGCATCAGTCAAGAATGTGAAATTGTCTAAGATTATATCAATAGTAAAAGTCGCACTGACCTTTAATCTATCCACCATCCTGCAATAGGCGCAGAATGGCGGTGAGTATTCGATTAATCGTATTCAGATAGCGTATCCAGTATGCTGTCGATGTCTCCAATTGGAAATAATCGTCTAAAGTGTTCCCCCTCGGCTCATCCAAAGTGTCCCTGTCATCTTTTTTGGGTAAAAGCAGTATCTTTATCTGTAAATTATTATTTAACCTAAATAATACACAGTTATCTATACCTAACCATTCCATTAAGATGATTAAACTTGTCAAGTATTAGGCCTTTAGGGCTCTGGATATGGTTCGCGTACCATAATCTAACGCTAAGATAGTAATGGTTATTCTTACCTATATGATTGGCTCCCAAAAAGAATTAACAGTGAATAAGATAAAGTCCAAATAACATAATCCATAATAGGTGCAAGGGATAGTATGCATAGAATATATACTTTGCATACTGTCCTTTGATAAATCCTCGCTGTCCATTATAACAAAGAATGATGGCGAGTCCCAGCCACAGTCCGATCACACCATATGTATACATGAACAGGGTGGCCAAAAGACATTTCGTTGCATTGTGTGTGCGACACACATAAAACGTACAAACCAGCAGTATGCCTGAATACTCATAATCAACATGTAGAAATGTGGCTATTCCACAAACGACACCTATCAGGACGCACCAGGCCAGGGGTTTATAACCAATCTTATTCAAACCTTCCATAGCTACCATTCCAAACAGTAGCGTAAAGAATATGTTATGCGTATTGTCATGGTTGAGTAGCCACCACGGAATTTCCGACACAAGAGCAAAAATGAAAAGACTCAGCGCATATTTCCTTACGGAACGGGTATACACATACCCCTCCACCAGCAGAAATGCGAAGATGGGAAAAGCCATCCTACCCACCGTTCGCATGGCATCGTAGGCAATGCTTTCGTCCATCAGATAATAGGCTATGTGGTCTAATGTCATGGACACCAAAGCAATTACCTTCAATGCGCTCCCTGATAGCCCTTTACCTTGAACGAGGATCATGTCACTTTGTTTTCTTTTCTTTGCCCAATAACTCTGCAATCATCGCATCCACCTCGTCATTGATATGCTTGAAGTTACGCCCCAGCATGATTTCCTTCTCACGGTTGGAGGCAAACTGATAAATCTTTGGCAGGTCGGCATACAGACTTTCCTCCTGTTTGATTTGTTCCATATCAAAGTGGGTTTTACAGAAATACTTCGAGGTCTTGAACTCCTCCGACTTCTCGATGTCGAAACCCTGCATCATGCTACCTTCGGTCGGAGTGAAGTCACGTGCAGACTGACCAGTCAGCCAACCCGTGGCCATATCCGCTATCTTCGCTGCCGGAACGAGGAAGTCCAGCCGTTCAGAAATAGAGGTAGAAACCTTGTGGTCATTGATCGTGATGGACTTGGAAGTCTGCTTTGCCTTGCCAAACACATCGTTCTGTGCCCATTCCAGCGTTTCCTTGTTACGGGCAGCACCCATAAAGATGTTACCGCAGGTGGTGATAATCTTCTGCATACCGTTCTTGCCATAGTCCGCCTCCAGCTGTGGCAGCTCCTGAAAGCCTAGTGTCACTGCCACCTTGTTGCTACGCACCGTACCTATCAGGCGGTCAATCTTATGAAAATACAAGGTCGGCAGCTCATCCACGATGATGGATACAGGGATATTTCCTCTGCTGTTCACGCGCGTACCGAGACGGTTCAGTACCAAGGCATTCAGCGCACCCACAATCTGCTCCTTCTCAGGGTCGTTGGCTATCACGAGATAGGAAGGGTTGGCAGGGTCCGAAATCTTCAGGTCGAAGTCATCCCCCGTGAATATCCAATAGGCTTCCGGTGAAACCAAACGAGCCGCATTGACACGCAGCGTACCCACCATTCCTTCGAGCTGATCCATCGCCTTGTTGGTATAAGCCGACTGGAACGGAGCCATAAGCGAGAGAATCTTCTGGTCCTGCATCAAGATGTCGAACACATCGCTGTACTGCTTACCAAGGAACGACAGTACATGCGGCATATCCGAGTATTCGCCGGTAATGGTGTCAGGCTCCACCACCTGCCCCTGCTCATCTTCATACCAGGACGACGTGATATGCACCCTCTGTCCGTTACGGCTCGTATAGGTAAAGTCATTCAGATCCACAAACATGCCATCCTCATCCACCGACACATCATGGCTCAACTCATCCACAAAGTCCAGTATCATGTTGCCGTCCTTGTCGACAGCCCGATAGTCGTGCCAGTTCTTCGTAATCAATTTCAGTTTCTTGCCCTTGTACTTGATATACCTTGTGAGCTTCTTGCCGTCCTTAAAACCTGTAGGATGGAAATTCACGAAGAAATAGATGATGGCAGAGAGGAAGTTGATGGCCGAGTTTTGGAAGAACGCCTCCGAGCCTCCTTTCTTGTCGCCTCCCTTATTGAGTGATTCAAGTAGTGTTGCAGCTGTTTCAGCTGCTGCCGCCAAGTCAGGGATGTACTTCCGTTGGATAGGGTTGATTCGGTTGGAGTATTCCACATCGGTAAAGTTCACGATATGGAAGCCACAGTTCTCCGGCAACCTGCCCAGTTTTTTGTTCTTGCAGTACTGATAGAACAGCGTCTTTCCCAATGTCGGAAACTTGTAGTCATACACCATCATGGCAAATCCCTTGGCCGCATGCTGACGTATAAATGGGTCAATGATGCCGAATGACTTGCCAGAACCAGGCGTGCCCAGTACGATGGTACCACGAAAGGGATTGATGATGTTGATCCAGCCCTTGTGCATCCGTCCTTTGAAATAGTATATCATCGGGATATTGACCGAGTACGGATTCTCATTCAGTTCTTCTGACTGCTGAAACGACTCATTCTCAAAGTTGAATCGATCCTCACCTAACTTGTAGTTGTAGTAGCGTGAGATACCATCCAGCCCCTGATGCAGGAGCATCGTGCCAATGATGGAAGTCATGGCGTAGAGAACACGGTTGGTCGGGAACCCCAAAGAGAGTCCGCCCCAGATGCCCTTATGGAACATCATGCAGAGCGCAATAAACGTGACACCGATGCCGATAGGATAAAGCACCATTGTCTTGACATTGAATTTCAGCGCCTTCTGCGGCCGAGTGCCGATGCACGTCACCCCGATGCAAATCAGTTCAACGAGTTTGCAGGTCGGTACCGTGTTGAACACCTTGAAACGAGCAATCAGCTCCAGTATGAACCCAGTAACACGGTTGTCTGCCGTGATGGGGAGATTCATGATCAGCTCCACAATCAGAAAAAAATAAATGCAGCTCCTGAACGTGTTGTACATCTGCTGCTGTTCCTTTGTCTCTTCTACTGCCATGACATTACGGTTTGATGATTAAAATACAGGCAAGTAAGATACCATCTGCTTGCTGACCCCATCAGCGTGCAGCATATCCTTGTAGTTGATGTCGAGCGTGATGACACGCCCCGAAATAAATCTCCAGTTTCAGCACCTTCTCTTCAGGAAAGGTCAGCTTGTCGAGTACCAGCACGTTTCGGTATGCCTTCTTGAAGCTCTTGGCACTGCTCAGGGAATAGACCGGAGTCAGCTCTATTGTCTGCGAGTTGGTGGCTTTGAGTTCCTTCTTGTCTGTGAGTTTGATGCGTACCTCACTGATGTCATACTTGGTTTTGGTGGCATTGTAGAGCGAGTAGTCGATGAAGAAATAATCGTCAATGCTGTAGATATTGTTCACCCTTGCCTTTATTCCGTTCTCGTCAGAATGGATATTCTTGCGTGGCTTGCTGGAAAAGATGGCCCAGGCGTAGGCCGCCATCTCCTTGCGCGGCATCGTCACGTCGGGATTCTCATACCTGCCCATTTCCTCCGCTTTGATGCGGTAGATGGAGTTGGCTTTGGCAGGTCCGGCGGTATAGACCACGTTGAGCTGTACGATATGCCGCTCCCCAATCACGGTAATCGTGCCCACCAGCTCATTGTCGTACATTCTCCCAGAAGGTTTAATACGCACGATATTGTCCGTACACTGGTTACCTACAATCTTGCTCGTCGAAATATCCACGAGCTTGATATTCTCTGGCATCAGCAGATGCGTTGTCACCTCTTCGTTGACAAACACCACATCCTTGCGTCTGTTCTCGTCAAAGATGTAGCTGTCCGTGGGCCTTGCGTTGCGGATATATCTCACCGAAACCGAGTCTGCCTCTATGTTCTTATACATTTTCTGTGCCTGAAGGCTGCCACACAATCCCATGAGGGCAACCAAGATAACTAAAAACTGCTTCATATTTTCTAATGTTTGATGAATTGTTGAATGCTACTCAGCATTGGTATTGACCAGATAAACGATGGTGTTGTACTTGATTCGTGCCTTATTCTTTCTGATATTGGCAGACACGGCAGAGGTCGCTGATTGGTACATGTTCTGTAGGGCCTGCAGAGCCACTGCCTCAGAACTCAATCCGCCGCCATACCCACCGTCAAAGTTGATATTGCTCTGCAAGGCGTTCGCCTTGGCATCCTTCATCAAGTCACGGAAGGCCGATTCCGGCACATAAAAGCCCTCCATGCCGTCATTGTCATAGACGGATAGTCCCACCTTGATGAATTTTTCCTTAACCAAGATGCTGGTGATGGATGCCATGACACGCTGCTGACCGAATCCCGTCACCGTACCATAGAGATAGGTACCCTTCTTCAGTTTTGTCCCTTTGAGCGTCACATCATCGAGGAGTTTGAAGCGGAGACGCGTACCCTCGTGTGCTTTGGTCGTCTTGTCTATCATGGCACGGATTAACGGAACCTCCGCCGTAGACTCGGCACTGACGGTGTTGAACTTATCCGCATTACCCTCCATCACCTTCTTGACAATGGCTGGTTTCTCCTTGGGCTTACGACTATGTGCATTGAAAGGCTGTGACACCTTTGATTCTTTGCCACCTTCATCCTCATCGCCGATGCCCATGCTCCTCTCCAAGGATTTTTGCCGGGCAAGGCTTCTCTTCTGAATCGCTTCCAACTCCCTTGCATAGTCATCCATCTCCGTTTGTCGGGAACTACGACCATAGCTGCTGCCAGAACCGTATCTGGATACACCACCGTAACTTCCACCCTCATAGGCATTGATGTGCTTCCGAGACTGTTCCAGTCGTTGTTGCAAGGCTTCCATGTCCTTCTGCCGCTGCGCATTGATAGCATTCTGCCGGTCTATTTCATCCAGCTCATGCTCTTGATAACTGTTGCTTAGTGAGTCCTGCTGTGGCTGGTCCTCACCGATGCCGTTCACTGCCGATGCCGCATCTTCCTCGTTATATCGTTTGTTCATCTCCGCCATCTTGTCCCCTATTTCATCATTGGCTGCTGTGGGCAGCGAAGCGTTGATACTGTCGGTGGCAACGCCCTTCTTGGCATCGTCCTGACCTCCGAACACACCTATCAGCTCATAGCCTAAGAACAAGATGGGCAGGAGAATGGCCAATGGAAAGATATACTTGGACTGCTTTAAATCGATGCGCCACCAACTCTTGCCCTGTGACAAGGGCTTCACCACTGGAGGATCTTTCGGACTTGTCTTTTCCCTTTCGTCGGACTCTTCCTTATTTTCGCCCTGCGCTTCTGCATTAGCCTCCGTCCGTGCAGCGTCCGACGGATCATCCTCCTTTTTCAGTCCAGCTTTAAGCAAGAATTTCTTAATCAGTTCTTTCATATCATTAATGTTTTAAGTTTGTCACTATCATTTCGAGCTGCCTATATTTATAGATGATAAGCGTGGAATCCTGATGCGTCTTGATAGGAATACGCACCAAGGAATCCAGTTCCCATTTCAGTCGCTGTCCTCGCAGAGCCAGTTGTCCGACCTCTCGAACCTGTACATTCTTGCCGTTCTGTATGCTCTGCAGTCCGGCGAACATAGGCTGCACATTCTCTATCTCCCCTACAATATCCCTTTTGGGTTGTGGGGTATATAGGGAGACGACAATCCCAAGGCCGAGCGAATAGACCAGTGCACCGAAGGTCAGGGTCGCCGTACGCTTCGGATGTTTTGTTGCCCATGCGTTGGCGGCATCTATCCGCTCCTGTAACTTCCACTGGCGGGAGAGCTTCCTCACGAAGGCTTCCATTTTACCCATGACCTCCCGTTCCCATCTGGTCTTGGCCTCTTTCGCACGTTTCATTTTCTTCTTCATACTCTTAGTAGTCTAAATCCTTATTCTCCAGCGTTCTCCAGTTGGTAATTAGCAAACCGTGCGGATTGTTCCTCGTTCGCGGTACGTTTTCAATACTGCCCACCGTGATAAGGGAGCGTTTCATGTCGCGTGAACGACGTTTAATAATCTGCGTACCGTAGTATTTGAACTTTCGAGTGTGTTCGTCCAGTTTGATGGAGTCACAGATGATCATGCACACGGCCGAAGAAGAGACAATGTCCGAGTAAAAACCGTTTTCCTCCATCGCCTGTTTCTGTTTTAGAGCCGTACCGTCCGCCATATACATGGCTTTGGACAGTGTCCATTTGATATAGTCGTCATCGGGCGGCAGATTGAAGAAATACTGATGGAAGAGCTGGATGTGTGCTTTTGCCTCCATAACAAAGTTCGCCTCCTGTTTACTCCTTTCAGCGAGGAAAGGAATGTCGCCATCGAGGACATAAATCTGATTACGCTCTTCCGTTACCAACTTGGCACAGTAGAAGATGCAGCAGGCACAGACCACCGTACTGCCGATGATGGTCAGCAGTACAGTTGTCAGTGCGAGCCTTGTTTTCTGTTCCAAACTTTGTATTAACATATCCTGTCGTTTTTAGTTTATTTTCCTCTGTTGTAAGAATCTCTCATGGAGCTGCCCATCTTCGATGCCGCCTTGCTAGCAGAGCTTTCTGTGAACATGTGTTTGGCCTCCTTCGCCATCCCCGAGGCAGCGCCTCCCATGACTCCAGCCATAGTAGCCACTCCGCCGTCGGAATAGCCACTTGCGCCGCACCAGAGACTGCCGCACCCGCCATTGGTGTAGCCACTGAAGCGATACCCACTCCAATAGAAGCGGCACTGCCCACAGCTCCGCCCACGGCTCCTGCTACGACACCTCCGGCTGCACTGCCAGCACTTGAACTCACACCCCCTGGAATTAGCCATGATGCCACTTCCGGGACGAAACGGATGATATAGGCACCCACCAGCATACCCATAGCATACATGCAGTTGGAGCCGATGCCCTGAATGCCCAAAGCGCCTATCTGTCCCCTAGAGTTCACCTGCCCCTGCAGAAGCCTGCCATAGGCATTGAGGTCCTCGCCGAGGTTATACATCAGGATGAAGTCGATATAGTACAGGCACATATAGGTGACAAATCCCCATAGCGACAAGGACAAATATTTGCTGATCCATTGCGACCATGCACTGCTCCATGGCGGTACTATCGAGAGGGCGAACATGATAGGGGCAAATGTGGCCAGTATAGCCATGAAAATACGCTGGGCTACCAAGATGCCATAATACGACATCTGGAATATCAGTTCACCGATGAAACGTATCACGTCGTTTATCCATTCCGACACCTTTGTCTCAGCAGCTACAGTGGCTCGCTGCGCATAGTTGTTGATGGTCGTGCCCAGATTTTCCATGTTGTAGATGAGCTTATCCCACTAATGGGCATCCTCCCCGATGGTCTGTACCTGCTTCGCTGTCTCAATACTGTCCTGCACCTGGCGGAGTCGTTTGAGATAGTCCGACTGCTTCTGTGCTACTTTGAGTTCCAGCGCAGCCACTTCCTTGTTCTTGCTGCTCGCCATCTGTTTGGTGGTCGCCTCCAACGCTTTACTCGGTCGGGCCAGTTCCTGACAGATCCAAGAACTGTAAGTGATGCAGATGGACAGTCCCACGATGCGGAGAAGTTTCATTACGTCCATCGCCCTACGTCCAAGCATCATCATCCAGCACTCGTAGGAGCCCACACAAAGGGCGAGGCACAAGCCTATGACACGGGCGTAGCCCACGGTGTTGCCCAGCACCGCCGACTTCGGAAAAGTCTCCATCGCCACCAGCAGCTTCTCAAGGCTTTGGTCGATAGAGGGCAGCCCCATGGTGAGTAGCTGACTTGCAATATTCATCAAAATATCTGTAATCATAATCTTATCGTTTGTAATAGTTTTGCGCCATGCCTACAAGATGCGCCACACGACTGACAATTTCCTCCATCTGTTTCTTATATTGTTGGTAGGCTTTCTGCCGTTTGGCGTTTTCAAGTTCATATCCCACACCCGTCCGATGGATATAGGCTATATCCTGGCAAACTATCTCGTTCTGCCGGGTCAGTTCATCGACCTGAAATTTCAGTTTGCCGCTGCTCCTCTGCATACAGAAGAGCAGTCCGTCGGAAATAGATTTCTGCATGCGTTCGAAGTCGGTTTTGAAGGAGGAATAAACCAGATCGACATTCCTGTCAGCGGCACGCGCCACTTCCTCCTTGTAGAGTTCTTCTATCTTCGCACGTTCCTGCTCGGTTTCCTTCATCTTCTGTCGTTGCGTCTCTTCGGCGGTGATGCGAGTGGGCATGATGCGTTTCACGCTGGACTTACTTTCCTTGAACCTAACTCTCCAGCCAGATTTGAGAAATCTCCATTGCCAGTAAGCCTCACTGCCGCTATATTTCTTGTGTAATAAGTAATAATACCATGCAGGAGCAAAGTCCCCATGGTCCGTTCTCCATCGACTTCCACTGCTTTTCCTTCTGGTCATCGTAGGTCGGATGCTGAGCAAATGTGGACAGGGAAAGATAAAGTAACCCTGTCATGATGAATAGAAATTTTCTCATATACCGTTCCATTTGTTAATTACTCCTTCTGCTATTTTGTCCGTCACTTCACTGTTGAGGATGTCCCAAATATAATCGTATCTGACCCCGTCGACGGTAATGATGCTACACCAGACGTTGGCACCATCGATGATACCTCTCATGTTTTCTATGGAAGTCTTCAACTCCATGATAAGGTGAAGCTTCTCGTCCATTGAGGCCTTCATTACGTTGACACCGCTGGCGGCAAGCGATGCATAAAGGGCTTTGATATTTTTGATTTCTCTTGCACAAGCCATATTCGCTTCTGTATAGTACCATGCCACCATCGGCTTCTTGGAGGTATATTGAAAAGTGGAGCGTGTAAACTGGGAGTACTCCTGTATCAGGCGATACATGCTGTTGACTGTCGAACCCAATGCGCTGGCTAAGATGACGTAGGAATAGCCATTATTCAATTTGCTGTCCAAGGTCGTTCTGACATCATTGAACTTGGTAGCACCCTTTGTGATGATGCTCTGTTCACCAAAACTCGTTGCCACCTTTGCCAAGGCTTTGTCCTCTTCACCCTTGATGAGTTTATGCAGACTAATAAGGGCTTCAATGGTTAGTGGATCCCTCGGCGTCGGTATAACATCGGCAAAGATGGGAGCTGCTACCATGAAGCACCATAACAACAGCCCATATCTTTTTATATTCCATGCCTTTTTCATAAGCCAAACTTCTTTAGACATCCAAGCTGTTCCAGTTGTCAATCAATCTGTCAACGGAGTTTTGAGCCGTGATATAGGCAGCCCACGACTCCACGTCAATGGCCATGAGCACATCCCCCCAGTTGTTACCGAACTGGCACATCATCACCATAACCTCCAGCTTATAGTGGATTTCGAGCAGACGACTGTAGATCTTGTTGGCCATCGTCAGCCGCTCATAGCGGTTGAGCAGGTTATATCCGTCGTCCTTGCCGTCATCTTTGGCCGTGTCCAAAGGATTGTGTACCTTGCCGTTGTTTACAATATCCACAAAGTCGTGTACCAGTCCTTGCGTCTCGGACACGAGATTGGTCATTTTATTGAGGCATACCACATAGTTCTTGCCCGGTGACTTGCCGAGCTGTTTCAGCACGATGGGCAGATCCTTGAAGATGCTGGCTGTGAGCGAGACGATTTCACCGTAGTATCTGCTTTCTTCCCCAAAACCAGTGATGTTCTGCATGGAGAGTTGGTAAAGTTCCTTGATGCTTGCCATCGTAGCGGTATATTTCATCAGCTTCTCTTGCTTGGTATTGATGGAATCCAGACGCCCGTTGTGCCTGTCCTCTATGAGTTTCTGCGAAGCAGCATTGGACATAACGGCGGCCGTGGTTTTCTTATCTATCACCACTCGCCATCCAGCCCGAATGTTCAGCGAGGCAAGGAGCATCGCCAGAACAAAAATTAACCTTAACCTTAACTTTTCCATAAGCTCATAATGTTTTGATGTTCGTTGACATGCCGCGCGAAATCGAGATATTTGCTTATCCCTGCTTTTCTGCGGTCTTTCTCTATCTCTGTGATGGCACGTTGGATGTTACCACCATAATGCTTCGTGTAAATCTTGAGGGCTTCCTTTTCCGCCCGTTCCGTGGTGTAGGCCCAGTAACATTCAGGCGGTTCTTCCACACCATACACATCCGATATCTGTCCACGGCAAATCCATACCTCCTTGAAGTAATTCCGGCCCTCGTGGTTGTTAAGGCTGTTGATGGTGAAGATCTGCTGTCGTTGAACCGCTGTCAGTCCGAGGATAGCCGCGATGTCATCGTACCGATCCTTGAATTTGACCTGGTCAAGCAGAATTTTCACGTCGCTGTTGTTGATGATAGCCTCCTTGACAATGGGAGAATCAATCACGTCGTTCAGTTCCTGTGTCACTACTCCGGCGATGCCGTGGAACTTACGCACCATCTTGTAGAGATACTTGATATATTCTGCCATCGTAGGCGAGGCGATAGCTTTCCATGCCTCTTCGATGATGAGAGCCTTTCGGCCTTTCTTGATACGCATCTTCTGGAGAAACACATCCATGATGATGAGCACCACGATAGGGAACAGCACAGGGTCATCTTTGATTTTGTCAATCTCGAAGACAATAAACCGTTCATCGAAGAGTGACTGTTCCAGATCGTTGTTCAGCGTGCACTCCAGCTCGCCACCACGGTAGAACTGTTCGAGAATAGCAGCAAAGTTGTCAATGTCGAAGGCTATCTTCTTTTCGGTCATCAGCTGTGGAATACGTTCCAGCGCATATTCATAGAAAGTGTTGAAGGACAGCTTCCTGACCGTCATCTTACGTCTGCGCTGCTCCATCTTCTCGATTTTCTGTTCGATGCGCATAAGGTAGCTGCCTTCGATAACCTCAGCCATGAGGCGCATGAGTTGACGGTTGGCAGCCACCTTCTCACCCTCCGTCGCAGCTTGGTCATTGACCAGGGCATGCAGCTTTTCTACCTGGCGTTTTGCCTTGATGTGATGCGCAACCTCAGCTTCAGAAAAGATGGTATCTCTGTTTTCTGCATTGACACATGCAGAAGTGTTTCCCTGATATCCCTCAAAATCTTGATAGTAGCTATGCTCCACCTTCTCACCATACTTCTCATACTCACCGTTCTTTTTATCCTCCAGCAAGAGCCGGTGGCGCAACCTATCTTTTTCTTCTGCGGAAAAATCACGGAAGGGGTGGAAGAAAGCGTCATAATACTCCACGATGACCTGATTGATGATGGCATCTTCAATCTTTGAAGGCATCTCGTTTCCCTTGTAGATGAGAAAAACAAGCGATTTGAGAAAGTTCTTCTTCTCCCCGAAGTTCTGTCGGTATTCCGTCTTGGTAATCTTAAACGGATTCATGGAGATGGGATGCTCTTTGGAGTAGGTGATATAGGTGCCACCGAAGTAGCTGCATATACCCTCGTAGCTATCTCCAGTATCTACCATCACCACATCCGTATTCTGCTCCAGAAGCTGGCGCACCAGACTATTCATGTGGAAGCTCTTACCGCTGCCACTGGGTCCGATACAGAAGAAATTAGCATTGTCAGTGTACTTGTGTACTCCCTCCTTACCGGTAATGTCTATCGCCACAGGAAGTCCCTGCCTGTCTGTATAGTAGGTTTTGAGCGGCGTCTCTTCAGAATGTTTCAGATGCTCCTTAAAGCATAGGCAGAGCGCTGCGTCCGACAGCGTAAGAAAAAGGTCGTAATCAGGATTGAAGGCATAGCTATTGCCAGGAAAGCTGCACGTGAAGAGCTCCAGCTGGTTATATGCCGAGCGAGAGGGCATGATGGCACAGTCGTAGAGTTTCGTTTCGATGTACGATGTAACCGGCGTTATCTTGTCATGCGGACAACTGACGAGGATATTGAAATTGGTATAAACCATCAGTTTGCTATCCACAGCCAGTGTGTCCAACAGCCGTTCTATATCTTCTTTGGCGATGCGGTTCGACGGATCGAGCATGGAGCCGTGGCGCTTCGCCTTGCTTTGCAGCTTGCGCATAAGTCTGCGCTGGGCAGGTATTTGTATGACCTGATTGTAGATGACGCAGTCAGTATAAGGTATCTCCGTTAAGAAAGAAAAGAGGTCAGTGGCAATGTAGGTGCCGTTGATGTTGACCGAAAGGAACGGCCTCACGAAGTTGGGCATATTGATTTCATCTATATCCACCAAGGGAAAAGACTTTACCGTCCGGTCGCCTATCTTCAGGTTCTCGTCAGAACATTTGAAATTGGTCATGGAGAATGGACCTTGCTTGAACTGGAATGCCATAAAGCGGTGAAGATACTCGTCTATCTCCGACTTGCTCAGCTTGCGGTGGGCGATACCTTTCTCTTGCAGAATGTTAGCTACCTTGGCTACTTTGACATGGAAGTCCTCCCATCGTTTGGCGTCGTATTTCACGAAAGCATTGTGTGCACACTCCTGCGTAACAATGAGGAAGGTACGTATGTCGGTATATTCCCGTCCCTCGAAGTAGTTGAAGTAGCTTTCGGTCAGGAACTCCTGTTCTCCCTCCGGCTCATGGTGATACTCCTGCTTGCAGAAGATGTCCTGTTTTTGTAGGGCATACCCCTCACCGAGTGTCTTTATAATGTTGGTCAGTACGTCCTGGAAGAGGCAATATAGGTCAGCATCGGTACAATATTGCTGCACGGGATTCTCAATTTCGAAGAGTACGGACGGATTCCCCTTCTGGGACCAGAGCACCGTATTGAGCAGTTTCCCGTCCTTATCCCTGATGTCCTGCAACTGGGAGAAAAGTTTATCGAAAGGTTTTCTTTGCTGTGCCATAACCATTAGTGTTTGAAAATCCCATGATAGATGTAAATACCCTTATTCCGATGCTTGGCGTGAAGCCCATTTCGCTGCCGTATGTAGATGGTGACCAGTCCGACAAGGGCAAGGACAATCATGGCAATAAAGCCAGCCAGCTTGCCCAGGATGATGGAAAAAAGGATGAAACCGAGAAAGGATACACCAATGGCAATGGCGGCAAAGGTTAGGAAACGCCCTCTGATACCCATGAACTCCAACGGTTTCTGTATGCCTTTGTATATAGGAAAGAAATCTTCCATAAAACTTTGAAATTTGGTAGGAGCCAGACGCATGGTTGCAGGTCCGGCTCCCACCGATAGATTACTTGAAGAAGAGCGGAAGAGCTTCCGACATGGCGATGAAAGCCACACAGCCACCGATGGTGAGCATGATAGTCTTTTTCACGTCCTGGTCGCCGTTCTGCATCTTGAAATACACATTGAACGCTCCTACTAACACGATGACGGCTGCGATGGCCTTCATCAGGTTGGAAACAGGGGTCTGGTACGAAGAGATCTCCGTGGTAGCTTTGGAAAATCCGCCAGCACCCTTGCTGTTGGCCAGCATTGTTCCAGTACTCATGGCGAACATTCCCACGCTTACTGCTAATTTCAAAGACTGACACTTCGCAAAACTCCAAGCACGTCCTACGCATTTTACTGCTTGTTTTCTCAATTGCGACATAATCAAAATGGATTAAATTTGAAATTCAATTCCATGTTAAAGCCGAAAGTCAAACAAGTTAAAGTGCTAGGTCAGAAATATTAAAGATAAAAGGTTGGTATGTTTTATGGAGAAATGTCTCCTCTTTCGGGATCAAATTCCTTCCATTTGGCAAGCAAGCTGCCCAGTTCGCTGTTCTCACCGTCTTTCGACAGGTCTTCCACCTTGACCAGCAGGTTGTTTACTTCAATACCGCCGGTCATCAAGAGCTCTGCTGTCCGCTTTCGTTTCAGGGCAGCTGTCTTCTGTTTATTGATGATGGGGCGAGTGATAAGGATAGGCGTAAATTCCCTTACTTCATCGGAGATGTCAATGGCTCCCTCCTGTACCTTATCGTCTTCGCTGGTAGCACGCTTTCTGTTTGCCAGCAGGTCGTAGGCCACCGTACCCAAGTAATAGCAGAGGTAGCAAGCCACAATAAAACCAAGGAATATTTGAAAGCTCATACGCAATTGGCATTAAGTGAACGATGGGCATTGAACCGACATGGCAAGATAGACACTCATTGGCTGAAACTGCAATCCCTGCTTCTGCCCATTGCTCTCACGGATCGGTCTGCGCTTCAGCTGTTCATTATAATATAAGGTGTTATGGCCAGGAATGGTCAGATAGCCATACGATTTCAGGATGCTCTTCAAGACTACACGTTTCTTGTTGCCCACCACCTTGATGTTTGTTTTTTGTGGTAGTCCGAACAACACGCGGGCCTTCTCCCGTTTGATGATACTCTTCCTGCTGCGCGACCGTATCTGTCGGGTTTCGTCTGCCGTTCTTTCAAGGTGGTACTTCTTTACGATTCGTGAAACCGACCTAGTAGATATACCTGTAAGCAGTGCTATCTCACTATGAGAGTGATTGTTATATAACCGCCTGACGGTGTCAGCCGCCGCCATCGCCTTGGTGACAGGACGTTTACGCAAGCGCAACTCATGCAACTTCCGCCGTAGGCAGCTCAGGGAAATACCCAAATGTCCAGCTAAAGCGGTATTGTTCATCTCCTTGTGGTGGTCGATAATGAAATCCACCATTGATACGGTCCAGATAATATTTTGCCTATACATGATTTTGAAGGTTATTGACAATATAATCGTTACTGCGTAGAAACTCTTTGAGGTAGCCACTGTTGGTGCCGATAAAGGCACGGAGGGCGGCATTGATGATGTCGGTAACCGACATGTTGTTGATATTGCAGAGCTTCAGCAGCTCCACCACCTCGTTGTCTATCTCGTAGTTCTTGCGGTCGTACTTCTTGACACGGTAGCCGTATTGTTGTGCATACTGCTGGAAGAGCTGCCAACTGTCATCAGACTTGTGGATGTTGGGCTGCACTGTTTTGGGTGCAGTTTGCGAGGGTTGTGGAACAGATGGTCCTTTCATCTCATTAAACACCCCGTCTATATCGGGCAGGTTGAGCAGATCGTTGGTAGGCGGCATCTGCGAATGGGAAATGTCTACTTTCATTTTGTCTACTCTTTAGGTTTGAATATCTGTTGATACATAAAGTCGAAGGTAGGTGATACGATGTCCTTTTGTGGTCCCATCAGTTCGATGGTGTTGTATCGTTGCATGTCCGCCTTGACTTCTATGCGTGGCGTAACCAGTCCGAAGTGGCGTAGCTTTTCCTCCGTTTTATCCCACAGCTCCAGTTCCGCTTTCTTGCCATACCGTTTGTCCCATTTATTAACCACGAAGACGAACTGGCACTTCATGATGGGCAGCATACGTTGGAGCTTGGCGATGAAGCCGATGAAGGTAGCGGTGGAATTGATGGAAGTTGCCTCGAACTGATAGGGGCATACGATGTAATGACTGAGGGCAAAGATAGGCACCAGTCCCTGTTGCGAGAGGTTGCCGGGTGTGTCCATCAGCACGATGCCTTTGTAACCCTCGCGCAGACTGGTAAGAAACTCCCTGACGTTATTGGTGTCTTTGATGTCGAAAGACTGTACGGTATAAGGCAAACGTACCCCTCTATATTTCTCTACATCCTCCTTTCGTTTGGAGTAAATGGTCTGCTGTCGGTCAAAATCCACAACGAGTACGCTTTCTCCCTTTGTTGCCAGGTAATCGGCAAACATAGTGCAGAGCGTAGTCTTACCGACACCGCCCTTCTGATTGGCAAAGGTGATCATGATATTGTCTCTCATTGTCGAATTTGTTATTAGTTGTGTGATAATAACAAACTCCTTTTTGGTAGGCCGGTTATCAAATGGAGTTGGGCCCCAGTAGCATTATTTCGAGAAATAGGTATCTTGCGAATTAAGTAAATGAGGAAGATGCTAAATCGTGAAATCATGGACAAAGATAGTGTTTTTGGTTTATACTTGCAAGTGGCTTTGTTGCCGTGAAGAGCCTCATTGATAGATGGTTAATGTGCCTTTGTGTAAATGTAATAAGACGTATGATTAGAGAATATGACGTGTGGGGATTGCCCTAAAATCAAGCACAAAATGAAGATTAAGATAGATTAACAGTCGAAGATTCGCAGAGGATGGAAAATCATAAGGTTGATAGTTTTTAAGTCGCCAAAAAAGAATGTACGAAGAATTGATTATCTTTGTCGTTGAAAATAAAACAATCATTATCATAATTATCCCATCTATGAGGAAACTATTATTTGTCGTATGTGGCTTGATGCTGTCGTTTTCTGCAATGGCGCAGCAACCCCTTGAAAGTCAGGTCATAGAGTTAAAACAGAAAATAGAGGCACGGCAGCAACAGTTGAACGGACTTTCCAGGCGCGTGAGTGAGGTGGAGCAGCTGAATATCGATCTGCGCAAGGCCATCACGACGACACAGAGTAGCAATGGAGTAACCTACAAGCTGATCTCACTGAAGGGAAACAAGGCTGAAAAGACCATCACAGCTGTCTTTCAAATGTCCACTACAAATGAAATGGTGGATATGGTTATTGCCAGTTATGAAGCCTCCTATGTAGATTTGTATGGAGAGCGACAGAAAACAGAGAACCTTACCGTGGGTAATGATGTGATGGTCAGGGTATTCAAAGATACCCCAACCAACGGTCGTATCATCTTCAATGATGTGGATATAGATAAGGTGAAGGAAATCAAACTGCTGCGCTTTGATGTCCTCAATGGAGAGAATATAGAATCCGTTATGTTTAAGGATTTGAAAGTGGAATGGTAGGAACGAGTCCTGTTCAAAAAAGGAAGACACATCGAAACTTTTACGATTATAGTTAATCCCATTGAAATATTAAAGAAGTATGAAAAAAGGATTATTATTTTTATTAGGTGTTCTTGTTGGATGTATTCTTACATTTGGAGGTCTCTTTATTTACTCCAAAATGCAGAGTACACCTGAGCAGTCTGGGATAAGAATAGCTAAACAAAAGACAAAGTTTACGGTTGCAAACAAGTTTGAAGTATTTCAGAGCTTTGAAGATGGGGCACTTGCAACAAGTGAGGTAAAGGATTATGTCAGCACCTTCACAGGGCCTGTTGTATTTCTTGTTGCTGAAGAAAATGAACAGTTCTATGACGGGCAGATCGTTACTATTCCTAAAGGAAAGTCTGCAATGCAGATAGGTACATATAGCTATGAGAGTAAAGCTGGTGTGCACACTGTGCCTATCATTGCGTTTGAATAAATGACTATATTGAGCCGCAAAGATGAAAGAGTAGCACCGTAATCGGGTTTAACAAATCATCTTTGTTGGCTCTTTTTTGTATCTTATCTCTTTAGTTTCCACTCGCCGTCCACCTCATAGCCACTATTGCTGCCCACTTCCCATTCGGCATTACGGTCGGAAACCGATGTCTGATGCAAAAGGACGTTACCCAGAATATTATTAGAATGGCGGGAACTTTGGGCCGGCATAGGTTGGAGCACTTGCAGAGCTGGGAGCAAGGCTTTGAAGTTAATACCTTCTGAAGCCAAGTTAAAAATGCACTTGTGCGAGAAATCGACACAATAGTATTCGTCGCCTTGTCTGAAAATGGCAAGATGGTTTTCTTTTAATGTTGCCCACAAGTCTTGCTTCTCGGTTGATGCAGCCAGATTGTTCAGCACTTCTACGGCAAAGCCATTGTTGGGTTTGCTGTGAGGATCTATATAAATAAGGTGGGGATTTTCAATCTTCCAGATACGGCAGAGAATATCACGCTCCACCTCGTTGGCGGGGTAAAAGGCCTGGACACAGTGCAACATAAAGTTGAATTTCAATACTTTTTGCACACTATCGCTCAGGGCGACCTCTCTGCCATTGAGCAGCCTGAAACGGCCTTTGGAAATGCGAGTACCATACTGTCGCCATAACATTCTGTTGAGTTCGTAAGCGATCATCCGGGGATTGTCCTCCAGCATGGCATCCACATAGAGTTCTACCTTATTGATTCGTTCCTTTTCGCTCATGAAGTGTTGCAGCTGTTTGATAGAGAGCACACTGCCTCCTTTATACACCGCTTGTTTGTAGTGGTCCACTATCATGTAACCGTATGGTTTGTCCTTTGAACCAAAGAAGACGAGCGATACACAAAACTTCTTTTGCAAGATGTCTGACAATTCACTGCGGCTGGCAACCATGTTGCGATACTTTTTTTAACAGCCCCCAGTTGCCTACGACGTTTGTAGGTTTTCTTTTCATCAATAACAGAGAATTTTACGGTCAAATCTTCCATTTCGATTTTTGTTCGTATCCGTCCGCCACGTGCAATTTCGAGGTTGCCGTCACGCTCGAAACATTCATAGCCCGATGCCTCCATGATGGCTTTGAATTGTGTAAGCGAATTGAAATTGTAACCAAGGGCCTCCTTCAAAAACAAATCGGCACGCAATTCCTCATCTTCGCCAACAATTTTGTTGATGGCCTCCTGCGAGCGGATGCGCTCGTGGTTGTGGTCTATTTTCTGGCCATTGGGATTCACCCGGCTGGTGATGATGTGCAGGTGATTGTTGTCGGTGTCATTGTGCGCATAGATAAGAAGCGGCTGCCCATCATCATCATAGTCCATTTCGTGAAGATACTGGTGAGCAATATCCAAAAGTTGCTCTTGAGAATATTCATATCCCCGGCAGGAGATGGCCACATGGAACTGAGCCTTGCGGATATGCTCGTTTCTTGCCGAATAATCAATCAGGTATTGTTGCAGCTGTTCTGGAGTGTAGCCATCAGCGGCTCCCACATAACCGAAGTTCTTCATTTCAAGGAGTACTGCCTGGCCTTTGGCTACTTTTCGCTCGTTGTACTCGACGGCATGGAAATTTGTGCTGGAGGGGAGTATGGTTGCTATCATCGTTTCTTTTGTGTTTTTGCGTTATCGTGAAAAGATGGAAACGGTAAATCGGTATTTACCGATAACGGCTTTCCGCTTTATCGTGTTAATCGTTTGACTATTTGATGCTGTTCCTGTTTTACCGCTGTTAAGAGCTTTTTCAGCTCCATGATTTGAGGGTAAAGCACTTTCTCAAAATAGGGAAGTGTCAGCTCATTGGCTATCGCCAGTTCGTTGGCACGCTTGACCACCTGATTGAAGTTGCCGCCCATCCATGCCAAGTCCTGCTGATACTTCTTGTAAAGGGCTGTCATCTCGTTGAGCGCGGCTATCTTCCGCTTTGTTCCCGTGTAGTCAAATTGTTTGATGGCATCCCATATCATACTGCTTACCGTCTTGTAGTTGGCCGCTTTCTGCTTAATCAGTTCGGTATCCTGTGCTGAAATCCTTATCCAGAGTCTTTTCGTTTTCTGTTCCATATTCTTCTGATTATATTCTGAGTTGCGAAGAATCATCCCCAACTTGACAGAGTTGGCAAGTCACTTTTGTCCGTACAAAAGTACAACTTGCTACCCAAACTCCGTAAGGGAAATGTAGTCCCTCCACCTGCTTGTCTGTAATAAAGTTAGCAAGAAATGATGAGTTGCAATGTCCCTCGCCCTTTTTTCAATAAAAGAGTTTTCGTGAAATTGGGATATCGAAATCCCGATTTGTCGATATTGGGATAAACCGAAGTCACGAGTCCGTTGCTTCGAGAAAAGCTGAAAAGCCGAAGCCGTGAAATCGTGACATTACGAGAATATATAACCACAAAAACTACTGATTATCAATGTTTTAGATTGCGTTTTGTTTGTTTTTCTCAGTTATTTTTCGTACCTTTAGTAGAACTAATAATGTTTTAAGATGCAAGTGTTTCTCTTCGTATATATCATGGTCAGGGCCATCTTCCAGCTGTTAGGTTGGATGATTAAAGCCTTTTTGTATGTCTTGTGGATAATTTTTGGTGGCATCGCTTACCTGGTGAATTATCTGATAGAACGCAAAACATAAAGCCATGCCTCGAAGGGGAGGTATGGCTCTATGTGGGTGTGTCAATAAATCATCTGATTGCTCGCTGAAGATTCTCAGTGTGCCGTTCTATCGTGGTCTTTAGTACTTTAGCGTAGATTTGTGTAGTCCGGATGTTCTTGTGTCCGAGCATACGCGATACATTCTCAATAGGTATGTCATGTGCGAGAGCCAATGTTGCGAAAGAGTGCCTGGCAACATGAAAAGTCAGCGGCTTATTCAACTTCAGGGCTGTCTCGATGAGGTGAAGAAAGTCATTTGCCTTCTGATTGGAAATCTTAGGAAGGACAAACTTGTACTTCTTTAGCACTTCCATGGCTGGTCCCAGGATAGGGGTGAAAAACTTCGATGCAGTCTTGATACGGCTTCCATCTATGTAATACAACTTTCCCTGCTGTTCTGTCATTTTCTCAAAATCAAAGGCCTGCACATCACAATAGGCCAGCCCAGTGTATGCAGAAAAGACGAACAGGTCTCGAACCTTATCTAATTTTTCGTCCAATTTAATCTTTCTCAACTTTTGCAGCTCAGCCTCTGTCAGTGGCTCTCTTTCCTTGCACTCTCCACGTTTGAATTTGACCTGGGTATATGGATCTACTTCAATCTTACCCTCAATATATAGTAGGTGAGAATACTTTTTCAGATGTTTGTGATAGGTATGTATTCCGACATCTGATCGTGTACCGTCGTGTAGCCATTCATCAAAAGCCACCAGATTGTTGCTTGTCAGGTCTGTCAGCTTCTGAATCTTGCCAAATCTCTTCAATGCGTCCAGCGTGCATTGCTTGTGTTTTCGAGTACCCTCACTAATATCTTCAGTCTCGATATGCTCTTTCATGTATTCTATGAGGTTGATGGAAGGTTGAACTTTCACCTTGTACTTTGTGGGGGCTATCTTCTTAGGAGAGGAAATGAAGGTAGGCTGTTGCTCTGCGCCATAATAATAAGCATCGAAAGTGGCAATTGTCATTTCATTGTCCAGTAGCTCCATAGCTCCGATAATCTGTTCACACTTTCTTCGCTCGGCTTTCACCTGTGGTGAGGAAGCAAATTTTTCCCACTTTCCAGCAGGGAAGTCACCTAAAGAAATGTACTTACGCTCAGTTCTGCCAAGATAGATGCGTAATTCTACCTTGCCAGAGCCACGTTTCTCTACTCGTTTCTTTCGGTCAAAAATAACCGTTACATTCTCTTTTAGCATAATTTAATTAATCAAATCGGCTAAAGGAGTAATTTTGGGGTCATCATGTACAAGTGGTAACACATTTTTTGGGGGTGGTAACACATATTGGTAACACATTTTGTTCCCGATAGGGCTTTTTAATTCCCGTTACGTCCTGTTAGCCGCAGGTTCAACATTTAGCATAACTTCCTCTAAATGTGCAACTTAGCTAACAAGTGGCTTGTTTAAACGGAAAAAAGGACTTCATTGCTGAAATCCTCTTTTTTAGTATTTTGTGATCCGCATGGGGCTCGAACCCATGACCCCAACATTAAAAGTGTTGTGCTCTACCAGCTGAGCTAGCGGATCTCCCTATGCTTTTGTTAATTGCGGTTGCAAAGGTACTAAGTTTTTTTGACTATACCAAATATTTTGAGATATTTATTTCTTTAGGGCTAATTCATAGATATTCTTTAATGCTTTTAGGCATCTTCTAGATAAGTGTTGATAGTTGACTCACGAGGGGACGGGGCTATCATACAATATTAATGGTGATGAAAAAGGATAGATGAAGGATTTCGTTTATAAAAAGAAAATCATTTTTACTGTCATTCCTGTCACCCTATCAGATACTTCAAAGTGTTGTTTCACAGCTTATTATGCTAAATGCTAAAAGTGAACGCAATGATGATTAAAGCCAAATTAAGTTTTTTGTGGGTTCGATAGGGTGTATTTTTTAGGAGTAATTTATACCGCACTCAATTATTTTAAGTAAGTTTGTACGTACTTATTAAACATATATTCTATAATGATGTATGCTTGTATAATGATTAGGTAAAGATAAGTCCATAGCAATGAGATATTTTCTTTTTAGTCTTTTGTTAGTTTTTTGTGGTTGTAGCTCTTATGACTATAAAGTTTCATCGCTACCAAGTATAGAACTTTCCTATCAAGAATTACCAAAGGAAGTAAGGCTTCGCTTGTCATCAATAAAGCCTTGTGACCCTTCAACGGGAGCGCTTCTTGTAGTTGATTCTATAGATAGTTTGAGGTATTCATTAGAAGAGGTAGCTACAATAACGGGACCTTGGATAGCCTTTATAAAGTTGACGGATAATAAAAAGGGATTGGTCTATAGGATAGAGCGGGATGTTCCTGAACCATACATAATATTTGATGGTGCATTGTATATCCCTGACAGATATAATATTCTCTATAGTGATGAGACTCAGAAGGCGAAGTATATAAGGTATCAATTAAGGTGATTGTCTTCTTTTAATGTGTAACTTTAAAGAAGGTAATAAGATTATCATATACAAAAAGGGGGCGATATTAAAAGTATGGATTATTCAATCTTATTTAGTTATCTAGCCTTGCTAGTACTAATGGATTGATATCCGTTGGACATAGATTATTATATCCTTACTTTTAATAGCTCCCTTCTTGTAATCTTTTAAATGCTAGTAAGCCTTACTATTAGTAAGCGAAGAGAGGATAAGTAGACATCGTCTCGTTTACTTTCTCACGTACTCTCTTGATTACCTGCTCGTTTTCTGGATCAGCAAGAACCTCATCAATGAGTTCTGCAGTGAGCAACATCATGTCTTCCTTACATCCACGTGTTGTCATAGCTGCTGTTCCGAGACGCAAACCACTTGTCTGGAATGCTGAACGCTCATCGTATGGTACCTTATTCTTATTGGCTGTGATATCAGCAGCAACAAGCGCAGTCTCTGCCACCTTACCAGTAAGGTCTGGATATTTCTGACGTAGATCGAGCAACATAGAGTGGTTATCCGTACCACCACTAACAATGCTGAAGCCCTTATCAACGAGTGCTTGTGCAAGAACAGAAGCATTTTTCTTTACCTGCATTGCATATTCCTTCCAACTTGGGAGGAGGTTCTCACCGAAGCCAACAGCCTTTGCTGCAATGACATGTTCTAATGGTCCACCCTGGTTACCAGGGAATACTGCAGAATTGAAGAGCATTGACATTGGTTTTACAACGCCTTTCTTTGTAGCAAGTCCCCATGGATTCTCAAAGTCTTTACCCATTAGAATAACACCACCACGCGGTCCACGAAGTGTCTTATGGGTTGTTGTTGTAACGATATGAGCATACTTTACTGGGTTATCCAACAATCCAGCAGCAATGAGACCAGCAGGATGTGCCATGTCAATCATCAATAAAGCACCTACTTCGTCAGCTATTTTGCGCATACGCTTATAGTCCCATTCACGGCTATAAGCTGATCCTCCACCAATAATTAGCTTTGGTTTATGTTCAAGAGCGAGCCTTTCCATCTCATCATAATCCACTCTTCCCGTCTCACGATTCAGTGTGTAACCAACGTGGTGATAAAGGATTCCAGATGTATTCACCTCACTACCATGAGAGAGATGCCCTCCTTGGTCAAGGTCTAGACCCATAAATGTGTCACCAGGTTTTAGTACTGCGAGCAAAACAGCTTGGTTTGCTTGTGCGCCAGAGTGTGGCTGAACATTGGCATACTCTGCTCCGAAGAGTTGTTTAACACGCTCAATAGCAAGTGTCTCGACCTGATCAACCACTTGACAACCACCATAATAGCGTTTGCCGGGATAACCCTCTGCGTACTTGTTAGTGAGGTAAGAGCCCATAGCTTGCATTACTTCATCGCTAACAAAATTCTCAGATGCAATCAGCTCCATACCTTTCAGCTGTCGCTTATGCTCCATCTCAATGAGGTCGAAAATTTCTTGATCTCTTCTCATGTGTATCAAAAGTTTTAAAGGAGTCCGTGTTTTTCTAGACGAACTCGGGGTTAGTAATATGCCGCAAATATACGAATTAATGTTCTAACATGCAAACGTATCAAAAAAAATAATGTATCTTTGCAGGCACAATCTCTTATTCTCTTGATTAGTAAAGATAATCTTCTGATGAATAAAAGATTTGTTCTGATAATTAAACAACAATATATTATGAAACTGAAAGAGTTGTTTCAAGCCTACGAGTTTGATGAGATTTATCCACAAATAGGACTTATGTTTCCTAAAGGTAGGCATTTACGGAATGAGTTCCGTAATGCTTATGACTTGTTATTGAGCATTAATCCAGTGTTATCAAAGAAGCAGATCCGATATCAACTGATGGAAGATCCCGATACAAATGAGATGTTCTTTGGTGCTGACGACCATGATTTTAATGGTCCATGGGATGTGTTATTAGGCAAGGAAGTGAAGAAGGAACCAAAAGTAGACCTCACGAATGAGGAGTTAGTGGCTAATTGTCTGCTTAATACAGTCCTCATTGGTCGTCATCCTCGTCCTTTCGATAAAGACTATCAAGCAATTATAAAGTAGGTTATAGGTAGTCTGAAGTTTGGTAAGATATAATTTCTCGAGGTATCATAGGATGTTATTGGGATTCTAGGATACCTCGGAAATTTGTTTATTAGACTTTTACCTTTGTTTTGAAGAAGTATTTTTTAACCTCTAATCATTGTAATAATCATCTTGAAACGCTCTGCTGCATTTACTGAATGGTGGGCACTGCTAGGGATGATGAAGCTTTCACCTGCACTAATAACGTGCTTTGTTCCTTCGACTGTTAGCTCCATCTTACCCTCAATCACCTGTATGAGTGCATCAAAAGGAGCGGAGTGTTCTGATAAACCTTGTCCTGCATCGAAGCTGAAGAGTGTCACACTTCCTGCGTTGCTATGTACTAATTCCTTGCTAATTACACCACCATCAGCGTAATCAATTACCTTGTTTGCTGAAAAGATAGTACCTTTCTCTAGTTTTGCCATATCCTTATAATTAAATTGTTTATAATTGTTTTCTATCTCCTAACAAGCAATTATAATGCCATAGAAAGCCTTGGTAACAAATGTTACTCGTTCTCTTTATGCTGTGTTCCAGCTATATTTCGTTTTAAACCTTCGAACTTTACACGCTTAACAGCTGACCCTTTAAATAATCGTCGATAATCTTCAATAGAGAGATTGTGCCATGCTTCCTTACTCATTGAGAGTAGTTCGGTCTTCGGTTGTAGGCTTGGTTCGGTGTTAGGAGTGGCAAAACGATTCCAAGGACAGGCTGTTTGACATCTGTCGCAGCCATAGATTGTATCGCCCATAGCTGCCTTTGCATCCTCTGACAAGTCCCCTCTATTCTCAATCAGTTGGTACGATAAGCATCTATTTGCATGAAAGTCTTCATTCGGAATGATGGCTTTTGTAGGGCAAGCATCTATACATCTATGGCAGTTACCGCACCTACTTTCCATAGGTTCGTCATATTTATCAACATCGAAAGGAAGGAATATCTCCCCGAGAAAGAACATCGAACCAGCATGCGGTATGATAAGTTGATGATTCCGACCAACCCATCCTAAGCCTGCTTTCTGTGCCCAATAGCGTTCAAGAACAGGTGCTGTATCACAGAAGCAACGTATCTCTAATTCCTCCTCTTGTCCTCCCTTTCTTTCTTGAAAAGCATTAAGATAAGGTTCTGATTCCCTTATCTTATTAGCCAACTCCCGCATCTTTTCCTTCATCAAGTCGTGATAATCCTGTCCAAGAGCGTATGCTGCAAACTGATATTCACCTTTGGGTAGTTGTTGAGAAGGGGCATAATTAAGGGCAAGAGATATTATACTTCGCACACCTGGAACCAGCTTGCGAGGATCGAGACGCTTCTCTAAATAATTCGACATATATGCCATGGTTGCTTCCTCACCATTCTCCAGCCATTTCTGATACCCTTTTGCAACCTCTTCATTAACAGGTTCTGCCTTTGCAACTCCACAAGTGAAGAATCCGAGACGCTTTGCTTCTTCCTTTATCCATGTTGTGTTGATACTAATCATCTTGTTTCTTCAGGATTATCGGGGAATGTCTTAAACTCATATCCCTGTTCTTTGAGCCATTGAAGTGACTCTGGAAGTGCTGTACGGAGCTTGTCTATACTCTTTAAAGAGTCGTGAAAGGTGATGATAGAACCATTTCTTGCATATCGTTTTACGTTCTCCACCACGTCTTTTGCAGTCAATAACTTAGAATAATCACGTGTCACAAGATCCCACATTACAACCCTGTAATTCTGTTTCACCCACCAGTAAACAGTGTGTCGAAGCCATCCGTGAGGTGGACGGAAGTAGGGGGTATTAAGTAAGTTATCAGCTTTTGTGACATCAACAGCGTAAGTTAACGTCCAATGTCTAAATGATCCGAGGTGATGATAGGTGTGATTTCCCACTTTATGCCCCCTCCTTATCACCTCTTTATATAGGTCTGGATGTTTCCTTACATTATCTCCCACCATAAAAAACATAGCCTTCGCACCGAATTCATCCAACACATCAAGGATGAAAGGAGTGGCTTCGGGGATAGGACCATCATCAAAGGTAAGGTATACAGAATGGTCATTCTTATCCATGCGCCATAATGCGTGAGGATAAAAGAGGCGTAGCCATCGTGCTGGTTGTTCTATTAACATTGATACTTATAGCTGATTTTAAGAAGTGATGAAGTATGATATAAGAAGAAACTGGAGTGTAGTCATCCATATAAGGTAGACCACGCTCCAGTTTTATTTATTCCATCTTTATCAAGAAATAGTTTCTTTTAAAGTTGGATTATTCACCCTGTTGCCATGTACCTCCTAAACTTGCAAACCGGTTCATCAGCCCATTCAACTGCTGAGCATGCTTGTTAGCCCATGCTCTGTCAGTATGATCATTAGCATTAACAAGGTTCATCATAATCTGGAAGTGCATCTTGCATGAACTTTGCGACATATCAAAGTAACGTGAAGGAAGCGACATATAGTAATTAGCATACTGCATTGAAATCTTCCAAAGAGCGTCATATAACTGACGAGCCTTTGCCTTTTGTCCCAACAATGTATAAGCCTCTGCCATATCACCAGAGCCACTCATGTAACTTATTGGTACATTATAATAAGGAATCTCTTTCTCTGCCTTCTGTAGAACTTTCAGTGCTTTCGCCTTCTCACCCTTAGCAATAAGGTGGAGCGCAAGGTCTGCCATCTCACGACGATGCGTATAACACATTCGTGCAACAGTCTCATCAATGTAGAGACCTGGCTTATTGAGACCTCCCCACTTGAATCGATTCATCACGACATTATAGGTCTTTTCTGTATCGAAATTACGTAGATTGATTCCCAATGGATTGTTTCCACCTTGTGTCGTATTGAATGGTGTGATACGATTTACTAATCCCTCTTGAATGAAGTTATCACCGAGATTCATGAAATTCTCACTTCCTACAGTAACAGCTACATAGAGTGGACGAGTCCAGTTACAATTAGCAATCATCTCAAGCATCATCAAATCATTCTTATATAAAGTCTGCTTACCTGCTAAAGAGATTACCATACGATCAGGAATAGAGTCACCTGGACGCATCATACCACTTCTTTTCACAGCTTCCTTGTCGATAGTCATGTAGATGGTATCGGTTGGAATGAGGTGAGTCTCTGCGTTCTTAGAACGTACCCAGTACTTCAATATATTCTTTAACTCGAATGGTTCCTCGCCAAACTGAGCCTTTGCTGCAGCGGGATTCTGCTTATAGAAGTCCAAAACCTGCTGCTTGTACTCTGGTTGAATAGGTATAATCTCATTCGTACCGCTCACATAATCAAGTCGTGGCCATGATATTGGCACACTCGGAGAGTTGTAAGCAGGGCGACGCATCTGGTCTATGTACCAGTCAGTCTGTAGGTAAGAAAGGTTGCAAACACGTGTGTCTGTCCTTACACCTTCAACCTCTTGATTGTACCAGAGAGGGAAGGTATCATTGTCACCATTAGTGAAGATGATAGGAGCACCCTTATCTTGAAGTGACATCAAATAGTTCTGTCCGAAGTCACGACATGTATAACGACCAGAACGATCATGGTCATCCCAAGTCTGTGATGCCATCTGAATTGGCACGAGCAAACAAACAAGTGAAATCACAGATGCCGATAGCACTGGTGCAATCTTCAGTTTTCTTGCCCAATCATAGAGTGCCAAAACACCTAAACCACACCATATTGCGTAAGCATAGAATGATCCCGCATACGAATAGTCACGCTCACGTGGCTGGCTAGGAGTCTGATTCAAATAGATGATAATAGCTAAACCTGTCATAAAGAACAGGAAGAATACCACCCAGAACTGCTGTATACCACGCTTGCCACGCCATGCTTGCCAGAACAAACCAAGTAGTCCGAGCAATAATGGAAGACAATAGAATACATTGTGACCTTTGTTTGCTTTCAACTCATCGGGCAGTTTACTCTGGTCCCCATAGAGTGCATTATCAATGAACGATATACCTGTTATCCAGTTACCATGCTCTGGTTCACCATTGCCTTGTAGGTCGTTTTGACGTCCAGCAAAGTTCCACATGAAGTAACGCCAGTACATGAAGTTACATTGATAAGAGAAGAAGAACTTTAGATTCTCCCATTGTGTAGGCATCTTTACACCATCAACAGTATGACCCGTAACGCCTCCCATCCATTGTTCATACTGTGCAGCATGAGCGTCATCATACATTCTTGGGAAGAACATGTTCTGTTGGAACACTTGTGTAGCCTTATTTCTAACGAGGAAGTAAGAGTCCTTCTCATTCTTAGAAGCCTTCTCTTTACGCTCATAGACAGGTGCTCCCTCCTTAAATTTATAGTGCATACCATCCTCTGCCACTGCTGGTTGACTCGTATAAGCCTGACCATAGAGTAGAGGGTGATCACCATACTGGTCACGGCTCAGATAACTACCTAGTGTGAAGATATCCTCTGGTGAGTTCTGATCCATTGGAGGGTTAGCTGTAGAGCGAATAACTATTACAGCATAAGATGAATAACCGATTATCAACATCAGCATACATAGTAAGGCTGTGTTCTTTAGACGGGCAGTCACCAACATTACTGATTGTCTCTTACCATCCTTATTAACGGGTCGACGCCAACGCAAAAGGAAGTAAACAACAGCTAAAACTATAATACCAATGATGAAAGCACTCCAACCATAACCATAGAAAGGAATACCAATTAAGGCGAAAGCCAATAGGAAGGCTATGTTCTGACGAGCTTGACTCTTATCTTGATAAGTTTCATAGATACCCCATGCAAAGGCGGATACAAGCAGTACTATATATATAATGGTACCCGTGTTGAAAGGCATGCCTAGGGTGTTAGTAAAGAACAATTCGAACCATCCACCTACGGTGATAATACCAGGAACAACGCCATAGAGGACGGCTGCAACCAATATTACCGAGATGAGCAGAGCGAATAACGAACCCTTAAGATTAGCCTCTGGCACCTTTTTATAATAGTAAATCAGAACGATGGCAGGGATACTGAGGAGGTTCAACAGGTGTACACCGATTGAAAGACCAGTCATATAGAAGATCAATACCAACCATCTGTCGGAATGTGGTTGGTCTGCAACATCTTCCCACTTGAGTATCAACCAGAACACAACAGCAGTAAAGGCTGATGAGTAAGCATACACTTCGCCTTCGACAGCAGAGAACCAGAATGTGTCACTGAAAGTATAGATCAGTGCACCAACAAGGCCTGCACCCTCGATAGCAATAGTCTTTGCAAGTGACGGAGCATCGCCATCACGAACGATAAGACGGCGTGAGAGATGGGTAATAGTCCAAAACAAGAACATGATACAAGTAGCCGACAACAATGCACTCATCGTGTTGACCATCTTTGCAACTTGTGTTGGATCACTCGCAAAGTGTGAGAATAAATTAGCAGTAAGCATGAAGAATGGTGCCCCAGGAGGGTGACCAATCTCTAACTTATAGCCTGTTGTAATGAATTCCGGGCAGTCCCAAAAGCTGGCTGTCGGCTCAATTGTGGAGCAATAGACGAATGCAGCAACTAAGAAAGCTACCCATCCAACGATGTTGTCCACCAGTCTGAATTGTTTCATTTGTGCGATTAGTATTTACAATCTGCCACTTATCAGCATGGGAGAAGGGCAGAAAATGTTTATTTCGAAATAATCTGTGCAAAGGTAGTAATTATATATTAAGTATCAGTAAAAGAAGGTTTGAAAATATATTAAAATGCTCTGTTTGAAGATGAGTTTCGTGTAGGTCGTATTAACTTCTTGCTGTTTTAGGTGTGTATTGGGGCATAAAAATCAATCACAAATACATGAACTTAGTTTTAATTTGCGCTGCTGTCTCTTTTAACATTTGCCTTAATATGTTGATTTCTTGTGTCTTGTAAAGCGTAAATAGGCGGCAGGAATGATAGTCTAAATATCTTTCTCGCTTTTATTCCTTGGTGAAGTCCTTTCGTTTCTCACCTTTTCTGTCCTGATTAAGATAAATGTGAGTGTTCATAGATAGCTATAGATGATAGGCAATCTTTGATAATGGCAAGAGAAGTGTATACGTGTATAATTCTATGGGAGATGGCTCTCTAAATTACTCTTTGCTATAAACACTAAAACAAAAGACGCCTTTTTCAACCTGAAAACATGCTCTTTTCAAGTTGAAAAGGTGCCTTCTTTGCATGAAAGAAAGCACCTCTTATACTGCGTCAAGTTGCATCTCCTTCTCTTGGAGGGGTTTGGGGCGGTTCTATCACTCCAATCTTTCGGTTAGAGTTATCGGCTAAGACATCATTAACAATGTTGTTGATTTGCTCCTTTAATTCGTTGATAAACTGCGCAGCATCATATTTTTTAGCCTCAATATCACGCAACTTTTTCTCCCAAATACCTGTCAATTCAGCTGATGTCAGGAGCTTTTCATGAATTGTGTTGATGAGTGCAATCCCCGTTTGAGTAGCCTCAATGTTCTTGCGTTTACGCTGAATATAATGTCTTCGAAATAGTGTCTCTATGATTCCTGCACGTGAAGAAGGTCGCCCTATACCATTTTCTTTCATGGCAGCACGCAATGTCTCATCCTCAACTAACTTACCAGCTGTTTCCATGGCACGCAATAATGATGCTTCTGTGTAGTGCTTTGGTGGTGTTGTTTGTTTCTCTGTAAGGGTCGGTGTGTGTGTGCCTGATTCCCCTTTAACAAATGTTGGAAGATAAGAACTAGCCTCTTGATTATCCTTGCCTAGTGCCTCTTGCTGTTCTGTTTCCCCTCCTTTGAGAGTGAACTGCGGGTTGGATACTTCCATCACTACACGCCATCCTTTATCTAGAATCTCCTTTCCTGAAACCTTAAATTCAATCTTATCCACTTCACCCAACACCGTTGTCGTAGCAAATTTACAATCAGGATAGAAGGCTGCGATGAATCTTCTCGCAATGAGATCATACACATTTCGTTCAACATCTGTCAGTCCCTGTGGGGGAATACCTGTTGGGATGATGGCGTGGTGATCAGTTACCTTTGAAGAATCAAACACACGTTTCGACTTCGGAAGTGGTTTCCCTCCTAATGTCTTAACCAACTCGGCATAAGGTCGCTTGCCTGCAAACGTTGTTTGGAAAAGTCCGTTCATGGTTTGCGGGCACTTTGGATAGATGTCATCCGATAGATATTGGGTATCAACGCGAGGGTAAGTTGTGAGTTTTCTTTCATATAAACTCTGGATTGTGTTCAGCGTCATTTCAGCCGAATAACCATATTTTCGATTACAATCCACCTGCAATGACGTGAGATCATAGAGTTGTTTGGGTTGTTCTGTACCCTTCTTTTTAGTGACATTGGTGATAGTAAAAGGTTTTCCTTCAATGGTTGAGAAAGCCTTTTCGCCCTCTTCTTTAGATGTGAACTTCCCCTTTGTAGCCGTAAATTGTGTGTCTCGATAGATGGTTGCGAGTACCCAATAAGGCTCAGGCTTGAAGTTGTCGATCTCTTCCTGGCGTTTCACGATGAGTGCAAGGGTAGGAGTTTGCACTCTTCCAATAGATAGTATTTGTCCTTTTCCGTATGAATTCCTGCCATACTTGAGTGTATAAAGGCGTGTAGCATTCATTCCCAAGAGCCAATCACCAATCGCTCTTGAAAGTCCAGCAAGGTAGAGTGGCTTGTATTGAGCCTCATCTCTTAGATTAGCAAAGCCTTCTCGGATAGCTTCATCAGTCATGGACGATATCCAAAGACGCCTAACAGGGCATTTTGCACCAGCCTTCTGCATGACCCAACGCTGTATCAATTCACCTTCCTGACCAGCATCACCACAATTAATAATCTCGTCTGCAGCTTGAAATAGTTTCTTGATGATGTCGAATTGACGTTTGATACCTTCGTCTTCTATTAGTTTAATACCAAAGCGAGAAGGTATCATTGGTAATGAACCAAGACTCCAGTGTTTCCAGTTGAGGGTATAATCGCGCGGTTCTTTTAGCTCACAAAGGTGGCCAAAAGTCCATGTTACCTGATATCCATTCCCCTCCATATATCCTGTGTGCGCACTATTTGCGCCAAGGATACGGGCAATATCTTTTGCAACACTAGGTTTCTCTGCTATGCAAACTTTCATGTATTCTTTTTTACTCTACGCTTCTTAAACCTCTCTTTCACCCCTGCAAAGTTATGAAAAATATTCTACAGGAGAATTAAACTAGTATCTTTAGCTATGTTTTTTTGCGTTTTTCTTTTCCTATCTAAGTTATTTTATCTAAATTTGTAGCATAGAAACGAACAAGAGAAGATAAATTTATGAGAGTTGGACTCTTTATTCCATGTTACGTCGATGCACTCTATCCACATGTTGGCGTAGCAACTTATAAGCTTTTGCGAAAGCTTCACTTAGATGTAGTCTATCCCGAACGGCAGACTTGTTGTGGGCAACCTATGGCAAATGGTGGCTTTCAGCGTATGTCAGGTCACCTTGCTGAGCGGTTTGAGGATAGGTTTAAAGACTTTGATTATGTGGTAACGCCGAGCGTGTCTTGTGCTGCTTTCGTGCGTGTTAATTACCCACAAATACTTGACCATGAGTGTCAGACCCCTAAAAAGACAATGGAACTTGTAGAGTTCCTGCATGATGTTTTGAAGGTGAAGGAACTCCCGGGGAGTTTTCCTCATGTTGTTTCAGTACATAACTCCTGTCATGGTGTGCGGGAGTTAGGATTGAGTGCACCTTCAGAAATACAAGAGAAGCCTTTCAATAAGATAATTGATTTATTGAGACTCAAGGAAGGTATCACCATAAAAGAGCCTGATCGCAAAGATGAATGTTGTGGCTTTGGTGGTATGTTTGCAATAGAAGAGCCACGTGTCAGTGCTGCTATGGGTAATGACAAGGTGAAACGTCACATGGAAACAGGGGCTGAATTTATCACAGGTTCTGATAGTTCCTGTTTGATGCACATGCAAGGGGTGGCTGCAAAGAATCATTATCCTATTAAGTTTATGCACGTAGCTGAGATTTTAGCTGCTGGTTTTTGATATATATAAATAAGGTTATATAAGGGTAACTAAGTTATGACAACATACCATTCAAAGAGAGCTAAAGAGTTTCTGAAAGACCCTAAGAAGGTTGAGCAACACGATCGTACGTTTTGGTCGGTGCGTCAGAAGCGAGATGCCGCAGCTGCTGCATTACCCGAATGGGAGGACTTACGCGAACATGCTAGTCGTATTAAAGAACACACAGCAAGCCATTTAGCTGACTATCTAGAGCAATTCTCTAATAGTTTAGAGCGTAATGGCGTTATCGTTCACTTTGCGAAAGATGCACAAGAGTTTAATGAGATGGTTTATGAGATACTTAAGTCTCATAAAGTTAAGAAGCTCGTTAAATCGAAATCAATGCTTACCGAGGAATGTGAGATGAACCCTTATCTCATAGAAAGAGGTATCAATGTGGTTGAATCAGACCTTGGTGAGCGTATTCTTCAACTAATGCATTTAAAGCCAGCACACATCGTTATGCCTGCAATTCACTTGACACGTGATGAGGTGGGGGAGATGTTTGAAGAAAAAGGAATATCTCATGAAAAGGGTAACCACGATCCCGCTTATCTTACACGATGCGCACGTGAAGATCTCCGAGAGGATTTTATGGATGCTGATGCAGGTTTGACAGGTTGTAACTTTGGTGTTGCTTCAACAGGAGATTGTGTTGTCTGCACCAATGAGGGTAATGCTGATATGTCAACGTCGGTGCCTAAATTGCATATTGTAGCCATGGGTATTGAGAAAGTCATCCCTGATTATGATGCTTTAGCAGTCTTTCAACGACTATTAGCTCGTAGTGGTACTGGTCAGCCATCTACGGCTTTTACTTCTCAATTTCGTAAGCCTCGTCCAGGCGGAGAGATGCATGTTATCTTGGTAGATAATGGACGTAGTGACATTGTTTCCAATAATGAACACTGGGAGACGTTGAAGTGTATTCGTTGTGGTGCATGTATGAACACCTGTCCTGTCTATCGTCGTTCGGGGGGGTATTCATATAGTTATTTCATTCCTGGACCTATTGGTGTCAATCTCGGTATGCTGAAGAGTCCCAAGAAACACAGCGGTAACGTGTCAGCATGTTCATTGTGTTTGAGTTGTGATTGTGTGTGCCCGGCGAAGGTTTCTCCAGGTAGTCAGATTTATCGTTGGCGCCAGAGTCTAGAGAAATATGGTACAGAGAATAAGGAAAAGAAGGTGATGGCAGAGGGAATGAAGGCTGTTTATGAGAATTATCATGTCTATGATGCCTTATTGCGTAATTCGTCAGTTGCTAACCACATACCTAAGTCGTTGATGGATATAAAACTGAATCCTTGGAGCATTGGACATACTATGCCACAATTTGCCAAGAAACCTTTCCACGTTATCTTTAAGCAAGCAATGAAGGAATTGAAGCATGAATAAGGAAGAACTATTAAGCAAACTGCGTCGTAATACCATACATCAGTTTGATATGCCAGAAACCCCTGTTGAAGGAATTAAGTATCAAGATGTTGTACAGCAATTTATTGATATGAGTCGTAATGTGGGGTGTGAAGTCATCGAGGCAAAGGCTGATGATGATATTAACGAACTCATCCGTAAGGCTTATCCAGTAGCAGAGGTGTTAGCATCAAATGTAGATGGAGTAAAGGCTGATATTAATCCCGATATAGTTTCTGAGGCACAAGATCTCAATGGAACAGATGTCGGTATTATTGAAGGTGATATTGCCGTGGCAGAGAATGGGTGTGTATGGGTTCCTCAAACTATGAAGGAGAGAGTTGTTTGCTTCATCTCCGAGAACCTTGTAATACTTGTTCATCGTGATAAAATCGTTAACAATATGCACGAAGCCTATAAGAAGATACACATGACCGACTATGGTTATGGATGCTTTATATCAGGACCGAGTAAGACAGCAGATATAGAACAAGCACTCGTTATGGGTGCTCAGGCAGCAAGAGGTGTTACTGTCATAATTATAGATTAAACGTTAATTATGTCAAAAACATAAATATAAAAGGTTGGTGCAATACGTTTCCAACTTTTTTTATTAACTTTGCATTCCGTAGAGAAGGATATAAAATATAACAGTTTTAATAAACAAAATAAGTTATGAAGATTGAAAAAGTACATGCTCGCGAGATTCTTGATTCACGTGGCAATCCTACAGTTGAGGTTGAGGTAACCCTCGAAAATGGTGTAATGGGTCGTGCAAGTGTTCCATCTGGTGCTTCTACTGGTGAGAACGAGGCTCTTGAACTCCGTGATGGCGATAAGAATCGTTTCTTGGGTAAGGGCGTCCTCAAGGCTGTTGAAAACGTAAACAACCTTATTGCTCCAGCATTGAAAGGTGATTGCGTACTCAATCAGCGTGCTATTGACTACAAGATGCTCGAACTCGACGGTACTCCAACTAAGAGCAAGCTCGGTGCTAACGCTATCCTTGGTGTTTCTTTGGCAGTCGCTCAGACAGCTGCTAAGGCATTGAACATCCCATTGTATCGTTACATTGGAGGTGCTAATACTTATGTATTGCCAGTACCTATGATGAATATCATCAATGGTGGTGCTCACTCTGATGCACCTATTGCTTTCCAGGAGTTCATGATTCGTCCTGTTGGTGCTCCTACTGAGAAAGAAGGTATCCGTATGGGTGCTGAGGTATTCCACGCACTTGCTAAGTTGTTGAAGAAACGTGGTCTCTCTACTGCAGTAGGTGATGAAGGTGGTTTCGCTCCTAAGTTCGATGGTATCGAGGATGCACTCGATTCAATCATTCAGGCTATCAAGGATGCAGGTTACGAGCCAGGTAAGGATGTTAAGATTGCTATGGACTGTGCTGCTTCTGAATTCGCTGTATGCGAGGGTGGTAAGTGGTTCTATGACTATCGTCAGCTCAAGAATGGTATGCCAAAGGATCCTAATGGCAAGAAGTTGACCGCAGATGAGCAGATTGCTTATCTAGAGCATTTGATTACAAAGTATCCTATCGACTCTATTGAAGATGGTCTTGATGAGAACGACTGGGAGAACTGGGTTAAGCTAACATCAGCTATTGGCGACCGTTGCCAGCTTGTTGGTGATGATTTGTTCGTTACTAACGTTAAGTTCCTTGAGAAGGGTATTAAGATGGGCGCAGCTAACTCTATCCTTATTAAGGTTAACCAGATTGGTTCATTGACAGAGACACTTGAGGCTATCGAGATGGCTCATCGTCATGGTTACACAACTGTAACTTCACACCGTTCAGGTGAGACTGAGGATACAACTATCGCTGACATCGCTGTTGCAACAAACTCTGGTCAGATTAAGACAGGTTCTATGTCTCGTACAGACCGTATGGCTAAGTACAACCAGCTCATCCGTATTGAGGAGGAACTCGGTGCTTGCGCTAAGTATGGTTATACAAAGTTGAAGTAAGTTCTTGCTCCTATTAAGGGAGGAACTACATTATAATTAAGGACTATCCCATTGGGGTAGTCCTTTTCTGTTATTGGATATTTGAATTATAGTGAGCCATCCTTTATAATATAAAAGAAGTATGGATATGTGCGATCTTATAGCTTCGGTGATGATATGATTATTGCTTTGTGATGGTATCATGGCATATTTGATACGTTAAAAGCTTGTTTTTATGGCTGGAAAATGGTAACTTTGTATACCTAGTTATGAAATAATTTATATTGAAACAAAGCATTTGAAATAAGATGATGGCACCACAAATAGAATATTCGGATAGAGAGGAACGTCTCGAGTTTATACAAGATCGTTATCATTGTAAGGCTCCTTCTTGTGGGCGTTGTGGTTCGTGCGCTTTACCAGATGGTGTACCAGCAGTTGAGTACTTTGCTGATTATATTGATGGAAAGGTGGAGTATGTAAAGCTCGCAGCAAAGGTTTGGGACTATTGATTAGCTTAATGGATGTTGTTAAAGGAGAACCTAGTAGTTATTGTTCTCCGATCTTTTATCTCATAGTCTATTTACTTTGAACATCTTCATTAGTCGATCAATACCCCGTCAGTTTATCCACAGATAAACTATCAATACATAAACTATTACCCTCTTCAAATCATTCCCCAATCACTCGTTTACCCATCAACTCCCTAATTGTCTACCCCTTTAAACGCATAAATCCCAGTCTCCTAATGGAGCTGGGATTATGTTGTTTGTTTGGAATAGTTGTTTTGTTTCTCGCTTAAGCTTCAGGCTTTACAGTCTTTGCAGCGTAAACTTCCTCTGAAAGAACAGATACAGTACTCTTATTGTACTTGCCCTTGTGGAAGTAAACAACACCGTCTGCAAGAGCATACAATGTGTCGTCCTTACCCTGTGCGACATTCTCACCTGGGTAGTGCTTGTTACCACGCTGGCGTACAATGATGTTACCAGCTATGATTTTCTGACCACCCCAGATCTTAACACCTAAACGCTTTGAAGCTGATTCGCGACCGTTCTTAGAACTACCTACACCTTTTTTATGTGCCATTCTTAAGTCCTCCTTTTTAAGCGTTAATTGATTTAATTTCTACCTGAGTGAAGTGGGTACGATGACCATTCTTCTTTCTGTAGTCCTTGCGACGCTTCATCTTGAAGACGATAACCTTGTCGCCCTTTACTAGAGGAGCTACAACCTCAGCTACTACCTTTGCACCTTCTACAGTTGGTGCACCTACTGTGATAGATCCGTTGTTATCTACTAACAGGACCTTGTCAAACTCAACAGCTTTACCTTCTTCCGCATCCTTGATGTGGTTTACGAAGAGCTTCTTGCCCTCCTCTGCCTTAAACTGTTGACCGTTAATTTCTACAATTGCGTACATGTTTATATTGTAAAACGGGTTTGTACCGATGGGCGGCTGAGCATCTATCCAGCACTTGTTCTGAGCCCAATACGGTATAATCGGTTGCAAAGTTAGTAATTTTCTGTATTATACGTGATAGCTCCTTATGATAAATGTTAGTTTGTTAACAATAATTAGTTGATTAATATTGCTTAGTGGTGTTGATGCGTGCCAATAGTAATATTAATGACAAGTTCTGCGACTTATCATTATCGGGTGGGAGAGAGTTAAGCTCTGTTCCTGCAATATATAATTGTGTTCAGTGAGTTAGGAAGGAGGCTGTATCTTATCGACAAGAGCTATTGCCCCAGTATTAGGTATCCATGTTCAGTCTTTTAATACAGCCTATCCTTTTTATCTATTGAGCCTTTCAAAAGGCAGATCATCTAGAATGTCAAGCTGACGTTCATCATCTTGATAGATATTATCAAGCTCAAACTCACGTTCATTGTGCATCTTACGTTTTCTTTTCATAGTTGTATTCCTCCATAATTAATTAGCTTCACTACAGGTGATGGGGTTAGTATTCTGTGATTGATAGGATTGTATCCTTTTTGTTAGCTCGTGTACAAAGATAGGTATAAAAGATGAGTAAGTTGTCAATAAACACGAAATGTTTTCGTTCAAGGCGTATATGTTGCACGGAATAGGTGTTATGTGCTTATTACTTTGCGAATATATATTTGCTCATTCAAGTGTAATACTTTACCTTTGTTGATGTATAACGAGTGACAATCAATTAAATGAATGATAATATGGCACGGAACGATAAAGAAATGGTATGGCATACGCTTTCTTCAAAGCAACTCATCAATCGCCCTTGGTTGAAGGCGCGTTGCGACACGGTGGAACTCCCGAATGGCAAGATTTATGATGAATATTATGTGCTCTCTTATCCGTCGTGGATTAATGTTATTGCAGAGACCGAGGAGGGCGACATTATATTAGAACGTCAGTACCGTCATGGGCTGGGTGTTGTCTCAACCGAGATTTGTGCTGGTGTGATTGAAGCAGGTGAGGAACCCTTGCACGCTGCACAACGTGAACTGGAGGAAGAGACTGGTTACACCGGTGGCGAGTGGCAAGAAATCATGACAATCGCCCCTAACCCTGGTGTGATGGATAATCTCTGCCACTGTTTCTATGCTCGTGGGGTGAAGAAGACAAGCCTGCAACATTTGGATGAGACCGAAGATATAGAGGTTTTCTTACGCACGAAAGCGGAAGTTAAGGATATGCTTATACAAGGGAAATTCATACAAGCACTGATGGTCGCACCGCTTTGGAAATTCTTTTCAATGTATGCTTGAGCATGTTAATGAACACGCTACAGCGTATGAATAGATAGGTAAAAGTAATGTAATATGATAACAAAAGATAGTATAGATGCGGCTTATTGCTTCTTTCATCAGAAGTATCAAGTGTACGCATTCTCGCATAGTGAACGGCAAAAGGACGATATAGAGTATGCCATTAGTTCGTATGTTGACTCGATGAATAAGGAACTCTATGACAAACTAGCAGCCGGTAGGGAAGGGTTCTTGCTAACCCATAGCACCTTTGCATCCGATATGCAAGAGGCAATAAAATATCTTAGTAGTTTCGAGTAAATACATATATAATAAGGTGAAGAGGGTATGTGTCAATAGGCACATACCCTCTTTTTCGTTTGACACATTCTATTGTATGAAATTGTGACAGCTATCTCTAATCCTCTTTTCATTGCCCATCTGCCTGCGTTTACTTGCCGTTTTTGTATTCCTTTTGTACGTAATCTGTATTCATTTTGTGCGCTTTTCGTATTCACGAAGCACGTATGTTTTTATATTATCTAAGCGTGATAAAGTATTATCACACTTAGATAATTAATTATCACGCTTAGATAATATAAAAACATACGTGCCAAAACAATGCAGAACACGTAAGAAAACAATGCAGAACACGTAGGAAAGTAATTTAGAACACGCTTGTAAGCAAAAGAAAAGCAGGGAAAACGAAATGCAATACGTGCGCATCTCGCTTTCCCTGCTTATACTTTAAGCGGAGTGATAGGGGCTTTATTCCTCCATCTTCTGTAAGATTTCCTGACAGAGCATATAGCCCTTAATCATCATACGAGGTATATGGAACGGTCCTTTAAATATATTTCCTTTGGCAGGTTGGGCAACAGTACCATCACGGTGCAGGTATCCGTACCATTCTGGGTAATCCTTATCTGGGAAGTGAGCGTATGTCCACTCACTGATTCGCTGATGCCGATAGAGGTATTCTTCATCACCCGTACCGAGGTAAGCATAGAGCGAGGCAATGATAGTCTCGCATTGCGGCCACCAGAACTTCATGTCTTGTGAATAGTCCTGTGCAGGTAAGTTGCAGCAATCACGGAAGTTGATAATACCACCATAGAGCTTATCCCAGCCCCAATCCCACGACCAGTCGAATATGGTTAGGGCTGTGTCAAGGAGTGACTTATCCCACTTGCGCAGCTTAGCCTCCTCCATGATGAACCATGCCGTCTCAATGCAATGACCTGGATTGATGATTCGCCCAGCATTAGTATCTATAAACTCTCCATTCATGCCAACGGTCTCAAGGAGTGCCTTAAACTCTGGGTGCATGAAGTATTGACGCAATAGTGCGATCGACTTATCTATCTGCTCGGTGAGAGTAGGGTCGTCAATTACTTCTCGAAGGCGTGAGCCAACGTTAATGAGAATCATGATAATCGAATGACTCTGCGCCTCCACACCCTTTTCATACTTGGCTGGGAGGAATCCTGGAGTAGCCAGAAAGCGTTGTGCGTCATGGAATACTTGCAATGCACGCTCGGCATAATGGCGGTCGCCCGTTGCCTTTGAGTATTCTGCAAAGGCTATAGCTGCGAAGGTTTCAGAGAATACGTAACGGCGTTTGCGTATAGGTTGACCAGTGGCAGAAACCTCGAAGTACATGTGACCATCTTGGTCGAAACAATACTTCTCGATGAAGTCGATAGCCGATTTCGATGCCTCTAACCACTCTTGATTCTTCTCTACATTGTTATAGGCAAAGGCACAGATGAATGCCCATCGCCCTTGGAACCACACCGACTTAGTGGTATCCATCAACGAACCATCACGGTTAAGACATGTATAAATACCGCCATTCTCTTTATCCCAACCATGTTCCAACCAGAATGGCATGATGTTGTTTGTCAAGTCGTTCTTGTAACTTTCAGCCCATGAACGCACGTATTCTTTCTTATTCATAATTTGTTTTATAGTGTCTGTTTACTTGGTCTTTAGGTGTATGTGATAGATGATGTGTTCGTTAATCTCTGCCGCCTTGCATCCTTATCTACACGCACCGACAAAAGTAAAACTTATTTGTTAATCTCCCAAACAATTATCGATAAAGTTTATTGTTACGACTTTATAGGGCGTAGGTGTGTGCAGGGGTAGAGTGTGTGTGACGGGATGTTATTAAGAATATGACGCCATATCAGAACGATATGACGTCATTTTCCTTTAGTGAGTATCTATCTCGTGAATTAGATACTACGAGTGTGCAATAGCCTTACACCTTATTTTATCTCATCATAAGCACGAATGGCTTGCATGAAGCGATTGTTTACATCTTCAAATGAGTATAAGCCATCTGCATTCTGCGTGAGCCCTTTCAACTTCAGGGAATATACCTGTGGTGCATGCTGAAGGTCGAGTAGGGACATCTGTTTCAACTGATCCGTACTCTGATAAACAAGGTTTACGGCAACGTAAGTCTTACCTGCGTTATCCACCCACTTCTCGAATACTAACTTAGAGCCGATAGGTGTCTTCTTCTCTATGGAGTTAGGGAGTGAATACTCCTCTACGCCTAGTGCAGCATCAACGCTGGCTATGTTTGAGTCGTGCCCACATAGGAAGGTGAACTTACGAGAGTCTGTATTCAACTCGTCATACATGTATTGCAGCAATGGATGTGCTACGTTCACTGCCACGATTGGAGCGGTGAAAAGCACGTCGCCATATACGTCTTTTATCTTCGCAATCTTCGTCCATTCATCAAGAGATAGCTTATGACCAAAGGCAGCTTTCATGGCATCTGGCTCCTCATAATACTGCAGGATGAAAGCGTCAGAGGCTGAGTTGGCAGTCTTCAATGAGCCTTTCATGCCTGGTTCTTGGTTGAGTTCGAAGATAATCTTGGTGTCGTTATCAACGAAGTCCTTTATCTCGCCCTTCTTATAAGCATCGCTTTCTTTCATATCGAGTACCTTTGAGAGAATCGCATAAGAATCCTTCAAGCCCTTGTTGATACCAACGAGTCCATCCTTACCGCCCATCTCATTGATTTGCTTCATAGCCTCTGTGCGGAACGCCTCACTATTCTTTGTAATGCGAGGGAAGAAGATTGGATCCATTTTAGACGGCACATAGCGGTGGTTAATGCGCAAGTTAGCAACAGGCATAAAGCCACTTGAGAAGTATTGAGCCGTCGCAATGCACCGTTGCATAGAGTTTGCATAGAGGTTCACCTCGTCTATGTTGGGCACATAGTTATCCTTGAACAAGCCCTCATCGATGGTCCATTTACGGAAGAACTGCCCCATCTCGGTCTCTAACACACCTCCACGCAAGGTCAGTTCGCTACCCGCAGCCGACCAGTTTGTCCACTGGTGAGGAGTCATCTTGCCCAATGTTGAGCCGTTGGCAGATATTGGAGAGCGGATGTTGTGACGTGATAGAATGACCAACTCCTTTAGTTTGTACTTCGCTTTAAACGCCTCGGAGCGTTGGAGCTGTGCGAAGGTCAGTGACGGACAAAGGATTGTCAACGCCACGAGCATAAGGATAGAACGAATCTTTCTCATTGTTATTTGTTTTTAGGTTACGGGTACTCTACGGGGCAAGAATAGCATAAAAGGGGTAGACATCATCGATTGTCTAGCCCCCTTTTTACGATATTCTGCAACGCCCGATAGCGTCTCCAAAAGTTATAAACTATAGTTTCAAAGCATTTATCAAGCCTTAGAACTTAATCTGCAAACGTGTTTCAAGGATTGAGAATGTATTGTTGTTGAAGGCTGCATTATCGGTTGCACGGGTGATAGAACCACGTACACGCCAGATCATATACTTGTTAAGATAGTAGTTGAAGGTCAATGACCAATCACTCACCTTACCGCCATGTATGCCTGCATCCTTATCACTTAACGTTGAATAGTTATAGGCTGCAACGAGTTCCATAGAGCCTGGATCAGGTGTTGCGATACCTGCATCTGTTCTGGTGTAAGTATATCCTTGACCATTGAGCAAGTAGCGAACATTGCCGTAAGCACCCCATGCACTGTAGTTGGGAAGAGCGTGATCACGCTTGATACCAACGTAGAAGTATTGTACTTCAAGCCCTAAGTTGCCACACGCAACATTCATCTCTGGAGAGAATTTCCATAGTGCTGTTGCGTTCGTGATAGTAGCTTCTTGTGCGCTGACATTGGCTATACGCGTTGGGAATGGGGCTCTCAAGGTGTAAGAACTATGGCTGTTTGCTGGGTTCTTACTATATCTTGGCGACTCATAAGCACCACTGATACCAATGTGGAAAATCTTGCCACGCTCTGTGAAAGGACGCCACACCAAACGAGTCATAGCTCCCCATGCCTCGTTACCGAGCTTATCTGTTGACATCTTCATCGCATCGTTCTCTGCAAAGAGAGATGCTGTGGCGTGGAACTTCTCACCTGCATGGAGGAACATAGCACCTAGCAAACGACTATTGAAGAATGCCTGATTAGCCAAGGGTTCCTCCATTGAGATCTTGAAACTTGATGAGGTACCACTCTGGAGACCGTATTGATGTACGAAGTAACCCATGCGCACCAAGTTCTCCTTATCGAAGTTATAATCAATGTTGATGTCCTTTAAGGATACAGACTGTCGTGCATAACCAACGTCAACCTTAGCTTTTCACTTGCCATAAGTAGCACTCAAGCCAGCGCGAACATCAGGGATTGCGACTCCATCATTCAACTGGTCATCAAGAGCAGGGTCTGATGAGTGCATGACTCCAGCGTCCATCAAGATACGGCCTGATGGTTTTACGACTAGCTTTGGTTCTTCTTCTTGAGCGAAAGTGTGCGTGCAGCCCATTAGTCCACAGGCTGCAATAAGAATTATTCTCTTCATTGTCTTTGATATTATTAGCTTGTTTGTGTTGTTGTTATCCTCGGTTTAGTTGGCTGCTTTGAAGGTACTCTTAGCTACCTTCCCATCCTTTTGTAGCTTCGAAAACTCCTTCTTTGCCTTTGCTAATTGTGCTTGGAAAGCAGGGTCGGCATGCAAACGTGCCACGATGGCTGCGCTGATTATGCGTGCAGCATCCACGTCGCTCTGCCAGTGGTAACCACAGATAACACGGCTCTGTCCCATCTGGTAGCCACGTTCTAATATCTCATTCTGTCGGTCAACATTGATTTCTGCCAATACAAGTGCCGTTGCCCAACCAATAGCGGTGTGACCAGAAGGGTAAGAACCATTGGTGGATAGCTCCTGTTGCTGCTCTGGATTGCAAGTCATCTCCTTGTAGAATGCAAACGGACGAACACGCATGTAGTGGTCTTTAGCACCACGAGTAGCTAAGTCACCAGCGTCCTCACGCATATTCAGAATGAGCTTGTAAATCTCAGGAGTGGTCTCCTTGCTTATCTTAACACCGAATGCTTCAGAGAAAGCATTAGGCACTCCGTCACCACCAACACGTGCATCTGCAGCCGCCTGGTCGCCTCTTGGCGTGTCACGTTGCATCTTTCCCCATTGGTATTGAGCCTCGTCATATAAGAACTGAATGCTTCCTAGCTGTGGAGGAGGGGGTAGCAAGTCGAGCGAACTAGCCTGTTGACCGTCCTGAAGGAAGTAAAGGTCGGGTTTAGTACGTGCATCTTTAATCTTAGTAGATGCCGTCTGTGCGAACGTTGACAACGATAACATTGCAACAAAACCAACTATGAGAGCTTTCTTTGTCATTTGGTTTTTAATTTAAAAGGTTTATTAATAAGATTGAATCATATTGTTCCTGCAAAGGTAGGAGGAATGCTGTTATAAAAAAAGTTGCATCAGTTTATTTCTTATAAATAAGCTAATGCAACTATTATAAGGCACTGGTTCTCACGCTACTTGTCTATTCAGACAACTTTAAAATATAGTGTACTATACTTGAAGGATTCTGCTCGCAATAGTCAGTGAGCGCCTTTCTATTGTCCCCAATCTTGCTGTGATAAAGTCTACTAACAACTGGATTGAGGTTACCATATATACCTAGCATACCTGGCAGGAGTGTTCGCTTCACCTTAGGAATGGCGAGTAAGAGAATGAGCACACGTACTTGCTGACTACTAGCAGAGGTGAAGTGGAAGAGATCCTCACACACTCTTCCATCTGTCTTCATCATACTATCGAAGAAGAAAGCGGATAGTGCTTTAATCCGATCAGTGATGTCTCGCGTTGCAGAGTCTATATCAGCAAAGAGCTTAGAATCAAACTTCTTCATTCGTCTTGACTCATTCTCATGTATGATGTTATCGTGTACTGTGACGAAGTGGTGCATGAGTCGTTGCAGTGCCTTCAGTTGTTTCACCTGTGCAATGCGGTAGTCTATGATCTGCAAAGTGCGTAGTAAGTCTATTCTGTCATAATCTTCTATCGCTTGTTTAATACCTTCTAATTCTTTAGACAAAGCTTGACTTACATACTGATAATCCTCCTCTTGCTCCAAGTAAGCAATGTTTGTGTCGATATACTGACGAATGATAGCGAGCCCTTCAGTGCTAAAGAGTCGCTCATATTGCTCCTTTAAAGTCTGGAGATGATCGTGTAATTCTGTAAGAGGACGTTGTTGATATAACTCTGATACATGACTGATTGCCTCTTTCATACCATCATTTAAGCCCTTTAGCACTAGTGTTCCTTCTGTCGAGCGACGCAGTTTGTGCAATAGATCATGCAGATCTTCTATCTCGTTAAGCCACGCTTCGTTCTTCTCACATTGTTGTATGATTAGCTCAATATTATCCGATTGTTTCGCCTCTTGCGAAGCCTGTAATATGATCTTACTTTCATATATATTTACCTCATGGATACGCTCTATTTGCTCGTTCAAATACTTCACCATCTGCAATGCCGTATCACGATTAATGCGTGAGATACGTGCTGATACAGATGAAAACTGTTTACCTGCAGCCTTCATGTCTTGCGATTTACTCCCAATCAAATTAATCTCTTGATAAATGTTATCAATGTCCTTTTGCTCTCCTGCTGATAGTCGGTTACGGATAGAATTAAGGGTTGAGAGCCTGCGAAGAAGGTCCTCTTTTCCTAGTTGTAGTTGTATCTTCGCCATGTGTTTCTGCTTGAGATAGGTAATGATAACCATACTAATAAGGAGGAATACAGCCAATGCAATGAGCAATACTAGGCGTGGATTAGGCACCTTATCATTGAAGTTTATCCATCGTCCTGCTGTTTCTTTCCCTGCTTGAAGTGCCATCACACCAAGGTCAGAACCAATATATAAGGTTTGATTCTGTACGAATCCGGCTTGCGAATTGAAGTGTATATCGTCATAGAATGTACCACAGTCCACTATTTTTCGCCCTTGTTTGATGATGAACTTACGAATACCTGCCTCGGGGATAGCATAGAGAATACTATCGTTAATGCTGTACATTCGATTGCAACCATCTATCTGGAGCGAGTCAATTCCTTGTATCTCTATTTGGTGATTAGTAAGGGTAAGGATGTGATTTGGGTACTTCTTGTTTGTGATAACCCCATTCATAAAGCTCTTATTAATGGTGCTCTGGAGTGGACGGAATGTCTGCCCATCTCCATAGAATACTCCATTATTCAATGTGGTGATGTATATCTCGTTCGCTTTTGACGCCGAATGATAAAACGAAGTGATGTATTTTCCACGCATCGACTTGATAGTATCTGCCTTACCAGAAGCCATGTCAATGGAGAGTAGATAGTCTTGCACTCCTAACAACACCTGTCTCTTGGTTGCTTGCAGTTCCATTGCTGTAATGCGAGTTGTGGGTTGCATGAGTACTTTCGGGCTTGCGAAGAGTTGGTTGAATAGGTAACTTTTATCTGCAGTAAGCCTGCACAACTGGTTATTTGAGTTGTAGTAGTAAATGTCATTACCCAAGGCTCTCATCTCTCTAGGCTGTTCGCCTTCCTCAAAGTCGTATATCTTTGTAGCCTCCTTTTCGTTCCGTTGTTGGCGGAAGAGCTCCCGTTTGTCATTAAGATATAAGTAACTATCACCTGCCTTACATGCTGCAACGATGGGCGCATTGGTACTGAAGATGCCAAGATGGTGTGGGATACGCCATACCGCATGCTTTCCTAAGAGCAAAGAGAACCCTTTACCATCATCGGGAATGGCTATCTCGTGTGGATTATTGGGTATTTCATGGTGTAAGGGAGCACTGATAAAGTGTGAAAGATCGTCTGAAAGCAACACACTTGACAATGTGATGAAGTAAAAGGTATGCCCAACTTTATAGAAAGTAAGTACTGCTTGCGGGAGAGGATATTGTTTCTCACCTCGTCCATCAAGTTCCTCTATCAATAGTTTACCATCTGCAAGCGCATAGAGCTTGTTATCATAGACTTCAATGTGCCGTATGTATTCCCCTTTGTGGCGCACGTACACCTTATTAGATACTAAGTCCAGAGAGACAATTCCTGCTTGCGTTGCAGCGAAGAGCCACTTTTCTCCAGCATGACAGAGGTTGTTTACTAAGAAAGGCATTACCCCCTGTTCGGTTTTCTTATTACTCTTTGGATAAATAGGAACCAACTCCTTAGGCGTGTTTGAGGCTGGAGTGGAATAAAGCCCCTGCGAAGTTGCAAGATAAATAGTCCCTTTTACCTGTTCAATATCATAAGGCGAATATTTATCCAGTTTGTTTGGTAGCTGGAAAGTAGCCTGATGAATCAACGAATCTTGGGCTATGTTCCATAATTGCAAACCAGCATTTCGGGCTGCAATCCATAGTTGATTAGGGTGTTCAAGGTTACGTTCAACATTGTATATGCGGTCTAAGCCCGTATAATAACGGGTTTTATTTTGTCCGTCAACATGCCATAATAACCCACTCTCAGTCCCTATCCAGTATCCTTGCTTGTCTACTGATAGTGTTGAGAGAGAGCCATCGTAATGGTATTCTTGCTCTGATAAAGAGCGTGTTGTGGTTGTTTCTTCACATCCCGTAACGGCAATTAGAAAGAGAGAACAGAGCCAAGTAATGAATAGTCGACCCCGTTTAGTATGCTTATCGTTTGTCGTCATTATTCAAAAGTTTGACCGCAAAGATACTTATTTATATCTTTAAATCTATCAGTTTATACTATTTGTTTGTATAAACAAACATTATTTTAGAGAATGGAGAGCGCACTTTCCCGTCCTCCTTGCCAAATGAATAGGGGAGTGGACAGTGTCATTAAGATATGAAATCATGGTAAAGTGTAAAAGAGGTTACAAATCTTAGGATAAAAGGAAACGCCCTTCTCAATTGGAGAAGGGCGTTTCTTTGATGTGAATAAAGCCTCTCTTCGCTATAAAGAAACGCCCTCTTTGTTTGTAAACATTGCTGTTTTCTCCCTTCTGTATTCATAGAGGAGTGGGGAGGGGAGCCTTTCTTTTTTCGTTGGAAGAGATGGGGAGGGGTTCTAGAAGGCTATAGCTTGGGTGGATTCTTGCGTTCCTGTTCTGTCAAGAAGCCTGAGCGATAAGCATAGAGCAGTTCTTTCAGGGCTTCAATCTGCATCTTTAACTCTAACCCTTTGTCGGTATCTTGCACACGAATGCGGTGCTGATTCATCTCTACGATTTGTATAGTCGAAACGATGTCAGTGCCCCGTTTAATAGCATCCTCCGCTGATGTGAATGGCTCGTGTTGTACAAGTTGGAAGCCACGAGAGTGATAGACGAGGGTGTAACCAGCAATACCAGTCTCCTTGTGATAGGCTTGTGAGAAGCCACCATCAATCACCATCAACTTTCCGTTGGCCTTAATTGGGTTCTCTCCCTTCACTACGTGCACAGGAACATGCCCATTGATGATGTGGCGGTTGGGCTTTGGAACATCGAACTCATCCATTATCATGTCTGCAATCTGTTCATTGTCTCGCATACTGAAATAGTATCCCTTCTCCTCGTGATGGGTCTCTTTTTCGGTCAAGAAATAGCGTTCGAAGGTTGCCATCTTTGACTTATCGAAGAGCGGACTATCGGGTCCACACCACAAGTAAAGGAAGAAGTCGATTGCATCTTGGTGCTCCTCTGCTGTTTGAATATCGTTATTCATTTGGAAAGCAGCACGTATCTTCATACCCGTCTGATAGAGTAACTCCTTTCCTTTTAACTTCTCTCCAGGACCTATCTCAACCTCTTTTAGCTTTCCATCAGCCGTCAATGGGATAGAAGCATGATAGAGAAGATTGTGGTTAACGATGTTATACATGCAGCCATGACGTAGTAGAGAACGAATGTGCGAGCGTAGTTTCTCACTGCTAGTAAATGACTGGTGAAGGCGGTCGATGAGGGCTTGCTCCTCATCAGTTAACTGGTCAGGATGTTTTGGATCAATGGTTGGGAAATTGCAAGAACGCATCTTATACTCCTTTCCATCGACGATGATTGTACCCTTCTTATAGTCTATTGCCTCCAATAAACAGCGGTCGTTCATCTTCCAAAGAGGGTGTCGCTTGATGAGTTGAGACTCCAGTTTGAATTGGATAACACTGATGGCCTTATGCATTTGCGACGTCAAGGTCATACTTCGTTCATCGAGTGGATTGTCCTTAGAAACCTTCGGTTTAAACTCTTCACAAGGGTCATTTCCATAGATGTCCATCGCAAAGGTTGCCAACTGAATGAGGTTGATTCCATAGCCATCTTCGATAGTTGCCATGTTTGCATATCGTAAGGCAATGCGGATGACATTACATATACAAGCATCGTTACCAGCGCATGCTCCCATCCATAAGATGTCGTGATTACCCCAAGTAATGTCCCATGTATGGTAGCGTTTGAGCGTATCCATGACGATATGAGCACCTGGTCCACGGTCATAAACATCCCCTAAGATGTGCAACTGATCGATAACCAAGCGTTGAATAACCTCACAGATGGCAATGATGAAATCGTCAGCTCGTCCCGTAGTGACAATCGTATGAATGATAGCACTTACGTAATCGGTCTTGTCTTTATCGTCCGAATGTTCGTGAAGAAGCTCTTGAATGATATAGGAGAAGTCCGTTGGTAAGGCTTTACGAACCTTAGAACGAGTGTACTTACTCGATACATCGCGGCATACTTCCACGAGTCTATAGATCGTAATATGGTACCAATCGTTGATGTCCTTCTCGGTATGTTTGACCAGTTCTAACTTCTGTTCTGGATAATAGATAAGCGTGCATAACTCTCTCTTCTCGGCGTTTCTTAGAGTGTCACCGAACAATTCGTTGACCTTTCTCTTTATATTACCTGATGCGTTCTTTAGCACGTGTTGGAAGGCTTGATACTCGCCATGTATATCCGCAAGGAAGTGCTCCGTACCTTTTGGAAGATGTGCTATTGCCTCCAAGTTTATTATCTCTGTCGATGCATCAGCAATAGTAGGGAAGGACTTAGAAAGCAGTTGTAAGTAACGCTCATCCTTCTTTAGATCATACTGTTTAAGTGTCATTTGAATGTCTCCTTTCTATTAGTTATGGAGTTAATCAGCCTTTCTTTGGTGATAACTCCTATTAGTATCTATGTTTAAAGTTCCTTTTCATGATGGCTTTCAACCCATTATCTGCAAGTGGAGAGAAGGGTCGGAAGCCTTCTTCTAGGTGTAGCTTGTCTACTAATAATTGGATGATACGACGTGAGAAACGATAGATGCGCATATGACGTAACACCTCGGCAAGGCGGTCTTCGTCGTAGTCATTATATTTAATCATCGTGTATAAATCTGCTAGATGACGCATGGAAAGGGTTTGTTTCCTATCTAATTGATGTGCATTGGCTAGCATGATTGCAATGGTTCTAACGATGGTCTCGTCGCTATTAATATTGTCATTAAGGCGTTGACGAGTAAGAGGTTTGGTTCCAACTATCTTCTTTTGGTTAAGAGGATTGCGCTCCTTGGGAAGGACGAGGGCAAAACGTTGAATCGTACTAGTCTCTATATTCGGGGCATTTAGCTGTAATCTGCTAATGGCATCATCGATGATCTCCCTTATATTCTCATCATCGGAATAGAGTAAGATACGCCTCCACTGCGCTGGATTTAAGCTCCTTAAATTCAGGAGTTGATCGCTCGGAAGGAGGTTGTGAGTGGTTTCTCGTGCCAGACCAACATGTAACAAACTATATACAGCATCGTTTTCCATTGAAGACATAGCCACTTGGTAACGAGTGTCTAACACCTTATTATAATAGAGGATGGTTTGTTCTGCCATCTCACTTGCCGATATACTACTGTTTAAAAGGCTGTTCGGAATAACGTCAATACGCTTTTGCCAACCTAGAGTTAGTGCCATTTGACGCTCTTTCTCATTGGTAACCAGCATAGCATCCACTTGATGTACTGTCTTTTGCTGGTACATCATCTGCTTAATAAACTTGCGTATTCTCTGTTCGTTAGAACGTATAGGCTCGTTCAGTCCCCAGTGTGTAGAAAGGACGACCGCATAGCCCTTCTTCACTGCCCATTGCGCCCGTTTGGCAGCGAGGTAATCCCAACAAGCATGTATGTGGATTATGTCGGGGTTCTCTTTCTCGGCTACTTTTTGAAAGTCGTCAGTGCTTGTTAAGGTCTTAACCTCCGCATATTCCTTTTGCTCGGAAGTGAGTTGTAGGATATAATCGGATAGTAAGTTGCCTGCTTTTAGGCTGTTTATGTAATGGAGAATACGCATTTATAGTTTATGAGAGATGAAGTCATACTTATTAGCTCGGCGGTATTTGATCTTATAACCGAGCCTTTTCCATGTGATAGCAAGCTCGTATGGGATTACTTTCCATGCTGATATGTCAATATCGAAGCGGTTGAGTGCTCGCTTACCAATCATCATTCGGAGTATTAAAGTGAGCAGTAAACCAAGTGCAGAGGCTGCTGTTATGATCCAGTTGTGGGTAAGGAGTGAAACAGCGAGAGCCACAAATAGTATAAGGTAATTGCCATGAAGAGCCAACTGGTCGATGATTGGCAAACAACGATGCCGTCCCGAACCTTCCAAGTGCTGGCGATTCTCCATATAAAAGAGGTGTGTGCTTAACCATACCTTATCGGTTGGAACTTCCTCAATCAATGTACCCTCTGGGGAAGACTCAAAGGCTAAGTTGTTACCTTTTGCATATTTGTTGACCATGAAATCAAACTCTCCACGAAGATACTTAAGGTTTCCTCGGAATCCTTCTTGCCGTAAGAATAGATCCTTGCGGAACATCAATGCATTGAAAGGACAGCGGTAGGCATGGTCGTGCTGATACTCTCGCATGATATAACGAGCCTCATAGTAACGTTCAAAAAGACGATAGTCTGGTGTGCCATCTTCGTATCGGGTGTAACCGACAACAAGCTCTCTTCCATTCATGCAATGCTGTGCCAGCGTTTGTAACCATCGGTCACTTTGAGGATAACAACATACATCCGCCATAACAACCCAAGGGTATTTTGCAGCTTTAACACCCAATGTTATTGCAAGTTTCTTACGACTCATATAGCGTGAAGAGTCGGGTATGAAGGTTGTATAAAGGCGTTTATTATCAGCAAATCGCTTGAGTACGTCACTCGTTTCATGGTCTCCCTGAGGAACAACAACGATAACTTGAAAGTCATTGTCATACGACTGGTTGAAGTAGAGGGGAAGGTATTTTTCTAGTTCGCTAGCATTGTCGTGTGGGGTAAACACAATCGACACGGGAGGCAAACTGAAGTTCTCAACAGTAGTCTCAGTCGATGAAGTCTCAGTCTCATTGGCTTCTTCTGGTGGAGTGGTAGGCTCTGTTACTATCACACTTGTGCGCACCTTCCGAAAGAAAGGATTAATTAGAGGTGTTAATAAAGCCATCACCAGCAATACTGCTGATAAGATGATTGTTGTATTATCAATGGTAAACATTCGTTTAAAGAATTGTTGTTTTAAAGTTCATCGGACATATATCCGATAGGTAGTTTCCTACAGTTATATTGTGAAGCCATGATTTCTCCATAAGCTCCTGACGACCTTATCGCTATGAGATCACCGCGATGTACCGTGTTAAGAGATACCCCTTTTGCAAAGACATCACTGGACTCACAGATGGGACCAACTACATCATACGACTGTAGTTCATCGGTATTTGACAGGTTTACTATTCGATGGTGTGCCTGATAGAGAGCCGGTCTTATCAAGTCCGTCATGCCAGCATCCACGATGGCAAACTGCTTACTTGTACCTTGTTTCACATAGAGTGTTCGTGTGATTAAAGAGCCCATTTGACCAACGACGGAACGCCCTAATTCGAAGTGAACCTTCTGTCCCTTGCGCAACTTGAGATGCTTAGCAAAGGTCTTGAAGTACGATTGGAAGTCAGGGATTGGGTGCTCATCTGGCTCGTTATAATCTATCCCTAAGCCACCTCCAACATTAATATTCTCGACCTCAATACCACGTTCATTGAGGTCGTCTTGAATGGCATTGATGCGTTCACAAAGCGCCTGGAAGTCTCCCATCTCCATAATCTGCGAGCCTATATGAAAGTGCAAACCAATGAACTTGATATGCGTCATCTCCATTGCAGCAAGCACCGTTGAATGCATGTCCTGCATGGCTATTCCAAACTTATTCTCAGCCAGTCCTGTGGTGATATTAGCGTGTGTGTGTGCCCCTACATTTGGGTTAATTCGAAGGCAGACACTCGCTATCTTCCCTCGCTTCTGGGCTAGTTCATTGATGATTTCAAGCTCTTCCTTGCTCTCTACATTAAAGCAGAATATATCGTTGTCAAGCCCTAAGTTGATCTCCCAATCGGCTTTTCCGACACCTGCAAAGACGACTTTATCTGCAGGAAAACCACTCTCCAAGCAGCGTTGAATCTCACCTCCACTAACGCAATCTGCACCTATTCCCGTCTGACTAATTAGGTTAAGAACCTTCTTATTAGCGTTTGCTTTGATAGCATAATGTACTAAATAACCTTCGTACTTACGTGCTTCTTCTTGAATGACATGCAATGTCTTGCGTAGAAGATCGCAATCGTAATAGTAAAAGGGAGTCTCTATATTCCTGAATTTATCTGTTGGGAATGTTTCTTTCATTGCTTTTGTGTTATATTGAGAATGTGTTTCTTGCTGTGAGCAAGGTTGTGTCTATGTCGTTATAAAGTCCATATAGAGGGCAAATCAGCGATTATTTATATCCTTGAAAAGCCCCCTATAGAATAAAGTTAATTGAAGAGAACGTTTGATAAGGATTGTAGGGCGCGCTTTTTGTCAGCCTCTTTTATAAGGAAGGAGATGTTATAATTACTTCCTCCATAGCTGATCATGCGTACCGGAATATCCTTCATTGCATCTGTCGCAAGCGTCTCGAAACCTACATTACTCCAATCGAGATCACCCACTACACATACTATGCACATATCAGAATCGACGCTTACTGTACCATACTTCTTCAACTCGTCAACTATTTCTGATAGGTGACTACAGTTCTCAATAGTCATTGATAAGCCCACTTCACTGGTCGTTATCATGTCAATGGAGGTCTGATAACTCTCAAAGATCTCAAACACTTTGCGTAGGAAACCAGATGCTCCTAGCATTCTACTAGACTTTATCTTGATGGCAGTTATATTATCTTTAGCAGCCACGGCCTTTATCTTACTCCTTACAAGAGTGTTGTTAATTATAGTGCCTTCAGCGTCTGGTTCCATCGTATTCTTCAGTCGAACGGGTATGCCGGAGTACTTTGCTGGCTGCACACATGTCGGGTGTAAGATCTTCGCACCGAAGTAAGCTAGCTCCGAAGCCTCCTCGAAGTTGAGTTGTCGAACAGCCTCCGTCTTATCTACCACACGTGGGTCATTATTGTGCATACCATCTATGTCTGTCCAAATTTGTATCTCTTCTGCATTGATGGCAGCACCTATCAGCGATGCTGTATAGTCCGAACCGCCACGCTGGAGATTATCTACTTCACCATAAGCATTGCGACAGATGAATCCTTGTGTGATGTAGATTTGATAGCCTTCATGCTCTTTCATGATAGCAGATAACTTCTCCTTGATATAAGGGAGATCGGGTTCTGCGTTCTTATCAGTGCGCATGAAGTTGAGTGCAGAAAGTAATGTCGCTTTCACTCCTTGCTCTTGTAGGTAGTTGACAACCATGTTTGTCGACAAAACCTCACCCTGTGCAACGATGTTCTTCTCCTCAAATGAGGTGAAAAGACCCTTCGTGAAAGAGCGTAGATAATCGAATATCTCCGTTACGAACAGGCGTGTTTTCTGTTTATATTCGTCGGTAGAGTAGAGTTCATCAATATGTCCGAAGTACTTTTGCTCAAGGTTATTAATCACCTCATTAGCCCCCTCTGGGTTCTTACGATATAAGTAATCGGAGATCTCAATCAGCGAGTTTGTGGTTCCACTCATGGCTGAGAGGACTATAAAAGTAGGTTCCCCTGACTTTGTTACTAATGAGGCAACACCCTTCATGCGCTCTGGTGAGCCAACAGATGTACCTCCGAATTTCATTACTTTCATGTTTCGTCTTATCTTTCTATTGTATGGTTGTGCCCCTTCCAGAGCCTAGTCGTTTTCTATGGGTTCGCCAATAGCATCTATCGGAGCCGCCTCTTCGTTAAGTACCTGTACTTGGTTATTGTCTTCAAGTAGGCTTAGTTCGCCGTTCTTACAGCAATATACCTTGCCAGGGAACTGACTCAAGAGGTTGATGTTATGCGTTGACATGATGACCGTCGTACCTGCCTGGCATGTAGCCTTCAGTATGCTAACAATGTTAGCGGCTGTTTCTGGGTCTAAATTACCCGTCGGCTCGTCTGCAATAATAATCTTTGGCTCATTGAGTAAGGCGCGTGCTATAGCAATACGTTGCTGTTCGCCACCTGATAACTCACTAGGCATATTATCCTTCTTGTCCATCATGTTCACCTGAGCTAACACCTCCTCAATACGTCGAGCAATCTTCTTTTTGTCAGTCCAACCCGTTGCCTGCAATACAAATCCTAGGTTCTTTGCAACCGTACGATCGTGTAGTAATTGGAAATCCTGGAATATGATACCCATCTGTCTACGCAAAGCTGGGATGCGACTGCGCTTTATGTCAAGTACAGACTCGCCCAATACGTGAGCTTTCTCAGCATCAGAACTATCGATGTCGAGCTCTCCGTACATTGTTTTTAGCAGTGAACTCTTACCCGAACCAACACGTCCAATAAGGTAAATAAACTCTCCTGCTTCTGCTTGGAAGTCCACATCCTTTAGGATCAGACGCTCATCTTGGTATATGTTTGCCTTCTTGTAGTCTATTAACATGATTATTCCTTGTGGTTTATTAATGTGGAATTTGTTGTTATACCCCTGTTAGAAGGGATGCAATAAGTTCTTGCAAAGGTAGTAAAAAACTTCTGATTCCTATCTTTATAATGGTAAAAATGTCATAAATATGAGGTTGATAGCACGAGAGCAAAGGCTCTGAAAGGTTCCATCAAAGCACTCTAAAAGGGGAGGTATAGCTAACATATACGAGTGATAGAACTATCGTTTGCTTTCCGTGTTAGCGACATCTGCAAAAGAAGAAAGGCTTTCTTCCATTTAAAGAGGGCGTTTCCTTGCCATGAAGAGAGGCTCTCTTCGCCACAAAGAGACGCCCTCTTCGTGTGCTTGCAAGGGTGAATAAGTTATGAATATGTTTTGAAGTCTACAATAAAAAACGTACTTTTGCAACTCAAACTATTTGATTATGAAACTGAAAATGATATTAATAGCTGCGTTGAGCGTGGCTGTAACGACTATTTATGGGCAAAACGGTATGCGCAGTCTGAGCCAGTGTGAGCGTGTTGCATTCAGTGATTTCAAGTCTGTCCACCCCTTCGAATATATCAAGAAGGATAATAATTGGCAATTACTTTATATGCTCCGTACTCCTAACACAGCAAAGGGTCTGCGCAAGGCAGGGCTATCCTTTAATGATGAGCAGCTTTCGTATTTGCAAAAAGCAGGGATGATTAAGCAGGTGGAAGGCGACAAATGGCAGACAATATTGCCCATCTTTGATGTAGAACAAACCGCAGCCTTGCGCCAACTAAGTCGATTAATTGCTACGAACGTAATGGATAAGTCGGAAGCTGACTATCGACAACTTGTCACAGAATTAGGCAAGAGTAACTTTGCTGATAACGCTTTTAGCATTGCTTTCTCTTATGTGCTTGATGGCTTGATATGGGATGCGATTGCCCCAGATAGATATAAACTAGATAATAAAGCAGACTGGAAAGGAATGGTGTGGGTGCTTTGTGAGCCACGAAAGAAAACTCAATTCGGTACCAATAGCTATGGACCTATCCAAGAGACATGGACAAGAACAAGTCTAAAAAACGCTCCGCAACATGCTGATTTAATGCCTTTAGCACAATGCCTACTTGACAACGAAGGGTTGAAGGATGCAACTATTATAGACCATTTAAAGCCTTATGGCATTGTTGATGAGACTGGGAAGTTGCAGATACCAGTAATTGATAGAGAGAAGCAAGACTCTGTTAATATTCTTTGTCACCGATTATCTGATAGCTTAACTTCAGCTGTTAAGGATAATATTACACGTGCTCAGGAGATTACAAAGATAGATGATAAGCGTACTTCAATCGTCCTTTTTCATGAAATAATGTGGGATACTGTCGACTTACTACAGGCTCGCAACCTTGTAAAAGTCCCCGAAGTATTAACGAATGAGGCAGCTCCTAAGGAGCAGTTTCGCAATATTATATTCGTAATAGAGTAGAAAATGAAGGATATATCACTGATTGCTTTCGATGCAGATGACACCCTGTGGGAGTGTCAAACTTACTTTGCTTCAGTGGAGAAGAAGTATTGCGACCTGTTGAAACACTATGCTCCTGTGGAAGAAGTATCGCAGGCTTTATTCGCAACCGAGACTGCCAACATGGATTTGTTGGGCTATGGAAGTAAGGCGTTCATCCTCTCCTTGCTCGAAAATGCTACTCAGGTGAGTCATGGGAAACTGACATCTGCAGAGGTGACAGCCATTATCAAGATGGGAAAATCGCTCTTACAATTACCGGGCAAACCGCTAGAAGGGGTTGTAACAACTATGGAGAAGTTGCGCAGATCAGGCTTATATCGACTCGTAGTATTCACTAAAGGCGAGCTACTAGACCAAGAGAGCAAGTTCAATCGGTCGGGGTTAAGAACCTACTTTGACGACTTTATCGTTGTGTCGGATAAGACTCCAAAGGCTTACGAAAGGCTATGTGATCAATTTGGAATTGGTATTGAAGAACTCTTGATGGTAGGTAATTCGTTTAAATCTGACGTAGAACCAGTGTTAAAACTTGGTGGTTGGGCTGTCCATATACCCTTTCATACTATCTGGCAACACGAGGTTGTAGATGAATACGAGCACCCTCATCTCTTGAAAATGAAGTCATTTAGCGAACTGGAAACGCTCATTAACGAACGAGAGCAGCGTTTGAAGGTAGATAGGTTGCAGCTAAGAAGTATATAAGAATTAACTTATTCAAATATAAAATGATAACATCCATCCTCGCATATAACAAGGAGTTTGTAGCTAACAAAGGCTATGAACCATTCGTAACAAGCGGTAAACCCGACTTAAAACTAGCTATTCTCAGTTGTATGGACACCCGTCTTACGGAGCTATTGCCTAAGGCGTTGGGGTTAAAGAATGGTGATGCAAAGATTATCAAAGTAGCTGGTGGAACCCTATTGACGCCTTATGACTCCGTTATGCGCTCTTTGCTCGTGGCAATCTATGAGCTTGATTGCGAGGAAATCATGGTTATTCATCATTCTGGATGTGGTGCCTGTCACATGGAAGCAGACCACTTTTTGCACTTAATGCGCCAACATGGTATTACAGAAAACGCCTTTCAAGAGGCTGCTAAGCAAGTGGATCTACATCAATATCTTGATGGTTTTCATGATACAGAGGCTAGTGTGCGTCGTACGGTGGCGGGTATTCTGCATCATCCACTCGTTCCGAAGAACATTGTTGTGCGTGGTTTCATCATCGACTCACGTACTGGTGAACTTACGGAAGTTGATTGTTAATAATCGAGGAAATACTTACGAAGAAGGAAAATGAAGGTTTTTACCATGATAGAAAATCAATATTTTTTATTACTTTTGCAGCCGAATAAGAAACCTAAAAACCTTTACTTCATGCAGTGCCAAGTATCTTGAAACTGCAAGTAAATCATTTTTCTACAATCAAAATGATAGAAGTTTTAATTGAAAACATCCTTAATTACGATCAACATGCACTGTTGGCTGTAAATAGCTTACACAATCCTTATTGGGACTTGTTTATGTTTTCGGTGAGTGGTAAGCTCATTTGGATACCATTATACGCTAGTATTCTCCTTCTTCTCTTACGTAACTTCAGTTACAAGGCAGTGCTGTTTAGCTTGTTGACTATCGGTGTGATGATGTTGATAACGGACACGTTAACGGCGCAGTGGATACGTCCGATGATTGGACGAATGCGCCCCAGCAACCTTGATTGCCCCATTGGTCACCTAGTGCACACCGTTAATAACTATAGAGGTGGAGCCTATGGCTTCCCTTCCAATCACGCTGGTAATTGTTTCGGATTGGCTTTCTTCATCTGTTTCTTACTTCGGAAACGATGGTTGTCAGTGTTTATGATAGGGTGGGCAGCGGTAGTTTGCTATTCAAGAATGTACCTTGGCGTGCATTACCCAGGTGATATTCTTGGTGGAATAACCTTTGCTTTGATTGGTTCAGCACTCGTTTATCGCACCTTATTGTATATAGAAGGACCTTATCATTGCCGTCAGCTCAAAGGGACACTCATACCAGTTTGGGTGGGATTAGGTATCTTCGCTTATATTGCAATAGCCTCGTTTGTTATGTATTTGATGGCTTAGACCATTTGAGCAGATAGTTTGCTCGAATAGTCTTTATAGTTTCTTTCCTGATACCAAGACAATTACTAGAAGAATACCCATTACAAAGATGAAGGCAAAAGAGCCTATACTCCCCATGTAAATACGCCCCGTATGTACTTCTAATGCCGCATTCCAAAGTGACATGGGGCGGTCTTCTAGATGGGAAGGTTGGGTTGGGAAAGGTGTACCAGTGAAGTAATCAGCCCAGCAGAGATGCCCTTTAAAATCAGAGCTATAGCCCGAGATGGTTTGTCCTGTTGGTGCCGTACCTGGTACGAGGACTCCTGCATACAAGGAGGCATCGCATGGTTCTATATAATTTGTTTGTCTATTCCATCGGTAGAGACCATCAAACGAACCTACAAGCCACGTTCCTATCGACTCATGTTGCCATACATTTTGCCCCATCACACTAACAGGTGGGGCAGTGGTGAGGGCTTTCGGTTGACTAGTTAACGATGTCAAAGAATAGAAACCATCGGAGGTTGAGATCATCCAATCGTGTTCCTGTTCGTCATAACGTATCATCCTTAACTTGTCATACCATGCGTTATCACTATTCAAGACGGTTCCTGGCAGTGGACGAGTGCTGTTGGTGGCAAGGAGAATCATAAGAGGTGGACGCAATGCCCAGCCTGTTATTGCAATAAAGAGAGTGAGGAAGAAGGTGTAGATACCCACTTGTTTATGCCACTTAAACATCTTCACACTTCGAGGTCGTGCCCACAACCAAATGCCTGTGACGCTTAGAAGGATGAGAACAAGGGCTATCGCATCCATAAACAGCTTTCCCCACGTACCAAATAAGCCTCCGCAATGCAAGAGCCAAAGCTGTTTAAAGAGGCTAACCTTGCCATCGTAACCTGCAGGAGCATGTAGTTGAAGGCGTTGGAAATGGTTATATGGGGCGGAGGAGATGTATAGATAAGATCTACTAAGCACTACTAAGGTGTCACCACGCATACTTATATCCGATAAGAGTTCGTCATCATCTTCCTTAGGGAGGCTCACTTGCTGCCAAGTATTGTGTTCCTTCAATCGGTATAAGCCCATGATACCAGCGGCGAAGAGTTCTCCTTGTGGAGTTTGTACTACTCCCCTTATCTGTCGATAGTCGGCTCCTGCGGGTAAACCGTTGTTAAATTCGTTAATAGAAGAGGCTGTACTATCAGTTAAGAAAAGTCCAGCAGCACCATAAATGAGCACTTTCTCGCTCTTTGATTGTTGGTCTTTATAACGTATTGTACCACGTAATAAGCCATTGTTCCAACGCTTGAAAGTATAAGAAGAAGGTAGGAATTTCCTACTAATAGACATACTTGCAAAGGTGCTGCGATGGTTGAGAATAATGCCAGAGAGGCTGAACATTATCACAAAAAAGCAAATGATTATTCCTAACCACTTATGGTACTTGTGCCAAGTCTTACGTTTCATTGATTACTATTGATTAGTGAGATGTAATTAAAAAGGATATCCTTTTACGTCTACAAACTTACTGAAAAATACGCAATAATTAGCTTTTTCCATTACTAATATTGCTTGTTATGACTGAAAAAGTGTACTTTTGTGTTTGTTAATAAGCGTATATACTCGATGATAAAGACATTAACAGTAACCTCAATAATAGTTTCTTTGCTCTTTAGTGCTTGTGTACATGAACAGAAAAAGGCTAAACCTGCAGAGGTAAAGCAGTCCATTGACACATTAAAAGAGGGGAATGATAAAGGTAGTAAAGCCATTCAAGCAACGAATGTAAGCAATGCTGGCTTTAGAGAAGTTGGTGAGGTGAAAGTGAGAATCACTACTCCTTGCTTCGGTGTACGCAATGCTAATGACCTAGATATGCTCCCTCATCCTGATGAAGTGTCGCGTAAAGACTCTTCACTGATTGCTAAGCTCAATGCAGGAGAAGTCTTTCTCTTACAAACAGGAGAGCAAGGTATCAAGGAGACAGAGACTGATACGAAAGCACTCATCAGTTTCCAAGTGGGCGAACTATGGATATGGAAGTCGGCTATTAAGTAATTGCTTGTTAAGTATTAACACCTTATTACACCCAAGTAAGTAAATCTCTTTAGTTGAACAAAACGATACTGAAATCTATATCATATAGGTTAGAATGACCGAGGGTATCGGTTGAAAAGATATCACCAAAGGCTTTTGCAAACCACATGGGACGAACTTGTGACATCTATAGAATTGTTAAATTAAATTTTAAAGTTCGATATTCTATAGGGGAGTAGCAGATGGGTTGGTGTATAAAGAGGCTGTGTCTCGTTAGTGACGAACAAAAGACAGCAAACAAAGAAACGCCTCCTTCATATAGAAGAGGGCGTTTCCTTGATGTGAGAAGAGGCTCTCTTTAATGCAAAGAGACGCTCTCTTTATTTTGTTCGGAACTTCCCCTCCAGGGGAGGGGAGTGAAGGGACTTTCTTACTTCACGCTATTCTGCCGTTCACGAATTAGTTTTATCTGGCGCAGAATATCGTTGTAATGCAGAAGGTTAAGGTCAGTGCTGCTAGTAGCTTGTGCCTTGCAATACTTCTCAATAGTATCGAGCTGCTGTCCAAGATACAATGATATATCAGACGGACGGGAGCGGTCTAATTCGACAGACTTGTCTTTCTCCACTTGATTTAGGAATGCATCGAGCTGCTTGATATAGGTACGCTCCAACAGACGACGTGTACGAACTTTCACGTCATTAGTCAATGTCAAGGGTTGCCAAACAGCCTTGAATACATCGTTCAAATAGTCCTTGACTTGATAAGCACCAGCCGCAAATTGATCCTTGTAAATCTTATCTATCAGCGAACCATTCAACAATACCTTTAAAACTCGCCCTTGTTGTGCAGAGATTTCATCGACAGCATTTACTCCTGACACGTCTGTCATCGTTGATGGATAGAGCCAGACTGGAGCGTCGAAGAGCTGTCGGGAGAGATAGTCAACAGCGTCTCTTCCCTTCTGTGCAGGTGCCACCTCGTAAGGTTTCTGCCCTGGCATGTTATTGATGTATCGCCCTCCAACATTCTTAAGGACGTGGTTTGTGTATCGATTAAACTGACTGATAACACTCTTCCACATCTCTATTCTGTCCTCGTATCTATCGTTAGTTTGATGTGTCCATGTAGGTAAGGCGACTATGATTCGTTTGAGATTCTTGATGCCATAATCGCTCGCTTTCACATTGTCATCACCCAAGTCTTCAGTCTGCGCACGTGGGTCTTCGTTCTTACCCTCGCCTCCGAACCATAGGCGTGGATTGGTTGCTAAGACCTTAGAAGTCTCTGTTAACAACCCTTCCTTCTCGTCTATCTCGTCCTTAAACTCAGGTCTGTACTGATAGCCCCAGCGTATTGCCCACTTGTCATAGTCGTTTATTCGTGGGAAAAGACCACGTTCGGAGATATGGTCCTCGGGCTGAGCTACATAATTGAAACGGGCATAGTCCATGATACTTGCAGTGTGTCCGTGCTCTTCAACCCACTTCTTATCACGCAACTTCTCTACTGGTGTAGCATGACTAGCACCCATGTTATGACGCAAACCCAGCGTGTGTCCAACCTCATGACTCGATACGAAGCGTATTAACTCGCCCATGAGTTGATCATCCATGTGCATTGTCTGTGCTCGTTTATCAAGTGGTCCGCACTGCGTCATGTACCACTTTGTCAAGAGATTCATCACATTGTGATACCAACAAATGTGACTTTCGATGATCTCCCCACTACGTGGATCGACTATGCGAGGGCCGTATGCGTTCTCAATCTCAGCTGGTAAGTATCGTAAGACATTGTAACGTGCATCGTCAACACTCATAGTTGAATCATCTTCTGGCCAATCCTTTGCTTGAATAGCATGCTTAAAACCAGCTGCTTCAAAGGCTACATTCCAATCCTCAATACCCTGTTTTAGATAAGAAACCCACTTCTTTGGCGTTGCAGGATCTATATAGAATACAATGGGCTTAATAGGTTCCGTGAGTTTGCCTTTGGCGTAGGCTTTCTTGTCTTTAGGCTCTAGACGGAAGCGAGAAATGAATTGTTCGCGGTCGGCGCGAGTCTGTTCATCACTGAAGATAGTATATCGATTGGTGAAGTAACCAACCCTTTCATCCCATATACGCTTGCGCATTGGAGTTTGAGGAAGTAGTACAATACTAGTGTTCAAACCAACAGTCAAGGCTCCTGTAGATGATGCAGGAGCAGAAGAAGGAGTACTGCTATAGGTGCGTGTTGTAGCTATTTCGACATTGATAGGATAGACTTTCATTGTATCAATAAAGGTTCTATCAGACTGCAATGAACCGATTTTCAGTTGTTTAGCAGCATCCTGTGGAATACTCACAACACCATTATCTTTGAGGAAGAGAGGGGTTACCTCAATGAGTTGCGCATTGTTTTTCTTATTGCGACCAAGCACTTTGAACGATGCAATGATAGGGTCAGCTGTGGAGGCTTTAAGCGTACGGGAGATGCGACTCTCAGGGTCTGCTTCTTGTGAAAGAACGTACGCACGAAGGTTAATCGTATTGTTGTTGCGTTGCTCGAAATAGAGTGTCTTCTGGTTAATAGCCTCTCCCGAGAACTTACCGAAGTTCTGTGGTACGGCAGTGAAACGCGTTACTGCCAATAGATAACGACCTAGAATGGAGTCTGGAAGTTCGTAGTACCACTTGTCTTCAATATGCCTTATCGTGAAGAGACCATCGTTAACACTACCGCCTTTCTTTATTAGTTGTTCGTAAGAAGAGGGCTTCTCCTTATCCTTGGTAGCTTTCTGACTCTCCTTATCATTGGTTTTTGCTGTTGTAGACTGCTCGTTAGTAGAGTCATTAACAGCATAGAATATGTATCTGCTATTGGCTAAGCCTGTACCAGAACCTAGCATTAAAGCAACCAGGCAACCTGTAAGTTTCTTATTAATCATGATTTTCTCGTTTACACCTTATTATATATATAGGTAATAGAAAGGTGTGAATAACAACCTTTCCATTACATCATCACTTTACTTCAAAACAATAGCCTTGCGAATACGAAGGTCTACTTTGGGACGGTCATTATCGTCTACTGGCTGCCGTTGTATGCGTTCAACAACATCTAAACCATCGATTACCTGCCCGAAAACAGTGTATTGTCCATCGAGGTGAGGAGAGCCTCCCTCGGTCTTATATAACTGACGAACTTCAGGCGACATCTTCACTGTTCCACCTGTATGAGCATCTAGTCTCTCTTGTGCCCAATCGAGTTGTTTATCCGTAAAACGTATACCCCAAACAATGTAGAACTGCGTAGATGACGACTTACGTTGTGGGTTTACATCATCGCTTTCACGCGCTGCAGCGACTGCACCTCGGCGGTGCAACAACTCGGGATAATGTATCTCTGCAGGTAGAGAATAGCGTTCGGGAGTATCTCCAAGAGCCTGTCCTGGCTTTGCATTCTTCGATCCCATGTCGCCAGTCTGTACCATGAAATCCTTGATAACACGATGGAATAATACCCCATCATAGGCTCCGCTCCGTACCAACTTGAGGAAGTTATCACGGTGCAAGGGCGTCTCGTTATAGAGTTGAATGCGGATGTTTCCACTGTCAGTCTCTAACAATACCTCGTGAAGAGGTGCACTTGTTCTCTCTTGAGCGTGGCTAGTCATCATAGATATAGCCATCAGCAGTAATAATAATAGCTTTTTCATATGTTCTTAGAAATAGTTTAGAAGGGGAGACCAATAGCCAGATGGAAGGTATTGGCATCACTTAACTTACTTATATTATAGAACCCTCTCTTACCTGTATCATAGGGTACATGCAGGGCAATTCCCCAATCGATACGAAGCATAAAGAAGCCAAGGTCGTATCGAAGACCAACTCCCGTTCCTAATGCCATTTGTTTAAAAGCATCCTTGAAAACGAACTGTCCACCCTCACGACCCGTATCATGATGTAGTGTCCAGACGTTACCTGCATCCAAGAAGACGGCTCCATAGAGTGAACCAAGCAGGTGGGGACGGTATTCAAGGTTCATTTGGAACTTCAAATCACCTGTTTGTTCAACGTAAGAGCGGTTTCGGTAAGAGGAACGATAGCGTCCCGGACCTATCTGACGGGCGTTGAAAGCACGAATACTATTGGCTCCTCCAACGAAAAACTGCTCTGTGTAAGGGGTTACCTTACTATTTCCATAAGCCCAAGCTGCACCTGTGTTGGCATGAAAAGCAATACTGCTCTTTTCGGCAAGAGCCCAAATCTTAGTGAAGTTAAGCTCTACTTTGAAGAATTGAGCAAATGGATTCTTAAAGAGTTGTTTGTTCTTTTCACTCCAGCGGTGCCCTGTTGCCGCATAAGTAGCAGCTAGTATGTTCGAAGCCTCACTAATAGTTGCCCAGAACTTGATGGGGTTTCTATAATTAGAAGGGCTCATGTGAGTATATTGGAACATCATCTTCGGAATGAACTGATCGGCCATTGACACCTCAAGATAGGGTATACTATCAATAAGAGCACGATAACGATTCGTCACCTTGTGCATGTATTCGTAAGTTAAAGAGAGTGGGGAATAAGAGAAACTATTGCATTCATTGGGTTGCCACTGGTATGTTAGCTCTCCTGAAACTACATGTCTCTTAAAGTACTTGGCACGGTTTAGCACATCAACAGACGCCTTTAAGGTTGTTGTTGGAGTGGTATAGTAAGTGCGAGGAGGCTTTGGTGTATATTCAATGCCCCTTGCTTCGGCCTCAGCAATCTTCTTCTGAATGCGTTCCCACTTCTTTCTTGGTGGTAAGACAAAGGGGTTTATGAGGCGAGGAATTTGTAGACTCCCCTCCAGACCATAGTTATAATTGGTCACACCAAGCTTATCTTGCCCATTATCATCATTGTTATACGACCATTCATAAGAGCCATGAGCACGCAAATCAAGCTTTTCTCCACCTCGAAAAGTATTGCGTTTAATGAGTCCGATATTCCCTTCTGGACCAAAGAGTCCACTTGTCTTGCCCTTAGCATACGCCTCAATATAAAAGTCATAACGCTTATCAAAGGTGCAATCGACTGTCATGTCTAATACATTACAGCTGTCCGTGCTATCACGAGGAGTAAAGGTAAAGTTGGTAGCAGCGAATAGTCCACTTCCATTTAACTGCTGCTGACTACGTTCCACAAGCTCATTATTATATAAGGAACCTGGCCATACCTTTAAATCATTAGCTATTGTACGTAGACGAAGAGGCGTTCGTTTACCATTGTAATTGACAGTTACATCTCGAAAAGACTGTTTATTGTGCAACTGCTCCATAAACTGTTGCTGCAAATTAATCGTCACTTTACCTATGTACCAAGGCTTTAATGCATTCGAACTAATCGAATCAACCATCTGTAAACGTACGTTTGCTACACCATGAACATTCGTTGTGTCAGCTAGATAACTTGCGTAATTGTTCTGGTAATAATAGTATCCGTTGTCTCGAAATAGGTCTGTTATGCGCTTACGTTCTTGCTCTAGTGTAGCCACATCGAACGCATCTCCCTTGTGTAGGAGAGCCTTATCTTGATTCTTAATGATGAGACTATCAGCCGTAGCAGGGAAGTTTGTGTAACGCAGAGAGTCTATTGTCCACAGGTGACCCATGTCCACTGTATATTGTAATTTACCCTTCTTTGGATTCTTCTGTATTAGTTTCTCGTAGGTGATCTTACCATTGAAATAACCTCTCTTACGTAGTAAGTTCTGTCCCACAGTGACGCGAAGATCGGGTGTAGTGTTGCTCATTAAGACTGGAGTAGACCCAAATGTTCGTACAAGCCAACGGCTGAACTTTGTTGTATCTGGTGTAAAGGCATTCCATATCCAAAGGCCTACTGGGAATGGAGAACGATGACTTGGACTACCTAACAAAGCGGCATTTGGAGGTGTTGCAAGTACTAAATCAAGCTCTTCCTGAGTAGCCGTAAAATGTTTATTAGACTGATAGTTGCGATAGATGGTAGGCTCCATTCCAATATACAACTGCTCTCCATCGGGGATAGCAGAGGTCGTACTACATGCCGAAAGGAGCAGTACAAGACCACTCATCATCAACAGACAGATGAGGGCAAAACGCCTATTATAGTTCTTATCTCTTCTCATTAACAAAATTAATTAGGCTGTCCTTGTGTGGAGTCTCAGCTTTTGGAGCCACAATAGGACTATCATTTTTGAAGTGGAAAATATCCCTGAAGCTTCCTAACTTGCGTCTCCACATGAATCCGGCACCATATTCACTAAGGTTACCTTCCAACCAGTCGTATGCTTCTCGCTCATAGTAAAGCTTGAGATACTTGGTTTCCTTCTGGTTAAGTCGGTACTCCAAAGAGAAGTTATCGAAGTAGGCTCCATTCTCTTCAGCGAACTGCGAGCCTGTAGAAACACGTCCGCCGATAATGATGCGAAGCCTATTATCCCACAACCTCTTGCTGAACTTGAACGTATAGTCAGTGTGCAACGTTCCGTTAACATCTGCTGCACTCTCCATATTAGCCGATAAGTCGAGTCCCATAGAGTTGAGTGCTTTGCCCGTAATGGCGTTAACTTGAGTCTGCAAGAAGCTAGCTAAGGCACCACCCATCGCAGTATTAGCACTTGTGGATTTACTTCCATCGAGGTACATACCCGATGCAAGCATTGTTACTGCAAGCTTTGAGCGCTCTTCAACGCTCTTTGTATTCAGCGTATTCTGCATTTCTTGATCCTCTGGAGCACTAATGATAAACTCTACTCCAGGCTTAGGGAATTGCTTAGTAAGGCTCACTCCACACTTAAAGTCGACGATTCTTCCCTCATTACCATTCGATACAGTTGTGCGCACATCCTCGGTTGCAACAATACCAAGAGTAGGCTTCATTGGGTCTCCAGTGAACTCTACATAACTCCCATCTTGTATGTCGAACGTACGAAGCGGTATAATAGGAAGAGAGTACTTCATCTTTCCGTCATTCAGAGTATAGCGTCCTCTCAATCGCACACCATTGGTTGGATTGTATTCTAATCGTAGATCACCTCCACCTGTAAAGGCTAAGTAGTTGGAGTTATCAGCATTGAGAGAGCACATGAGATGCGCTTGTTCATCAACATTAACAAGCATTGACATAGAGAAACCTGTTATGTCTGGACGCTTGACCACATCAACTGTTGAATCCTTGAAGTTCGTAAATTTAACAAGATCTTTCAGTTCCGTATCTGTTGCCAACGTACCATCTCGTACAATATAAGTCATATCGGTCGTACCGAGAACATCAAGTTTTCCAACCAAATTAAGGTTGTTCAATGGTCCACTTACTTGACCAGCAAAGTCTACAAATGCGTTTCCGTAGACCTCAGAACGTGGGTTCTTTCGAGCATTGATAACCTGAAAGTTCTTTGCTTGCATACGTGCATCAAGACGCATATTATCCAACGATGAGAAGTCAAGAGAGCCCGAAATGTCAAGTGGCGAACCATTACTTGCGAACATCTCAAAGTTCTCGAACTCTATATGACTATTACGTATTGTGACTGGATCATCGGCAAATCGCATTCTTATTCCATATGGTGCACTTACCAAGTAAGTCGAGTCTAAGTACACCTCTCCATTGATATCTAGGTTCTTCAAAGGCCCTTTCAATGTTAGAGAACCTTCCCCAACGCCCTCAAGACCAACGATCTGATCGGGTACAAAACCATTGATGTAACTAAGTGGGAAATGGTTCATATCTAATGTAGCATCCAACTCTCCATTCCCTTCTGCACGATAAGTACCCGACAAGGAACCCACACCTTCACCATCTTTCGTTATAATAGCATCAACGTAATGAGAGCCATCTCCCTTTGGCATATACACGAATTGAGTACCGACGTTACCCATTGGACAGTTCTCATAGACCAGTTTGTTGATGGTCATATCACTAGAGATTGATAGGTCAGAGCGCGTTTGTATGATATGATAATCACCATTAAGAACACCAGACATATTGGGTGAGAAGGGAAGAACCTTAAACAGACTGCCCAGTTCAAATTGGTTCATTGAGATCGTAACATTCTGTAGTGACGTCGTGTCCTCATCCTCTGTTGTTATCGTCATACCCGCTCCGTCTGAAGCCATAAGGCGCAAGTTCGCTGATAAGCGGCGATCACGTGCTATGTAAATATAGTTCGAATCATTTGCAGTAAACGCCTTATAACCTAAGATGGCTTGTGGAGAAGTGATTGAAAGGCGTATTCCTCGACCAACCATTGCAGCCTGCAAAGCAAGGTCGAAGCCTGTTTTTCCTTTGTTATCAAGTATTGTTGCATGAGTTTGTAAGCCGTGTTCGTATAGTACGCCACGCAAATGTCCATGGTAAGGGTAGGTATTATCCGCTTTATTCAGTACTGCAGCATCATAATTCAACTGCCCATCTACACTCGTAAGGTTCACCCTCACGCTATCAAGGTGTATGTCATTATATACTAAGGAGTCAATCCTAACCTTACCATTGACGCCTTCATGCGGAGAAGAAGATATATTGATATCTGCCAAACTGAATGCGTATCCATCTTTCGCAAGTATGTTGCTAAACAGATTACCACGTCCACTGCGTAAAGTGAAATGCCCTATTGGCAACAAACGAATGATAGCTGGCTGGTCAATACGCCTATTGTGAATTTGCTCCCGTAGTGTTTTTACGAGTTTATTACCCGTCTTTGCCATCTGATCAACGCTCCCATTGAAGGCTGTATTGAGGTGGAAATCACCACCATCAAGGGCTACATGCACTGAATCACGCATACTGGTTAAATCCAAATAGACGTCACCTGGTGCATAACTACGCTTTCCGTCATTCACTTGTAGGTCTGCCAACTTTCCATTAAGACGCATATTATCACTGCCTTCCATACCGAAGTCTGCATTAACAGCAAACTTGCTTGATAGCGGCTTGTCTATGATTCCAAGTTGATAGAAGTCTACTTGCGGGAACAGCCCATTGATAGAACCATCCATCTTATTGCCCTTCTTCGTTAGATCAAGGTTGAAGCTACCACGTACTAAGGCTACTCTTCCATTCTTTCTAACGTCATCTACCGCCAAATCACCTATGTGACCATTCACAGCAAAGGACTTCTTAAGATCTGAACGAAGCTCTAGATCGGCTCCTGCAGACACAATGTATTGTTTATCAATCAGTCCTAAGGCTTTGAGGTTAGCCTCTGTAAGGTTTCCATTAAGGTGTGCTAACATATTATTATTACGTATGTCAGCCTTCACATTGAAGTCACCTGCAGCCAGGAGAGCACTTCGCTTGTGTCCTTCTTGTAATACTTTGAACTTGCGGACGACCCCTTGAACATGGTGATTAGCCTTCATATCAGAACGAACATCCATGTCAGTCCATGTCGAAACGACGTATCTTTCCGTCATAACGCCCAATGCATGGAGGTCAACTCGGCTCAACCAGCCACGCAAATGACCATCCACTAACTTTTGGCTAACCTTTCCTTTATAAGTGAAATCGCCCCCGAGCATTTTATTCACACTCTTTATATGGGCTGAAAGTTGCTCACCATGTTTAGAAATATCTCCATTCAATCCATCAAGTACATACTTCCCATAACTGAAACGACGAATACGAAGACTCAAGTTAGTGGATGATTGTGGATTCATAAAGTCCGTTCCATGCCCTTGCATACGCACACTTCCTGTGAAAGGTGACAATCCCATGTGTGGTAAAAAGCGTTGTATCGGGAAGTTCGTTGCACTAGCTACAAGGCGATACTGGCTGTTTGCGGGGTTAAAAGCACCTTCCACACGAATCTTACCACCGCCTTGTGCTAGTGACATTGTGCCTGTATAAAGATTTTTCCGCACATGGATATTACCATCAACAGCTACCGCTTTAGGCAAGGCAATGGTCTTTCTAATACTTATTGGCAATAGCTTCTGAACGAAACCAAGGTTTTGAGCCACACCTTTGAGGCGTAAGTCACTGCGTAAAGCCTTATTCTTTGCCATCATATCGGCAACCCATCCTGTTCCAGTAAGGTCGAAGTAACCCGGCATAGCAAGTCTCAACTGACGGAAGGAAGCCGAGCGCAGGTTGCCCGCAAGGGTTCCCTGTATGGTCAATCGCCCTCCCGGCATAGCTTGATAGATGTTTCGAGGAATGGAAGTAAGCAATGGCTGCAGGTCAGTCTTGCTCACATAGCCATCCATGTGGGCGTTAAGTGTACCAGGATGAGCGTCATCAAAGGCATTCATATCCATTCGTAAACTTGCAGTTAGCTCACTATTCGGCATGAGAAGATAAAGGGATGGTAATTGAATAGACGTTGCATCCATCCTAAAGGGGCATCGTAAGTCACGCACAACAAGTCCACTTCGTTCTTTGAAGTTGCCTGCACGAACACGAAGAGATATCTTTGGAGCTGCATAAAGGAACGAGTCTATACCCAAGTTAACCTCTGTCATGGCGATATGAGCCGCATCGAAGCCTGCAGGAGTAGGTCTTACGAAAGTTTTGTCATAGTTAAGTGCACCGCCATGCCAGTCTATGTCAGCCACTTTATATATGTTGTCATGCAATAGAAGTTCTGCTCCTCGAGCCTTAGCATCGCTGAATTGCGCTCGAACTACCATAGTGTCGCCTGGCATGTGGAGCCTAAAATCAGTCTTAACAAGGTTTAGCTTATCTATATTTATGCGCCACAAGGGTTTCTGCTTGTGCGGATCTTCAGGTACAGTGTCGCCCAATGCAACATCAATCCAGCCTCCCTCGACCTCCGCTTTATTCACTCTTACAGAGTCACCAACGAGGTTTACAGCATGACTCACAATGTGTAAGCGTTGCAAGTTACCCTTAATTCGTAAGTCACCAATGAAGTTTGTGGTATTAGCTTTTAGTCCCGTGAATGTCAATTCGTTTACTTCTACACGCTTATCAAGCAATGGCAATAAGCCAATACTAGCCACTAAACGATGTACATCTGCGACAGTATCCTTCTGAGTAGGTATGGAGTCATTTGCTTTTATCATCTTTAAACCATCCAACTGGAGGTCTAAAGGGTAGGAGAGGTTTACCCGATCGATACTAACCTGCATCCCCGTATGATTCGACACATAGGTTGCAACCTGCTTTACTGCCCAGTTCTGTACAGGAGGACAATAAAGAAGTACTACCAAGAGGAGGAATAGGACGACTGGTGCTACTACAATAGCAATGAGCCATCTCATGCTCTTTTTCATATTCATCACGTTAGTATTGCTAGCGTACTCTCCATTTCGTGCGATTTAAAAGGACGGAGTATCTTTTGCTATTACCATTTAGTTTATGTCTACAAAGTAACAGAAAAAAAACGAATTAACGATGGATAGTAAGCGAAAAACGCATTATTTATCATTTTCCCTCTTGTTTCTTGCAGACAAGACGACCTTAAATTGCACACCAATTCAACCTTAATAGCCTTGCTACTATGGCTCCCGTGAGCTTATGTTTTTGCCTTTGAAGGGTGCCAGAGATGATTAAATCAATCCCTCACAACCATCTTCTATTAAGTCTAATGCCAACTCGAAGTCCTCCGGACCACCATAGTAAGGGTCAGGAACACTGGTTGCATCCTTATGACGAGTGAAATAATCAGCCATACGAACGACCTTTCCTCGAGCAGTCGCATTGTCTGCTTGCGACGTAATATAACGATAGTTATCTTCGTCCATGACCACAATAAGATCAAAATAAGCGAAGTCCTTACGTGCATCAAACTGCCTTGCATGATGATTCAAATCGAATCCGCGTCTCCTTCCATGCTCTCTCATTCGCTTGTCGGGGAGCTGTCCAACATGCCAATTACCTATTCCTGCCGAGTCAATCTCATACTGGTTGCTACATCCCCGTTCGTCAACTAGGTGTTGCATAACGGCATGAGCCGCCGGAGAACGACATATATTGCCTAGACAAATGAATAAGATTCTCTTCTTGTTGTTTGTTACCTTACACATAATTGTTACTTTTCTTTTCAATTACAGGGCTTTACGAAAGATTGTACAAGAATCTATCAGCATTGCACCTAACCAACTTATTTGGGCTACAAAGTAACGAAAAAAAATCGAGATAAATCTTGTTTCCTTGCGTTTTATTACTCTTCATAAGAGATAAAGTTTGTAATTAAGCGATTAATTATAAGTAGCTTGTAATCAAGTAATATAGTGTATCAGATAAAAGAAAAACTTTTCTATAATTCAAACTACGTTACTTTAGAAAGGATGTACTTAACAGAAGCCCGTTAGGAAATACGTTCTTAATATGGAAGACACGGATTGAACGAATTCATTTAGAGCCCCCCGAGTTTCTAAAGGAACAAAAGCGTGCAGGGGAAGAGACGCCTTTCTCTATTTGAAGAGGGCGTTCCGTTGCATGAAGAAGAGCCTTTCCTTGCTGTGAAGAGAGCCTCTCTTCTTTAAGTTCATGGCAATAGCTGTTAAGCACTTCTGCATTTTTAAGGAAAGAAGGAGCGACACTCATTCCCACTTCTGTATATCTTTTCTTATACTTTCGTTGGCATCTTTGCAATTAATTGAGTATATTTGCAAATGTAAGTGATTATCCAATCCATAAATAACAAGTAGTGAATACATCATCAACAGTCAAAGGTTATGGTTATGCGAGTTTGTCTGCAATAACCTTCGGAACTATCCCTCTATTCTCTATTCCAGTGATGGAAGCAGGAATGGAGTTGCCTTCTGTACTCATTTATCGCTTTGCCTTCGGTTGCTTGTTTATGATGGGTTTCCTTCTATGGAGGCGTCAGGACCTACATTTGAAGTGGGGAGATGGACTGCGGATAGCCTTCTTATCCCTTATGTATTCGGTATCTGCTGTGGCATTGTTTAGCAGTTATGAGTATATGCCGGGAGGCGTTGCTACAACCTTACTGTTCTCTTATCCCGTGTGGACAGAGGTCCTTCTCATCCTCTTCTACCATGAGAAAGTAACGTTAAGAATCGTCATTGCAATCGTATGTGCTATCATTGGCGTGTTCTTCTTGGGTGGTATTGGACAAACAGGAGGCATTAAGTCTATGCTAGGAGTGGTCTTGGCAATGTTGTCAGGATTGTTATATGCCATTTATATGGTTATCTTCCCACATATGCGAGTAAGCAAGTTACCAGCTTTGAAGGTGAATTTTTATATCTTTTTCATTGCTATGCTCTTCCTGATATTGTACTCTTCTTTCACAACGGGAGGCGTGCAGAAGATAGGAGATAGTCGTTCGCTGATATCATTGGTATTGTTGGGACTTGTTCCTACAACCATTAGTAATGTTACACTTGTGCGCTCGTTAACCCTGATTGATTCGGCTAGTGTTGCTATACTTGGAGCCTTCGAACCCCTGACAGCCATGACTATTGGTATCACATTAATGGGTGAACCACTCACAATGACAGCCTTAATAGGGTCGGTGTTAATCATAGCTTCGGTGCTAATACTTATCACCAAAGGGCGCAAGATAGCTAATCCTTTGCGCAAATACTTCACTACGTAGAATAGACATCATCATGAATCAAAAGTTATTATGGCACCTATTAGCAGTGGGAGTAGTCGCTGTTTGGGGGACAACCTTTGTAAATACAAAGATATTGTATAATAGTGGTCTCACCCCTTCGGAGATATTCTTTCTGCGATTCCTTATCGCTTATGTCGCTATTTGGTTTATCTCTCCTCGAAAGCTATTCGCCAATAGTTGGCGTGATGAAGGTACCATGCTATTACTCGGGATAACGGGTGGTTCCCTCTTCTTTGTCGCTGAGAACTCAGCCGTCGCACTAACTTATGTGAATAACGTGAGCTTTATCACGTCTACATCTCCACTAGTGACAGTTATTATCGGAATCGTCTTTGTGAAGAGTATAAAGGCAACATGGACGTTAATAGTTGGCTCTTTGATAGCCCTTGTGGGTGTAGGACTAGTCATCTTCAATGGTAGTTTTATTCTGCATTTGAACCCTTGGGGCGACTTATTGGCATTACTAACTGCAGTTTGCTGGGCGGTCTATACATTATTAATGAAGAGCGTGTCTGAGAGATATTCAGCCGTGTTTATCACACGTAAGCTATTCTTTTATGGATTGCTGACAGTGCTCCCGATGTTCTTGATTGATCCATGGACAGTGAGCCTTGCAACGCTCCTTACACCTAAAGTTGCATTCAATCTCTTGCTCTTGGGACTAGTTGCTTCCTTCTTATGCTTCGCTTTGTGGACGGTTGTCATTGAACGACTTGGAGTGATGACAGCGTCTAACTATCAATATCTAAACCCAATTACAACAGTCGTGGCAAGTGCTATTTGGCTGAGTGAACCTATGACAGCTATTGCCTACATAGGCAGTGCCTTGATTTTAATTGGCGTCATTGTATCTAACAAATAACTGAAGAGTAACATCTTAAAAATCAAATATATGAAGAAAACAGTACTAGTAACTGGAGCTACAAGTGGTATCGGTGAGGCTTGTGCACATCGATTTGCTCAAGGTGGATATAACGTGATTATCACAGGCAGAAGAGCGCAACTTCTGGCAGAACAAAAGAAGAAACTCGAGGCTGAAGGAGCAAAGGTTCTTGCCTTAGCATTTGATGTTAGGAACCGAGCAGCAGCCACGAAAGCGATTGAGTGTTTAACGGTTGAATGGCAAGATATAGATGTTCTTATTAATAATGCAGGCTTAGCTCTTGGCTTAGAACCAGCTTATGAAGGTCATTGGGACGATTGGGAGACAATGATAGATACGAATATTAAAGGGCTCCTAACAATGACTCGCCTCGTTACACCACGTATGGTGCAACGTAACAGTGGACACATTATTAATATAGGGTCGGTTGCTGGCGATGCTGCCTACGCCAATGGGAATGTTTATTGTGCGACGAAAGCAGCTGTGAAAACCTTCACTGATGGTTTAAGAATAGACCTTGCTTCAACCAACATACGTGTTACGAATGTGAAACCAGGGCTTGTGGAGACACACTTCTCAAATGTTCGTTTCCATGGAGATGACGCTCGTGCGGAGGGTGTATATAGAGGTATTCAACCCCTAACAGGGGCTGATATTGCTGATGTGGCATACTATGCAGCATCGGCTCCAGCACATGTGCAAGTGGCAGAAGTATTAGTTCTTGCCACGCACCAAGGCAGTGGTAGTGTGATACATCGTGATTGATTCCGCTACAATCATTCGTCTTATCGGCTAAAACAAAGAGCCGATAAGATGAATAAGCCACGTGGTCAAGCTTACAAGGAGGACTATCATCGCAATGATGAGGACGATCATTAATACAATGAGAATAGCACTTTGAACCGCTTTGCGGTTCACATCGCGTATCACCTCCTTGTCTCCTTCAACGAAGCCACGCACAAGTTGCATATTTTCTCGGTTCGCCTTATGGAAGAAGTCGATGACATCTCCTATATAAAAAGGTATCATTCCAAAGAGAACATCACGCAAACTATTATTGATAATGGCTAAAGCAAGGGGAATACTACGTATCTTTACAAAAGCAAACCATACATAGAGTAAAGCGAAGAGAGCCGAAAGAAGGTCGCCAATACCATAGGGAAGAAGACCGAGAATACCATCTAGATAATAGTCATCCATAACCCTTTGTGTTTGTTCCATAGCCTTATAAACACTGCTATCATTCATCCGCTCTTGCGCTTTCAATCTATTTTCTTCTTTCATAAAATTACCCTTCTCTGTATTAAAAGATAATAAGTACAATCATACGTGATTGTGAGCGCAAAGATACAACATATATATCATACATAAGAAAAGGGCTTTCATTAATAATTATTAAAAAGCCTCTTTCACGACTAATAATACTTATCTGTAATTTGTACAAACCCCTTTTGTATTGTATCTTTGCATTTGTTCAAACGCATAAACAACTTAATAACGTTGTTGGTGAGGCTTGAACGATATAGTAATAACAAATAAAAGAATGATATGAAACGTATAACATTATCACTGATTGCAGTTTGCTTGATGTCATCAATGGCTTTATCTGCAAAGGATGTAAACGCTATCAATGCTAACGGAATAGCATTGGCTCAACAAAAAGGTGACTGTCATAAGCGCACTGCAACACCACAGCATGTGACAGACAAGATGGTTAGCAAGTTGGGACTTAACGCCAAACAGGCAAAGAAACTATTGCAACTTAATGAGAAATATGCTGATCTCTTTGTACAAAGCGAAGATTGTCATAAGGCAGAGAAGCAGACTTGTGAGACAAAGGGAAGTTGTAAGAAAGAATGTAACAAGGCTGAACAAAAATGTGAGAAAACCGAGAATAAGACTTGTTGCAGTGCTGCTGGAAAGGGAAATTGTACATCTGGTTGCAAGAAGGAATGTACAAATGAGTGCAATAAGGAGGCTAAGTCTGATTGCAAGAACAGCTCATCAACATGTAAGAAAGACAATAAAGAATGTCAGTCTGAGGCTAAGGAATGCAAGAAAAATCAGCCTTGTGAGAAGCGTACAGCATACAACGCTGAGTTAAAGAAGATTCTTACTAAGGCTCAATACGATAAGTATCTAAGACATTAAAAGATACCCATTTCCATTATAGTAGATTTGTTGGTGCGTTGGTTAGGACTACTATTAGTCCGAACCTTCGCACCTTCTTCGTATCAAGGAAGAGCTTTCTTAACTCACTTTCGAATGTAGTTTACAAATGAATAGGGTGGGTTACCATCCGCAGCTGGGTGTTCCTCACGGGATTCAATACGCCAAGTACCATCATTATAAGGTGGGAAGAATACGTCAGCTTGTGCCGGGCTGTCTGCAATCTCAGTAAGGTATAGACGGTTGGCAATGCCTAATGCCTCCTTATATAAGCTAGCACCACCAATGATAAAAGCCTGTTCGTCAGTACTAATATGGCGCATTGCTTCATCTAAAGAAGTATAGACCTCACAACCCTTAAAGTCCTTCTCCGTTCGACTCAATACAATGTTTCTTCTGTTAGGGAGTGCTCCCTTGGGGAGAGAATGGAATGTTTTACGCCCCATGATAACGACATGTCCCGTTGTTAACTGCTTGAATCTCTTGAGGTCCTCACGTATGAAATAGACCGTATCATTTCGATATCCAATAGCGCGATTAGCCGCTACTGCTGCTATAATATTTAGTTCCATAAGCGTTAGACAGCCACTTCGGCTGATATATGTGGGTATGGGTTATAATCTACGAGTTCGAAGTCTTCGTACTTAAAGGCAAACAAATCCTTCACATCAGGGTTGATCTTCATCTTCGGAAGAGGGCGAGGTGTACGTGTGAGTTGTAGTTTTGCCTGCTCGAGATGATTGCTGTATAGATGCGTATCACCCGTTGTGTGGATAAATTCCCCAGCCTCTAATCCTGTTACTTGAGCCATCATCTGCAAGAGAAGGGCATAAGAGGCAATATTGAAAGGAACACCGAGGAAGGTATCTGCCGATCGCTGATAAAGCTGTAAAGAAAGGCGTCCGTCGGCTACATAAAACTGAAAGAGACAATGGCAAGGAGGCAATGCCATCTCATCAACCTCGGCTGGGTTCCATGCCGTAACAAGCATACGGCGAGAGTTAGGATTATACTTTATCTGTTCGAGAACATTAGTTATCTGGTCGATAGTTCCGCCTTTGTAATCAGGCCAAGAACGCCATTGATGACCATAAACGGGACCTAGCTCGCCATTTACATCAGCCCATTCATTCCATATACGAACGCCATGCTCTTGCAGATAATGTACATTAGTATCACCGCGAAGGAACCATAGTAACTCATAAATAATACTCTTCAAATGGAGCTTCTTAGTGGTTAGTAATGGGAAACCATCACGTAGATCGAAGCGCATCTGATTACCAAATACGGATAGAGTACCCGTCCCCGTGCGGTCGCCTTTATGCACTCCTTCATTGAGAATGCGGCTTAGTAAGTCTAAATACTGTTGCATAATTATGGATGTGTTATTGTTTATCTGTTTCTGTTATAACCACTACCTCGTTTGGAATATACCCACTTTTAATCCTCCACTCTTGTGGGTAAAGGTTGTTGGCACGGTTCCCTAAGTTCTTTGCAAAGCCTAGTTTGTGGTGCTTATAAGTAAGGAGAACAATGCCACGAGGGGCTTCACTGCTGAGTGTGATAGCTTCATGTCGAAGATAGCTAATGGCAGTGGGGTAGTCAACCTCTATGTTAGGATAAATAGAAGTGTCGCCTGTTATCGAAAGAGCCAATGTATGGTCTGGGATGATAGTCTTGCCTTTCTGTATTCCTTCCTTTACTCCGTAACTAAGGATACGAAGCCGTTTTCTTGCTTCAGCAACGGCTTTTGAGGGGTCAAGAGCTACTTCTTTTTGTAGGTTTTCATCCTCTCCTCGTTTGCGAATGACCGCCATGAAGAGTCCTTCACCACGTGTCTTACCAGGTATAAAACGATAAACAGGGAAGTCAGAAGCCGTTTTTGAAGGATTACCAATCAGTGACCCTGTTATGTTCCAAGCCTCTTCCGTGGGTACAGGAAGCAACTCCGCACCATATTCCTCAAGTATCCATGCTACATTCTCTTCGTCTTCATGGGCATTGAAAGTACATGTAGAGTAAATGAGGAGACCACCTGGTTTGAGGTTATCCCATATATCTGAGATAATACTACGCTGTAGTTTCCAACAGTTCTCAACGTTTGCTGGGCTCCATTCTGCAATCGTTTGAGGGTCTTTACGGAACATCCCTTCCCCCGAACAAGGTACATCTGCAATGATAACATCGAATGCCAGCTTCGTTTTCTGGTATTCCCTTGGGTAGTTATTGGTAACTACTACACCCGAATGACCATACTTCTGGACGTTTTCTGCAAGTATTTGAGCACGCTTGGAGATAGGTTCATTGCTAAAGAGGAACGCCCCTTGTGGTAGAGAGGAGCGTGCGCAAGTGGTCTTCCCACCAGGTGCTGCACAGAGATCAAGTGCCATTACGGGGTGTTTCACATAATGACGAAGTACGTGAGAGAGGAACATTGATGATGCTTCCTGCACATAGTAAACACCTGCATGGAGCTTGGGATCAAAGGTGAAGTTCGGTCTCTCTGCCAGCCAAAAGCCTTCTTTGCACCATGGAATGGGCTCGGGATGAAGATTAGGGTTTACTATCTCCATGGCAGATAACTTATAGTTATTCTGTCGAATACTGACGGGTGCAGGTTGTGTAAACCCTTTGAGGAATACTTCAAACAATTCCTTTCCAAAGAGTTTATAGGTATAATCAACAAAAGAAGGAGGCAATGTGGGTGCCTCGTTCACCTTATTTATATTAGAGCGAACGCCTGCCTGTTCCGTTGTTTGCTGCTGGTTCTTATCTTTTATCATATCATTTCACTTCGAGACTATCGGATATCACATAGTCTACTCAACGATAATTTCATCTTCATCAACGCTCTTCTGGGTCGTTTTCGGCTTTGGTTTCTGTTTTAAATTACCCTTGTCATCAAACATACCATAGGTCGTTCGAAGAACAATGAACTCTGTTCTGCGATTGAGCTGATTGCATATCTCTTGTTTATCCTTTGGTAGTTTCTTGATGAAATCCTCGGTTAGAACATCGTTTTCCTTCAACCAGTTGTACTTCTCCGTGAGCTTCTTTCGAATCTTCTTAGGACGCTCCTTACCATAACCAACAGGTGTCAAGCGGTCTTGCGCAATCCCATGTGCGGTGAGATAAGCCACTACTGCATCCGCACGACGCTGTGACAAGCGTTTGTTGTAATCGGCAGATCCGATGCAATCAGTGTGTGCTGAGAGTTCAATCGTTACGTTTGGATTCTCGTTAAGGAGCTTAACGAGATCGTCCAAAGCCTTTTCGGACTCTGGTCGGAGCGTCGCTTTGTCAAAGTCATAGAAGATGTTATCAATCAAGACAGGTACGTTAATGCCAGCAAGAGGGAACTGGAGCGTGTACTCCTTAGACTCCCCAATAGGCGAAACGCGTATCTCCTCCTTATGATTCAAATATCCTTTGCAGGTTGCAAGTAGCACGTAATTGACGCCCGGACGTATCTCTTGTTCAAAAGAACCATCTCCCTTGACAGCCAACTTCTTGTTAGTTCCATCGTCACCAACCATGAATACCTGTGCAGCAGGCAGTTCGTAACCATCCATCTCATATACCCATCCCTTGATAGTCTGTATCACTTCGGGGAGTTCAAAGCTATAGATATGATCCCAACCGTGCCCATCGTTACGATTAGAAGAGAAGAATCCGCGGTTGTATCGACCCTCGAATGTCATACCAAAGTCGTCTCCTTGTGAATTAAGAGGGTATCCCGGATGCTCTAAATGATAGTGGTGGTCGTTGCCAACCTTTGCTATATAGATGTCTAAACCGCCCATTCCTCCATGTCCATTACTAGAGAAGTAGAGGTCACCATTGGGTCGGAAGGTTGGGAACTCTTCGTCTCCAGAGGTATTGATAGGCTCTCCGAGGTTCTCTACACCACCAGTGGTTCCACCGCTAAGGCGCACTCTCCAGATGTCAAGACCACCTTTTCCGCCTGGCATATCACTAGTGAAATAAAGCCAATTACCATCTGGTGAGAGGGCAGGATGTGCGAAACTTGACAGCGAGTCACGGCTTATTTCGAGCTTAGTAGCCTTACTCCACGCTGCATCCGTGCGGTTGCTCACAGCGATCTGGGCATATCGAGGATAAGTGGGATCCGTTAAGCATTGCGTAATATACATCTCTCTACCATCTGCGGAGAATGCTGGTGTACCCTCATCAGCGTCTGTGTTGAGTCCAGAAGCTATATCTCGAGGCACACTCCACTTGCCTTTGTCGTCCTTTTCACTTACGAAGATATCACCCGCCTTGGCACCAGTAATACCACTAATATCGTCTCCTTGCGCATCATTACGGGTCGAGGTGAAATAGAGCTGATCGAATTTATCACCATAAAGCATTGGTGAGTAATCCTGCCGACGAGAGTTAAATACATCCATCCGCTTGACTATGTACTTCGAACCCAACTCCTTCGCTTGTGTTGCCAAAGTAGCTGCTTCAAGGCTCTGTATGATGAGTTGGTTGCCAGGTAACGAATCCAAAGCTATTTGATACTCCTTTATAGCATCCTTGTAACTACCATTCTTCATTAGATTGTCAGCCAGTTTCTTATGTGTCTCACCATTATCTAATTTATAACGGATGACATTTCGGTAGGCAGCTATTGCACTTTGATATGACGAAATGCGGTCATAACATTCTGCTAACTTCGTTGCGATGAGTCCACGTTGCCGTCTCTCCTTAGGTGGGGTACGCTGGTAAGCAGTCTTGAACTGCGTTGCTGCATTATAATACTCACCCATGGAAAGGTACTTATCACCTTTCTTTATATTGCGATCAGCGCCACATGAGCTAAGAATCAATAGAATACTGATTGCCATGACAACGCTTTTTCGTCGTGTACCAAAGATATGTAAAAGCCCTAGATAACCCATATTATCATATAAACGTACATCTGTTTTTATTATTGCTTGGTACTCGGTGACATTGTGAATACCGATGAGTTGTATTATTATATAAGGTGGACTATCCTGCGTTAAAGCTCTACCATGGTGATACCAGCACCTCCAAATTGTACGTGTTCATCACGATAATTCGTCACATTAGGCACTGTTCCGAGGTATTGACGTATGAGTTGACGCAAGATTCCATTACCTTTTCCATGTAAGATACGCACTTGACTTGCTCCGACGAGGATAGCATCATCTATGAAATGTTGCACTTGATTCAATGCTTCATCAGCCCTCATACCACGCACATCAAGCTCCTGATGGAATTGATTACGGTGCTTATCGATGGTTTCACGGGTCTCCCTACTATAGTTAAAAGCCTGAAATTGCTTCTGTTCCTGTTGTAGGGTAGAGCCATCAGCACGCTCCAATCGACTGATAGACATCTTTGTTCGCATACCACCAAAGATGACTGTAGCCAGTTTCCCATCAATTGATTCAACTTTCCCTACTGATGTCAAACCTTTAATACGTACGCTATCACCTGTCATGATAACGCCTCCGCTTTGCTGTTTTCGCACTACATTCTTTAGGGCTTCAGCAGCTGCTTGCTGCTTTTCAGCCTTTGTCTTGAGGTGTTGCTCATGCTTCTCTTTACGATTCTTAATCTTATCTACCTTCTTTTGGAAGTCCTCATCAGAAAGTAAACCGCCGTTTTTCAGTTTATTCTTATTCGACTTGTCAGATGGTTTCAACTTATCTTCATCCATCAAACCAGCCTCATATTGGGCTAGTTCCTGGCGTATCCTCTTTGTTTCCTCCTTCTCTGCTTGCTTCTCTCTTATCTCTTTTATTGCATTCTCAATACGCTTGTTACTCTCTTTGATAAGCTCTTCCGCCTGTCGTTTCGCACGATTAAGAATATCCTTCCTACTCTGTTCCAAAGCATCAATCTCACGCTCATATCGCGCAATACTCTTTGACAGTTCTTTCTCCTGACTATGTATAGTCTGCCTCTTACCTTCCCAATATCTTTTGTCCCTAACTATGTCTTGTAAGTACTTATCACTTTGGATGTAATCACTGCCAACTATCGATGAGGCATCCTTGATAACAGCCTCTGGAATACCTGTTTTACGCGCTATCTCTATTGCAAACGAACTACCAGGTCTACCGATGGCAAGCTGGAATAAAGGGCGCATCTCATGCCTATCGTACAGCATGGCACCATTCGCTGTACCTGGATGTGCCTCTGCGAAGTGCTTTAGGTTTTGATAGTGTGTGGTGATAACTGCCCATGCGTGCTTCTCCCAAAGCTGCTTTAACACTGCTTCCGCAATGGCTCCTCCAATCTGAGGTTCCGTCCCCGTGCCAAACTCATCAATGAGTATTAAGGTTCTATCAGATGCTTGTCTCATCATCACCTTCATGTTCATCAGGTGCGAAGAATACGTACTTAAATCATTCTCTATGCTCTGTTCATCGCCTATATCTATCATTATATCGGAGAAGAGACCAGTAGTGGAACGATCTCCAACAGGTATAGATAGACCACATTGAAGCATATATTGTAACAAGCCAACTGTCTTCAAACACACAGACTTACCACCTGCGTTTGGACCCGAGATAATCAATAGATACTTGTCTTTTGTCAGCTGAATATCAAGTGGAACAACGCTCTTCGATACACCTGTTGATGTATTGTCATCCTCGGAAACAAGTTCTATTTCTTGTACAGACAGGCTATCATCTGTATCTTTAGAGGATACCTTTTCTTCTGTTGATAATGAGGTGTTTATTCGCTCTTTACACTTTCTTTCCAATGAGAGTTGTAGTAGTGGATGTATCGCACGAATCCAGTCTATATGTGGTTCAGCCTTTACCTCTGGCTCAAAAGCTTTAAAGTAACGTGCTAACTCGGCTTTCGCTCTGATGAAGTCAATCGCTGCCATGAGACTATACGAGTCGATAATCTCACGCACATTAGGGCGCACCTTCTTTGAGAAGTCAGTAAGAATACGAATCATTTCACGTCGTTCCTCGCTCTCCAACTCACGCACTCTGTTATTGGCTTCAACCACCTCTGTCGGTTCAATATACACCGTTCTTCCTGTTGCACTCTCGTCATGAACAATACCAGATATCCTCCGTTTCAATCCAGGAGCAACTGGTATGACCAGACGACCATCACGAATTGTTGGTGTAACGTCCTTTTCTACGAGTCCTTCTCCTTGTGCCGAACGCAAGATACTGTATAGTGTTCGAGATATACTTCCCTCTGTTCTTGCCAACTCCCGACGTATTTGAAGCAATTCAGGTGACGCATTGTCACGCATCTTACCGAACTTATCAATAATCTGCGAAATGCGTTGTACCAATAGTGGGAAGGTCGCAATACCATCTGATAAGTCATAGAGAGCAGGATAAAAGTGCTTTATCTCTCCTTGTTCCGTCGCTTCACCACGACTCAAGAAAGCAACAATAGCAATGATTGTTTCTAGTGATCTCTTTAGGTCGAAAAGCTCCTCTACCTCCATGTGGGTACCCTCCAAACGAATACGAGCCACACTCTCACGTACATCAAAGAAGTTATCTAATGGGAAATCATCCTGTCCTTCCTGTATACGACGAAACTCCCTTATCTCTTCTAACCACCTGTTTACCTCTTTAACATCCGTTGAGAACATCATTGCATCTACACGTTCTTTGCCTAAAGGAGACAAGCAACGCGCACGAAGCAAGGCTCTCACCTCACTGAAACCAATCTTTTGTTCAAAGTTCTTTGGGTATATCATTGTTTCTTTTTACTTTCTTATCAACTTGAGAAGGCTCTCTTTTTGCCTTCTACACATATCTATCTGCAAAAGTACTAAAATTTACTTGTAACAAAGACATAAATCTCTTGAAGAGCAAAAGGAATCCATTTTTATTTCTTATATTTGTCCTGTCAACTACAAACAAAGTACTTGAATGATGAAAAGAATAATATTCTCATACCTTATATTGCTAGTTTCTCTTACCTTGTCAGCGCAGACTGGCAATCCATTCTACGACCATATCATTCATCAAGCGAATGTGTTTCCACAAGAGAAAACCTATGTCTGCACTGATGCTAGCTGTTATCAAGCAGGGCAACGGGTCTCTTTACGCGTCTTCGTAGTGAATGCTATCTCGCATCAACCTACTGACATGAGCCAATATGTGTACGTGGAACTGCTCAACCCAGAGCGTGTTGTCATCAAACGTATCCGCCTTCTACAAGATCAACAAACATTTACTGGTTATATAGACATACCCGATAACGCTGCTAAAGGGCGTTATCTCTTACGGGCTTACACACGTAATATGACGAACGTAAAGGGCTATGAGAGTACGAAGAGTATCTTCGTTGGAGGAGTGGGGGAACTTCTTTCTGCATTTAATAATGACCTTCAAGATAGTATAAAAGCAACATCTAATAACTATCTAACAATCAATAAACAAAAAGATAATATTAAAGTAACTATCAAAGATAGTCTTCTTGCAACTAAAGGAGAACTTTGGTTGCTGGGACATTGCCGTTCTGTTCCTTTCTACTTTGCGAAAGTTAGTCCGCAGAAAGTACTTGTCTTTCCAATAAAGGACTTTATTCAAGATGGGATTCATTCGTTTTTACTATTAGATTCAGACCTTAATAAAATAGAAGAGCAACAATGTTTTATTAATCAGAAGAGGGAGTTTTGCAACCTTAGTGTAAGTCTTGATACTACTTCACAGACTTCAAATGGCACCCTACCATGCACTATCACTGCTCCAGAACTCCACCCCGATGAGACGATGGATGTTGCTATTCGCTTTGTGAAAAGCCTGCCTGAGGAGAATAGAGATGGATATTCTAACATCCTTTCTCACCTCCTCATTGATGAAGATATGCGTTACGCCTTAGAGCAACCAGCCTCTTTATTGCAAGACCCAAGGCTAGATAACTTCGTAAAATATCACTCCTGGCAACGATATAACCTATCGGATGTTTTGAAGGAACAATACCAACAACCTTTAATAAAGGTGGAAACAAATGCAGAAATACGTGGGAAAGTAGAGACACTCATAGGTCACAGACCCATTAAAGGGGGTATGGTCAATCTCATCTCACCTAATCGAGGATTCTGCGCAGCCGTTAAAACCGACGAAAAAGGGCAATTCGTATTCGATGGAATGGACTATCCTGATGGTACGCAATACGTCCTAAATGCTTTCACAAAAGCGGATAAAGCATGGGTAAAACTCTATTTGGATGAAGACAGCTATCCCTCTTTTACCGCCACATTACCGCCATTCAAATGGCTTCATAATAGTGACTCTCTTGTCGAAGAAGAGCCTTTGAACGTAACAGATGGGAGTATTAAAATGGATGAAGTGCACGTCTTTAGTCACCGACCAAGCTATGCTTCGCGTTCAGATGCCTATGCGCGTACTGCCGACTATTCGTTTGGTCTACGTGACATAGAGGATGTTGGAGCCACATGTCTGCATGAGTTGTTGCGGAGAATACCTGGTGTAACGGTTGAATTCGGCAAGTGTTACGTTCGTGGAGCAATGACTATCGAGGGCAGACATCCTGCGGCTATTGCCATCGATGGTATCTTTGCCAATGAAGACTATGATTTGGATAATATTCAGATGGCTGATGTTGAACGTGTAGATGTATTCAAGACGGGTTCAACAGTACTATGGGGAACAGCCGGAGGGATGGGAGTTATCTCTATAACTACTAAGAAAGGGAACTATAATGTGACGTCGGTTCCACTCACAAATACCAAGTCTTTCACCACTCTTGGTTATCAAATACCACAGCCATTCACACCTAATCAGCTTACAGCTTATTGGCAACCAGTGATGCGTGGAACCTCTTTTAAGATTGCTCTTCCAGCTCTTTTAAATTCAGGTTACCACCTTATTATAGAGGGAGTAACCAGTGAGGGGCGTCTTGTTTATTATGCTCGTTAAGTCTTTGTAAGGCTTAACTCTTGGGTTATTCAGCGCTTTCACCTATCGCTTTGTGAGTGCTCTTCCCGTGTCCCAAAGCAATCGCTTTGCCCAACGGAGCACTACTATCGCACTCACAACGGCTACCAATGAATCAATCCAAGTGATGTTCCAGAACATTGCACATAGTAAACCAATGATTGCACCAATCTCTGTTAAAGCATCAGAAAGCACATGCAGATAGGCTGCATGACTATTGTAATCGGTCGTCCCATGGTGCCCGTGGAGCACAGATGCACTGATGGTATTAGCAATCAAGCCCACGATTGCAGTGCCAAGAGCGAACCCGTAATTGAGAAATCCTTCGTTGGATGTTAGGCGTTCAATGGCTTCTACGATAATAAAGACAGCCATGAGAATAAGGAATATGCCACTTGTAAAAGCCGATAAATTCAGTATTTTATCCGAGTCATATTGCATTGTTCCCTTGTTCTCAAGGCGTCTCACCAATACGTATGCAGCCCAGTTCAACCCGATGACGAGTACATGTGATCCCATGTGAACGCCATCTGCAAAGAGAGCCATCGAGTGGGAGAGTAGTCCAACGACCACTTCTGCTAACATCATAACGAAGGTGAAGACAACAACAAAGGCTGTTCTCTTCTCCTGCGAAGTACGTTCTATCTTATTTGACATTACTCTTCTATTATATTAAAGTGTATGAAGGCGTTACGAATACCATCCTCATCAACGCTCGTTGTGACATAGTCGGCAACTGCCTGAACATCCTCATTTGCATTGCCCATAGCCACCCCTATACCTGCTGCACGTAGTATGCTCATATCGTTTCCGCCGTCTCCAAAAGCGATACACTCACTCGGATCGATTCCTATATATGCTGCCATCTTCAACAAGGCACTCCCTTTATCGGCACCCTGAAGGGTGATATCAGTGAAAAGAGGGTTCCATCGAGCTGATATACAATGTTTCATTGCAGGCATAATCAGCTCTTCGTCTTCTGTACTGAAGAATGGGGTCAACTGCAAAACAGGTTTGTCAAGCATTGGCTCTATCGATTTATGCACGTCAATATTCGTCACTTTCAGTCCTTTGACAAACACATCTTCGTAAATCATAGAGTGGTTATAGACTCCAATCTCTTCTCTCCCGCACACAACAACAGCATAGTCACGCTCCTTAGCATCGGCTATCATGAGTCGGACTTCTGCCTCTGGAATAGGCATCAAAGTAATATCTTCATCGCCAATGAAGGTTCTTGCACCATTAAAAGTGATGTATCCATCGACGAGATGACGTATTGCATCTATGTTATTGATGATAGCAACGGGGCGACCTGTTGATATGAATATCTTTACACCACGCTCCTTTGCCTGTTCAATAGCCCTTATAGTGGATGGAGGGATTTGGTGAGTTGTAAATGAGACCAACGTCCCGTCAATATCGAAGAATGCTGCTTTGATTGCCATACGCATATTATCTTTTGAACAGCAAAGGTACAAAAAATATTAGTAATGAGCCTCACTTATATTACTAAAGAAGATTACTTCAATCAAAGAGACGCCCTTTTGCAGTTGACGGGAGGCTCTCTTCCTAGCAAGGAAACGCCCTTCTCCATTGAAGGAAGGCGTTTCCTTGATTACACTAAGTGAATTTTATCAAAAGTGAGGGAGCCTAACTTGCACTCTTGAGAAGGATAGGCACCACAAGTTCTAAGGGTTAGAGCGGAAAGAAATGGGACTGTTTAAGATAGGATAAAATAGAATGATAGCTATGGAAAGAAGAATTTATAGGAACAGAGATAACATTCTTTATTTTTGTTGTAACTTTGCAGCATGAGTAAAGGTAAACTACAGAAATTTGCAGAGATGGAGACGTTTAAGAACGTCTTTCAGTATCCCTTCAGTGTGATGAGTGAGGTTCCTTTTGAGATGAAGGGGCATTGGAGGGAGCAATACTTCCATAATGACAACCCCATAGTGCTTGAGTTAGGATGCGGAAAGGGCGAATATACTGTCGGATTAGCACGTGTTTATCCTAACATCAACTTCATTGGTGTTGACATCAAAGGGGCTCGCATCTATACAGGAGCTAAACAGGCACTAGAGGAGGGACTATCGAATGTGGCGTTCCTACGCACAAGTATCGAGATTATTGATCGTTTTTTCGATACGAACGAGGTACAAGAAATATGGTTAACCTTCTCTGATCCACAGATGAAGAACTATCATAAGCGTTTGACATCGACGTTCTTTATGAATCGTTATCGCCACTTCTTGGTAGATGGAGGTATCGTTCACTTGAAGACAGACTCGAATTTCTTGTTTACATACACTACTTATATGGTAAACGTGAATAGGCTTCCTGTACTCTTCCGAACGGAAGATTTATATGGAAACGAGTTGAGCGAGAGTTCGAAAACAGCTGAGAATGAGATGGATGAGAAGACTCGTGAGATTCTAGGTATTCATACTTACTATGAGAATCAATGGATTGAAAGAGGCTTGAACATTAAGTATATGAAGTTCCAACTACCATCAGTAGGTGAATTGCAAGAGCCTGAGGTGGAGATAGAACTTGATGATTATCGTTCTTATAAACGCCCTAAGCGTAGTGGATTGGCTACGAGTAAGTAAGGTGTTAGGACACTAATGGCTCTTATCCAACTGCTTCCTCTTGCACTGATAAGCGAGGAGAGGTTAGTAATAATGCGTTAGGAGGAGGAAAAAGAGCAAAGAAATAGGGACAGGCGAGTACGCCTGTCCCTATTTTTAAGCTATGTCACTATACGAAATGACGACCACTAAGGATAAAAACCATCACTTCTTCATCTTTGCTTTACGGGCATACTCGAACAGAGCTTGCGGTAGATGGCAATAGCCAGTGGGGTGTTTATCAAGATAATCTTGGTGATATTCCTCCGCTTTATAGAAGTTCTTGAGGGGTTCCAACTCAACAGCTAGTTTACCATTTACGTGCTTCTGCTGTTCATCAAACACCTTTTTAATAACTTCCTTATCCTTTGGATCAACGTAATAAACGCCTGTTCGGTATTGAGTACCACGATCGTTGCCCTGTTTGTTGATGCTAGTTGGATCAATAGACTTAAAGTATAAGTTTAATAGGAACGGCAAACTAATAACCTTGGGGTCGTAAGTTATATGTACAGCTTCGGCATATTGGGTTGCATCAGTGCATACATCCTCATACGTGGGGTTCTTTGTTATACCATTGGCATAGCCTACCTCTGTTGCAACTACGCCTTCAATCTGCTTGAGGTAATGTTCTGTTCCCCAGAAACAACCACCTGCTAAGTATATTTCTTTCATCGGTCTTAATAGTTTGATGTACTCCCCATAGCCTTTCTCCTTCATCTCTTCGATTGGAATAAAGCGCAGGGAAGCACTGTTAATACAATATCTCTTGCCACCAGCTGACGCTGGACCATCATCAAAAACATGCCCTAAATGAGCATTGCCAGTCTTACTTTTCACCTCAATACGGGTCATCCCGTGTGAGTGGTCTGTATGTTTTGTGATGAGCTTATCGCTTATAGGCTTTGAAAAAGCAGGCCACCCACAACCTGAATCATACTTATCTGTGGAGGAGAAGAGCGGTTCGCCCGTTGTAACATCAACGTATATACCCTCTCGGAACTCGTGGTCATACTTATTGGTAAAGGGTCGCTCGGTGGCAGCATGTTGTGTGACGGCATATTGCTCGGCAGTTAGTGTGCGGCGCAAGGTGGCATCGTCGGGTTTAGCATACTTCTTTTGGGGAAGGAGAGTAGAGTCAGATTGTGCCATAGAAGTCTTTGTTTTATTCGTACATGATGATGAGCCTGTCATAAGAAAACCACAAGTTGCGGCGTTGACAAGCAATGGAAATAACAGAGTAGATAGAGTAGAAAGAAATTTACACATGGTTGGGATAAGATTAAGTGAGTATATGGAAACTTGATAAAAAGCTGGGTGTATTAGATTGCCAACAATCAGTTAGCTTATCTGATACACCCTTATTGATATATGAATACTTTATTGTTTCTGCAAGAAACGATCCACCTCAATAGCAGCCATTGCACCTGTAGCAGCAGCAACAACGCCCTGTCGGTAGGTAGGATCAGCCACATCACCAGCCGCATAGACGCCTTCAACGCTAGTTGCAGTAGACTTCGGCTGAGTGAGAATGAAGCCATGATCATCTAAGTCAAGCTGTCCCTTGAATAGTTCTGTATTAGGAGTATGACCGATAGCAAGGAAGAATCCATCGATAGCAACATCAAACTTCTCTTCGTTCTCTTCGCCTTTGAAGCGTACAAGATGTGCTCCCTCAACACCATTCTCACCATAGAGTCCAAGGGTATTAGTATTGTAGAGGATCTCAATATTGTCCTTTTCTGTGACACGCTTACGCATGATCTCCGCTGCACGAAGGTATGGTTTGCGAACGATCATATAGACTTTCTTTGCCAAACCAGACAAATACATTGCCTCCTCACAAGCTGTGTCACCACCGCCAACAACGGCTACTACACGCTTACGATAGAAGAAACCGTCGCATGTGGCACATGCACTTACACCTTGACCACGGTACTTTTCTTCATCAGGTAGCCCTAAGTACTTCGCACTAGCACCTGTTGCAATAATCAAAGTGTCGGCTTCTATCACGTTGCCACGCTCATCCTCAATATGAAAAGGACGACTACTAAGGTCGGCTTTAACGATAGATCCGTCTCGAACATCAGCCCCATAAGTCTCTGCCTGTTGGCGCATTTCCATCATCAACTGGTTTGCGTCGATCCCATCATGGAACCCCGGGAAGTTCTCAACGATAGTTGTTGTAGTCAACTGACCGCCTGGTTGCATACCAGAATATAGAACTGGTTGTAGATTAGCACGGCCTGCATAGATAGCAGCAGTATAACCAGCTGGACCGCTACCGATTATCAGTGTCTTTACTTTTTCCATTCTCTTTATTATTATGAAAGGAGTCTTCTGCATTGGAGTAAAGGCTTACGAAGACTCAAGTTAATACTTTGTAATAATTACAACATCAAATAGTATGCCAAAAGCAAACGCCTGTTTATTCCATAGGAAACAAGCCAAAAAGTCGGTCATCAATCATATCTGTGACACGTTTGAAGTCTTGTTGGCTGCCAAGAAAGTCCGTTGTGTCACCATCAACAATCATTAGATGACCCTTATAAGTCTTTATCCAATCCTCGTAACGTTGGTTAAGTCCACGCAAGTAATCAATTCGCATGGTTTGTTCATAGTCTCTTCCGCGTTGCTGAATATGGTCAATCAAGCGTGGAATTGAACACCTTATATATATAAGAAGATCGGGTAACTTGACCAGAGATAACATCAATTCGAACAAGTCAGTGTAGTTCTTGAAGTCCCTTTCAGACATCAGTCCCATGTCGAAAAGATTAGGAGCAAAGATGCAAGCATCCTCGAATATGGTTCGATCTTGTATGATTGTGTCATTCGATCGGGATATATCTACGACGTCACGAAACCTCTTGTTGAGGAAATACACTTGTAGATTGAATGACCAACGAGCCATATCTGCATAGTAATCTTCCAAGTATGGATTGTTATCAACAGGCTCGAAATGGGCTTTCCAGCCGTAACGTTTAGCGAGCATCTTGGTTAGTGTGGTCTTACCAGCACCTATGTTTCCAGCGATTGCGATGTGCATAATGAATGTATAAACCCTTGGCAAGGCTCCACATACATGGAGTTTCATGCTTTAAAGAGCGTTTTTATTGTTTCAGTTAATTGATTAATTGTCCACTTAAAATCGTCATTCTTGTAAACGGATAATACTCTTTAAGAAAGAAGAAGATTACCACCTTATATAATAAGAGTGCTTTATCAGAACAGACCAAATAGTTCTCTATCGATCTTATCAGTAATCAGTCCGAAGTCTTTCGGCTTGTGTTGATAGTCAAGATGATCGACATCAATGGTTAGAACTCGCCCTTTATACTTATTAGAAATGAAGTCCTCATACCTTTTATTAAGGTTCTCCAAATAATCTAAAGGCATTTTCTGCTCATACTCACGACCCCTCTTTTCGATATTCGAAACCAAGTGGCTGACCGAAGAACGCAGATAAATCATAAGGTCGGGGAACCTAACTGCATCCGTCATGTCCTCGAATAACTCCATATAAGTCTCATAGTCGCGGTCGTCAAGATTCCCCATTGCATAGTTATTCTGCGTGAATACATATACACCCTCGTATATCGAGCGGTCTTGAACGACTGTCTCTTCACTGCGACTAATCTCTAATAAGTCTCTAAAACGCTCTTTCAAGAAGAACACTTCCATAGCGAATGACCATCGTTTGATGTTCTTGTAGTAATCTTCTAGGTACGGGTTGTAATCGACGGACTCGAATCTTGGTTTCCAACCATAGCGTTTGGCAAGCATAGTAGTGAGTGTTGTCTTACCACTCCCGATGTTTCCTGCAATTGCGATGTGCATAACTTGCTATCCACATACTCATCAGCTATATTCTTACTCCTTATTATATAGAAGCCTGACAAGCATGCGGATGTAATTAATATGTTTATATTGTCATTAAAAGAAGATGGTCAGTTAGTACCTAGCAGTACCCACACAACCATTCGGCATTTGTATATGTAACATGGCACAAATCGTCGGTGCAATGTCCACGATATGTGCTTCTACATTTGAAGAACCATGCTTTACGTTCCAACCATAGAGTAGGAAAGGAATGTGCGTATCGTATGGGAAAGGTTGACCATGTTGTGTTCCACGGAACTGAGGAGAGCCTGAGCCACCAAAAAACTGCGGTCTTGTCACTACTCCTATCTCCCCTGAACGACCACGGAAGTAGCCATTTTCCATGCGTTCCTTTATCCATTCTGGCATGGTGACATTGGTTACCTTTTCTTCATCAAATACGTATAAGAACTGTGGATCTTGCTTTAGAAAATCGATAGAAGCGTCTATCACGTCCTGTTTCTTTAGACCAGCTGCATTGATTGTAGAGTCATTTAAGAACAGTTGATAGTTATCTTCTCCCATCACAGGAGCTATGCCGAACTTCTGTTGCAAGTGGTCATTTAAACCTATAACAGTCTCCTTGTAGTCCCAAGCACCAGCTGGTATGCGATGTTCCCGCATATAGTTGTAGTTATGAGCAGCACCATGGTCAGCAGATAAGAAAAGCAAATAGTTACCCTTACCAACCTCCTTGTCAAGCACGTTAAGGAACTCTGCTAGATCCTTGTCAAGCTGCATATATACCGCATGATTCTCCTCTCCACGTGTTGAAAATCTATGTCCGATAATGTCAGTTGGCGATATACTCACTGCAAGCATATCGGTCTCCTTACCCTTACCTAATTGCTCATTTTTCACTGCAGCAGCCGCCATCTTGAAGGTCATCGTTACACCTTCTGGGGTGCTTTTAATGTCGAAGTTAGGTGCAGTATGGTTCTCTTTATTGAAATCCTCCACCCACTTTGGCAAACTATTCATATAGAATGTTGATGTGACAAAGTGCCCTGCAGAGGTATCCCACCAGTATGCTCCGTCAGCCGCATGACCTGCTGGAAGGATAGAAGCACGGTCTTTCAATGCAACACCAATAACCTTGGAGCGGAAGTCAGTAGCAATTTGTAACTCATCACCGATGGTAGATGCCAACATACGATGCGGACTCATCTGCCCCTCTTTACTATCGGAACCAACGCTCTTCACCGATGGATCAGCACAACAATAGACACTCTTATCATTCTGATAGAAGTAGTTTCCAGCGATACCAGTGATAGCTGGGACTGAACCAGTATATATAGAACTATGTCCAATTGCCGTCACTGTAGGGGCGTAATTGATGTGAGTATTCTCAAAAGAGAAGCCCTCATTGAGTAGACGTCGTAGACCACCTGTGCCATACTCATTATAGTAATAGTAAAGGTAATCCCACCTCATTTGATCGACAACAAGGCCTACTACCAATTTAGGTCGTTGAATTTGTGCGTTTGTAGAAACCGCTAAGAGCAGTCCAACAACTAGTATAAAGAGTTTCTTCATATTAGGTTATATGTTTTAATGATAGTGCAAACTTACAATAAATTTCTCGATTAATCAACTTTTTTATATACTTTTGTAAGGGTGTTTTGATAATGAATTCACATGGAGAAAACAAACAATATCATTGTTGCGGATAATCAAGCTATAACGCATGCAGGAATACTTTACATTCTTTCTGACATGGGTTTCGCATCGACAATATCAGTTAGAACAAAGACAGAACTTATGCTTCAGTTGAAGCAAAAACCATATTCTATTGTTATACTGGACTATACGTTGTTTGATTTCGATAGTGAGTCTGACTTGCAAAACATCGTTCAACGCTATCCAAAAACATATTTTATCTTATGGAGCGAGGACTTGAGTGTGAATTTCATACGCACTTTAATGAATAATGACAATCGAATAAGTATATTGTTGAAGGACGCTAAACTCTCGGAGATAAAACAATGTATTGAATATAATCTACAGGGTAATCGATACCTCTGTCAACACGCTGCTAACATACTGCTGGCACCTATTTCAACGCCAGAGAAGGAGAGTGTCAAACTAACAAAGACGGAGATTGAAGTATTGAAAGATATTGCTCTAGGAATGACAACACGGGAGATTGCTGAAAAGCGTATCTCTTCCTTCCATACAGTCAACACTCATCGGAAGAATATCTTTCGTAAGATTGGCGTCAACAATGTGCACGAAGCCACCCGTTATGCTATGCGTACAGGGCTAGTGGATGCGGCAGAGTATTATATTTAAAACCTACTAACTCTTATTGATAATGTAGATTCCTGCTGCTGCTAAAAAGCCTGCCATAATATATTTCAAATAGAAAGTTTCATTAAGACATAGGCATGAGGTGACAGCCCCAACAACGGGTATTAACGAGTTATAAATAGCTACTTTCCCCACTGGATTGCATGTTAGAAGTTTGTTATAAAGCGTGAATCCCAGTGTACTAATAGCTATAAGAAGTAAGAGATAGAGCCCTCCTAATGTGGAGACATTCGGCAAAGTCGCTCCCATGAACAAGCCTGGTATGATCAGCAAAGTGCCGCCGATTGCCAAACTATAGCCTGTCCCAACAAACACATCCACCCTTTTTCCTAATCCACGTATCATCAATGAGGCTGAAGCACCACACAGGGCGTTGAGGATAATCATGCCATCTCCCAACAAAGTGAACCTCCCGCTGTCAGCACCTCCTAAGTTTAACGATAAGATACCAGCAAAACCTAGGACACAACCTATTATCTTCTTCAGGGTCATGTGGTCACTTTTAAAGAAGAGACAAGCGAAGATTACAACAGAGAAAACGCTCAATGAGTTTAAAATAGCAGCCCTTGAGCCTTCACTATGGGATAATCCAAAGTAAAAGAAAGCGTAATGTAAGGTTGTATTCAATAAACAGAAGACTAGGAGATACCACCAGTCTGCGGGCTTTCTAACCGCAAAGTTGCGCTTCTTCCCACCTGCTATTGCCAAGATGATAAGCCCTGACAAACAAAAACGAATGCCTGCAAAGAGCATCTTCGAACCTGTCATTTCGGGAGAAATAGCGAACTCTTGCATGCCTAACTTTATTAAGGGATAGGCCCAGCCCCACGCTATTGCAGCTGTTAATGCAAATATTGTTACCCAAACGGGACGCTGAAATATACTCGTTGTATTTGTCATCTCTTACCTTAAACTTTGTCTATTCAATGCTATGTGAAACTCTTTTCGGCTACAAAGGTACATCGTTTTTTTCAAAGATTAAGCTTTTCACCATTTAAAGAGGGCGTTTCTTTGTTGTAAAGAGAGCCTTTCTTCACCTTCAAAAGAGCCTCTCTTTCATGCCAAGAGAGGCTCTTTTCTTTTTCAACAGACCATATTATTTGACAGAAACACATAACTACACCTTACCACGCAACAATCCTTTAGTTCCCAACCATTGCATGGCAAGCCGAAAACAAGGCTTTTTCTCCATCAGAGCAAATAGATTATCACCTTTTTTAATCAGCTTCTTTGCCATGTCAAAGGTTTGTACTATCTTTGTAAAATAATGATAGATAGACCAACAGTAGATCGAATAATGGATGCTACGAATATCGTTGAGGTAGTCAGCGATTTCGTATCTCTTCGCAAGGCAGGAACCAGCTTTAAAGGGCTATGTCCATTCCATGACGACCGCACCCCATCGTTTTCTGTAAGTCCCGTAAAGGGTGTTTACAAGTGTTTCGCGTGTGGGGCGGCAGGCAATGCGGTGAAGTTTATCATGGAGCATGAGCAGATGACTTATGTAGAAGCACTCAAGTGGCTTGCGAATAAATACCATATTGAAGTACACGAACGCGAATTGTCGCAAGAAGAAAAGCAACAGGAGAGCGAGCGCGAATCGATGTTTCTGGTAAACGAGTGGGCTGCAAAGTATTTTGAAAACATCCTTCACCATGACGTGGATGGTACTGCTATAGGCTTACAGTACTTTCGTAGCCGTGGTTTCAGGGATGACATCATCCGCAAGTTCCACCTTGGTTTCTGTCTCTCAGGGCGCACAGCTTTCGTAGAAGCAGCCTTGAAAGCTGGTTATAAACGTGAGTTTCTTGTAAAGACAGGACTATGCTTTGAACGAGAGAATGGCGATTTGATTGATAGATTCAATGGACGTGTGATGTTCCCGTGGGTTAGTGTGAGTGGAAAAATAACCGCTTTCGGTGGTAGACTACTTGATGAACGCACTAAGGGAGTGGCTCAGAAGTATGTAAACTCGCCCGATAGCATTATATACCACAAGGAGCGTGAGCTCTACGGGATATTCCAATCAAAGAAAGCAATAGCCAAACACGACCTTGTCTACATGGTGGAAGGATACACGGATGTGCTTTCTATGCACCAATCAGGCATTGAGAACGTTGTAGCTAACAGTGGTACAGCATTGTCGGTGTACCAGATTCGTATGCTGCACCGCTTTACCTCAAACATAGTTCTGCTCTATGATGGTGATGCCGCAGGTCAACATGCAGCCCTGCGAGGTACTGATATGTTGCTTGCCGAGCGTATGAATGTGAAGGTTCTACTACTTCCTGATGGTCAAGACCCTGATGAGTTCGCAAGAACTCATAGTGCGGAGGCATTCAGACAATATGTTGAAGAGAATCAAACAGACTTCATTGTCTTTAAAATCAACCTCTTGCTCAATGGCGTTACCGACCCTATTAAACGTTCGGAAGCTATTAGCTCCATCGTTCAGAGTATATCGGTTATCAAGGATCCAATACTCCGTGACACTTATATTCGTGAGTGTTCCAATCGTACGGGAGTAGCTGAACGCACCTTAATGGAGCAGATGAACCGCAATATTCATCAGTATCGTGAACAGCAGACACGCGAACAGCAATTCCAGAAGGAGGCTGCTTTACGAGAAGGACAAGGCGTTGAACAGCCTGCAGCAAGTACGATTCTACAGGTATCGAAAGTGGAGAGAATCATCATGCAAACCCTCGTTAAAGATGGTGATAAGGTCGTTCTGCGTGATATAAAGGATGAGTCTACAGGGCAATTACTCAATATTACAGTGGCTCAATACATAGCTTATACACTCATGGAAAATGGTCTTTCGCTGACCAATCCATTGTATATAAAAATGCTGCAAGAGGCTGTTGACCATAGTGCTGACCCTCAATTCAAATCCGAAGAATACTTTACTCAACATGCCGATATCGACATTGCCAATGAAGCCGTACGCCTAAGTGTCGACCGATTCCAGCTCTCTGAGAGTCTAAAAGTTAAGGAAACGGAACATAGTCTACGTGATCGTGTATTACACATCATGACTGATTATCTACTAGACTACTACGATTCACACCTCAAAGAACTTGTTGCAAGGATGAAGCAAACCAAAGATACGGACGAGATGATGAGTATGTTGAAGGAAATTAACGCTATGCAGAACAAGAGGAACATCCTCGCTAAACGATTAGGAAGTGACATTTTGATATGATTGAGAAGATAAAACGACTCTTTACACAGCCCCTCTCACTGGGAGATATTACCTCCGATACCAACAAACAGATGGTGACTAAGGCGCTCAAGGAGCTTAATTGTGAGGTAGAATGGACTCAAGAAAAGTCTGGAGTGCGGTTCGTTCAGTACGACTTCCAGCGTGGGCACTTCGGAATTCACCTCTTCCCGGGTACGAAGATGATAGAGTTAACCTATCTCTATATCGCTGATACAGATTTAGCTAACGTACATCTTGTTCGCCAACTGTGTAATGAGATGAATATAAACTCTGATGGTCCGCGCTTCTGTTACACGCTGAATGAAGCGAAGAACAAGGTTGATATTCATCTATTCTTCGACCTTCTCTTAGACAGCGATCGTGCGAAAGATATTCTATCAACGGCTATGTCGAATCTATTTGGGAGTCAGAACGCTTTCTGCCAACGCCTTGATACGGTGGAAAAGGAGGCTAAAGAGAACGAAACAGACGACTTGGAAGCCGCAAAAAGCGATGTGGAGAGAAGCTGTTACATGATTCGTGAACAAGAGGTAACGCATCAGAAGATTGCACCAGGGTGGAGACAGAATGATAATAAGCCTGCTTCTCTAACGCAGTGGATGGATGTCGCCTTTGGCATGGCAAACTTTGTTCCGTCTGAATTAACCATTGTCACGAATGAAATTCATCACTTGGCTGATAGGCAGGCGATCGAAGTATTCGACCTCTCCACACCGCTGATTGAAGGTGGAAAGTTCGTGCGACAACATGCGATGTTAGACCTGATTTTCTTCCTTCCATCGGCTCCTGACACCCGACAACGCATGACTATCAGCTTGCAACAAGTAGGGAAAGCGAAGGACATATTATATTACAGGATTACAGGAACGCTGCTCCCACTGCCTGCAACGCCCTCTCGTTCATTGTCATCTGTCGAAACCAACGTTCGCATGGAGAGTGCTCTTGTAGCTTACGACTTGCGTACTGACAAGCAACTCAACGATGAATTCATCTACACATGGAAAGAGGCTCAAAGCAAACTCGCCAATGGTCAGGAGGGAGAACTTACTGATGAAGAATGCTTACTGGCTACTGTTCTGTTGCAACCAGTGGCTTCTTATCTCTATCGAGGGCGTCGGCTCTATCTCCAAAAGCGTTACGTGGAGGCGATACCACACTTGTTTAATGCATTCTATCGGCTCTTTTACGACTTTACAACGCTGAATAACAGTGCCAAAGAGACGTTCCTTGAAATCTGTTTCATGCTCGGTTCCTGCCACATGGAGATGCTGCAATATGACAGGGCATTCTTCTTTCTATCGTTCACAGTGGGTCGGAATAACATAAGATACGCCGAAACGTATATCAACTGCTTAGTGAATATGAATGATTTTCGTGCTCTTGCGACTATTGAGGATATGCTGAATGACGTGTATAACAGCCTCCGTGACATCGAAGATGACCAAGTGGAAGAGCCTTTACAGGACTTTCGTCGCTTCTTATTACGCCGTAAGTCGTATGTTCTCATTGGTCTGCAACGACTCAATGAGGCAGAAAAACTACTGCGAGAGATGCTGAAGAATCAAGAAGATATGGAATACGCAAAGCAGGAACTGGCATATATTCAATACTTGCGAACTGCTAACCAGAATGAAAAAAAGGCATCTGACACATCGCAGGGGGCACCTATATAATAAGGTGGAAAATAACATTAAGAGGCGAAACGATGCTGAATACAAAAAGATAATACAGCGATGATTTACGTACATTGGCTCTTTCTTGTAGTATATAGCATTATCATCATCATCACAATGGTGCGAGTGCTAATGGATAACCGACAGCCTGCCAAGACTATGGCATGGATGTTGGTGCTGATGTTCATACCCTTTTTAGGAATCATCTTGTATATCTTCTTTGGACAGAATACACGCAAGGAACGCAAGATATGGCAGCAGAGTCTTGACCAGTTAACGAAGCGTTCTATGTTGGAGTTTGTCGAACAAAAGGACTTCAATATACCTGAAGAATACCGCACAATAAGCAATCTCTTCATGAATCAAAACCTCGCTTTGCCTTTTAAGAACAATGAGGTTGAGATTTACACAAGCGGTTATGACTTCTTTCCGTCACTACTGATGGAGATTGGAAAAGCCGAACATCACATTCATATAGATACCTTTATCATCTCTGACGACCCGCTCGGAAGGATCATAGCTGATGCCCTTATCGACAAAGCGAAACAAGGAGTAGAGGTGCGACTCATCTATGATGATGTAGGCTCATGGCGCACACCTAACAGCTTCTTCACGCGTATGCGTAACGAAGGAATTGAGGTTTACGCCTTTATGCCAGTGCGTTTTCCTGCTTTCACAAGTAGAGTAAATTATCGAAACCATCGTAAGATATGCGTCATTGATGGGGAGGTTGGTTTCATTGGAGGCATGAATATAGCACGACGATACGTCCAAGGAACACCGAAACAGTCATGGCGTGATACACATGTAAAGCTCACGGGAGCTGCTGTCTATGGTTTGCAACGTGCCTTTCTAGTAGATTGGTACTTCGTATCAAAGGTGCTCATCACTGAACGGAGCTATTATCCAGAGATTATTATAGGGCAGAATAATAGTTTGGTACAGGTGGTTACGAGTAGTCCAACAAGTCTTTGGCCAGAGATAGAGCAAGGATATGTACGTATTCTAACCAATGCGAAGCATTATGTCTACATGGAGACACCCTACTTCCTACCAACTGATCCCATTCTTTTTGCTATGCGTGTGGCAGCGTTGTCGGGCGTTGATGTACGCCTGATGATACCTTATGAGACTGATACAAAGGTTGTGGAATGGGCTTCAAGGTCGTATGTTATAGAGGCATCAAAGGCTGGTGTGAAGATACTTCTCTATCGGAAGGGCTTCAATCATTCGAAACTTCTAGTCTCAGATGACGCTATGGCGACCATAGGGTCTACCAATGTCGACTTCAGGAGCTTTGAGAATGACTTTGAAGCAAATGCTTTCTTCTATGATAAAAAGATTGCCCTGCAAGTGAAAGAGGTTTTCTTAGCGGATCAAAAGGATAGCATTGATCTAGATGATGTGCGCCGTTTTATAAAAAAACCATTCTTACAACGATTGTGGGAGTCGTTTGTTCGCTTACTTAGTCCACTGTTGTAAAGCTTTTATCCATCGTTTTTATCCTCCTTGATAAGACCTTACTCAACGATTCCTCGAGGTAGTATTGCTTCTCAGAATAACTTTCTTACAGAACTAGATGAGGTTGATGAAACACGAACGAACCTCCCATTAATCCCAACAAGATGTTTACTTCAAACAGAACCTATCATAAACTCAGATTGAGACACGATGATTGTTGAATAGAAGGAGAGGCTTTCTTCACAGCAAAGAGAGCCTCCCTTCATAGCAAGGAAAGGCTCTTCTTCTTTTGAAAAGAGCCTCTCTTTTAGCACAAAGAACGATTCCTTGCGCAACTCGGGGAGCCTGTTGCTCGGTAAAGCAATGGTTTTCAATAATTTAGAAAATAGATGAGGACTCATGCTAATAGCAGTTATCAGCAAAAGAGAACAATGTTTGTAAGGTGTGAAAATACGCCAATTAGCATAAGAGTTCATAGAATAAAAAAGTCCCAGACGAATGGTCTGGGACTAAAGATTACCTGTCTCACGACAACTAATCTTCTAACCTTAATAATCTAATACCATGAAAAACACGTTGCAAAGATATGCTTAATTCACAATCATTCCAAACTTTTTTAGTTAAAGAAAGTAAACTCATTGATATTTAGAGTATTATTCTTTAATACTATTCAACAAGCCTAACTTTCCTTCATTTACTAACTTGATAATGAGCTCACCAAATAGTGTGTTCTGCCAAGCAAACCACTCTCTGGTGTAGTTATTAGCATCATCTTTGTTAAAACTTTCGTGCATAAAGCCTGTACCAGCGTCCGTGTTCATCAGCATCTCTATGCTTTCTTTTATCTCTTTATCGTCTTTTGAAGTGAAAGCACGCATCATGATGGACATTGGCCACACCATTTCATAACCGATGTGAGGTCCTCCAATACCCTCTCCAGCCTTTCCTCGGAAGAAATAAGGGTTGTCCTCGCTCCACACAAAACGGCGAGTATTCTGATAGATAGGGTCGTCCTGGCTTACATCCCCTAGATAAGCCATGGCAAGCAAACTAGGTACATTAGCGTCATCCATCAGTAGATGATTACCGAAACCATCCACTTCATAAGCGTAAATCTTGCCATACTTGGGGTGATCATACACCGCATACTTCTTCAATGCCTCGCTAACTTCATCAGCCAAAGCCGTACACTCCTTTGCAAGACCAGCCTCTTTATTCACTTCCAATAGGATTTCAGCAGCCTTACGAAGCGATGACACCGCCATAAAGTTCGATGGAATGAGGAAGAGAAAGGTTGTTGCATCGTCCGACGGACGGAAGGCTGAGGCGATCAAACCCACTGGCTTCACAGGAGCACCCCATCCCGCATTGTTCATAGTGTCCAATGCTCGATCTGTAACACGCAAGAACTTATAGCTGCCACGGCCTTCTTTCTTCTGTTGTTCACGGAATGTCTTGAGGATATTCTCTACTGCCTTTACCCATTCGGAACCAAAGACACTGGTGTCACCAGTGGTTTTCCAGTATTCAAAAGCAAGTCGGATAGGGTAGCAAAGAGAGTCTATTTCATACTTCCTCTCGTGTAGCTCTGGCTTCATAGCCGTTTCGTCACTCATCCAAGGGCCTTTCGAATCAGGTACCTGATTGAAGGCATTGGCGTAAGGGTCGATGTTTATGCACTTTATCTGGCGGTTGATAACACCTGCCAACATCTTTCGTAGCTTCTTGTCTTTGCCTGCCAGTTGCACATAAGGCCATACTTGAGCCCCCGAGTCACGCAACCACATAGCGGCAATGTCGCCTGTATAGACAAAAGTATCAGGTGTCCCGTCAGGGTTCTCACCATAGTGTACGGTGGTATCAAGCGTATTTGGGAAGCAATTCTCAAACATCCATGCCAGTCGTTTATTAGTTAGTTGACGCACAATAAGCTGTATCTCTTTCTCAACAGCATCTGATTTAAAGAGTCTGTCAGCCTCTTTAGGACGTTTAGAAACAAGTGTTACAGCATCAGTCGGGCATGTAAGATGATTGATTGTAGCCTTTTCTGTATTTAAGGCGTTGGCAGACTGTGTATGAAATGCCATGAGTGTGAGGCATACTGAGGCGATAAAGATTTTCTTATTCATACATGTTTAAATTAGGTTTCTATTGATATTCATTTATGTAATCGATAATCTCCTGACATTGATCATCGCTCATTGTTGGGTTACAAGGGAGGGAGAGTTCTTGCTGATGTATGCTTTCTGTGATGGGATAAGAGAGCTTATTCCATTCGACATAAGACTTTTGTTGATGTGGTGGGATAGGGTAGTGGATCATTGTTGATATTCCTTTATCATTCAAGTAAGACTTTAATCTATCACGGGAGGGGCATAAGACAGGGAATATATGATACACATTATCACGGTCGCCATCGGTAGTCATTGTGATGAGAGGGTTCTTAATACCTTGTTGATAAGCCTTAGCTATCTCCTTCCGTCGTTCGTTTTCTTGATCAAGATAACGGAGTTTCACATCTAAAACCGCTGCTTGAATCTCGTCCATACGGCTATTGACACCCTTAAAAGAGAACTCATATTTACGTGCCGAGCCATAGTTGGCAATGCAGCGGATGGTCTCTGCCAGTGTAGCATCATCTGTTGTCACGGCACCAGCATCGCCTAATGCACCGAGATTCTTACCTGGGTAGAAACTATGGGCAGCTGCATTTCCCAACGAGCCAGTGCGTTTCTTGCCATAAAAACAGCCATGCGCCTGTGCATTGTCTTCGATGAGAAGGAGATTATGAAGCGTACATAACTCGCCAATCAGCGGTGTATAAGCACATCGCCCATAGAGATGTACGAGCATGATAGCCCTTGTCTTCGATGTTACGGCAGCTTCGATGAGTTGGTCGTCAAGCTCCAGTGTATTAATATTAGGCTCTACTAAGACGGGAGTCAAATTGTTTTCTGTAATGGCAAGGATAGTTGCAATGTAGGTATTAGCGGGTACGATGATTTCATCTCCAGCCTTCAACCGACCTAACTCCATGTAGGCTCGAAGGATGAGAGATAATGCATCAAGTCCATTCCCACATGTTACGCAATGTTCTGAACCAATGAATTTAGCGTAATCAGCCTCAAATTGCTTTGTTTCCTGCCCTTGTAAATACCAACCAGAACGCACAACACGTTCCACAGCGTTAGTAATTTCATCATTGTGAAGGGCTGTTATATCCTTAAGAGAAAGGTAGTTAATCATTTTTCTTACCAGTTAATTATATCCTTACTTACCCTTGCTTACTGGATTATTCAGCTTGTCCATGGGCATAACATCCCACTCATAGCTATCATAACAAACACCCCGTCCACCAAAGCCTTCCTTTTGGAAAATGAGAGGAGCATTGAGTTTTCGTCCATTCTCTTCGGTGCTTTTACCAAAGTCAAAGTATCCTTGTCGGTCAGCATACACCTTATTAATAAGATAATCGAACAGAAGATCAAGTGATCCTAGGCTCTTTCCTTCTAGAGAAGCAGATATATATTGTGTGTGAATGACTTGCGGTGTCTCGAAGATGAGGGTTCCTCCAAGTGGATTACCAACCTTATTAAATGCCATGAAAAGGCGGATAGACTTAGGAAAACGGCTCTTTAGCAATTTAAGTTCCGCTAGAGAATGAACAGGATGAGTATTATATTTATTTGAAAGATTATCGTTTAATATTCTCCAAAAGGCTTCCATGTCCTCGCTTTCAGCAATGGTAAGTTCTGAATGAATGGCTTTTCGGATTCCACTCTTACGACTTTCCGTGAACTTTAGATGCTGGAGAAAAGGAATAGTTGTGGATATATCACGAATGGTTAGACGTGCTTTACACACATTAAGAAGTGCGTATAAGTCTTCTTCAGCAGGATATTTGTGGTAAATCCATGGTATAGACTTGTACACTACATGCTTAAATCCTTGTTTGTTAAGATATTCGTTGATGGCAAGGAATACCTCACAGATATCCTCTGCACATACTTTTGTGTTTGTAAGAAGTCCCCCGTAGGTCAGTCCTTGGTGTGAGTAAAACGTTGTATCAACCTTATTGGCAGGCAAAAGGGCGTAGAGTCGTCCCTTCCGATAGACCATTAAGGAACAATCAAGGAATCTATCGGCATGGTAATCCATGTAAGAACGATTGAAAAGGAACGTTCCTTGCTTCGATCTCTGCACGAAGTCATCCCATTCAAGTACCTGTTCTCTAGTATATTGCCTTACTTCAAACATACAGTATTAGGTGCGTCAATCTTGGAATAAAAGCATTATTTCTAAACTACTTATGGCTTAAATAGTTAATAAACTCATCATAGTTACGAATGTAATCAGCCTCATCAAAAGGGTCTTCAGCCAATACAAGACACACAGCACCCGATGAGAAATCATCGAGCGTGCGCCATATATCAGTATCAACAAGCAGTCCCTGGTAAGGATGATTCAGTAAAAAGGATTCCTTCCGTTGCCCGTTGTCAAGTGTAACAGTGAACGATCCACTTACAGCTATAATGAATTCACGGCAATGCTTGTGTGCATGTCCACCTCGAGAAGTACCTGATGGAACATCATAAGTCCAATAAGCACGAGTCACATGGAAGGGTATGTCCTTCATACCTTGGGCTATGGTGAGGTTTCCACGAGGGTCAACAACCTTCTGCAATGATATTATCTTTCCTAATGAAAACACGTTGTCATTCATTACTCAATATGTCATTATCTCCTTATTAATGCTTTTCCATATAAGGATCAGTGCCCAAAACGGTTGCTGCCACACGCTTCGTTTTATCACGCAATTCGTCCATATCGGTTCCAACCTCACCATAACAGAGAGCTACTCCCATCCGTCTTCCAACATGAGCAATAGGCTTTCCGAAGATACGCAAGCGTGTTCTATCTTCCTTACAAGCATCTAAAAGATTGTATGCTAGCGGTTTACCAGATTCAATTGGAGATAAGATAACAGCAGAACAACCTGCATGTTCAAGGTGAATAGCGGGTATTGGTAGTCCCATCACAGCCCGGAAGTGAAGCTCGAACTCGTTGAAATTGGTGGTATGAGCCAATGTTACCATACCAGTGTCATGTGGTCTTGGGGATAACTCGGAGAAGATTACCTCTCCTTGTTTGGTTAGGAAGAATTCAACTCCCCATATTCCATAACCTGTAAGAGCATTTGTTACCTCCTTAGCAATGTGTTCTGCCTGACGTAGAGCATCTTCAGAGATAGCATAAGGTTGCCAACTTTCACGATAATCGCCCCCTTTCTGTATATGACCGATGGGCGGACAGAAGAGAGTAGGACCATCTTTTTGAGTTACAGTGAGCAGTGTAAACTCACTATCAAAGTCTATGAATTCTTCTATAATTACCTCTTTTACATCCCCACGAGCTCCTTCTATTGCATTCTTGAATGCTTCTTCAAGCTCTGCATCATTATGGACATAACTTTGTCCATGCCCACTTGAACTCATCAAAGGCTTTACTACACATGGAAAACCAATCTCGTCAGCAGCAGACTTGAACTCTTCATAAGTCTTAGCATAGAAGTATTTTGCAGTTCGTAGACCGAGTTCACGAGCAGCAAGGTCACGAATAGCACGCCTATTCATCGTGAAGTTGACTGCACGAGCAGACGGGGCAATCTGAATACCACGCTGTTCATAGTCAAACAAACGCTCTGTTCGGATTGCTTCTATCTCTGGAACGATGATGTCGGGATTATGGAAGTCGACAACAGCATCAAGTGACGTACCATCAAGCATATTGATTACTTCCGACTCATCAGCAACCTGCATAGCTGGGGCGTTATCGTAACTATCACATGCCACAACATACTGTCCTGCACGTTTGGCAGCAATAGCAAACTCCTTACCCAGCTCTCCTGAGCCTAATAACAAAATCTTTTTCATGTGTAGTTTAGGGGATTGTTAATTATAAAATAGGATGTCCTTATATATAATAAAGGTGTAAAGGGGAGTGCAAAATCGCACTCCATTACCTTCCTTTCTTAGTGTACATCATGTCATAATACTTCTGGTAATCACCAGAAGTAACCTCTTGTATCCAGTTCTGGTGCTCTAAGTTCCAACGAATAGTCTTCACAATACCATCAGCGAACATAGTTTCTGGATACCAGCCAAGCTCTTCCTTTATCTTTGTTGGATCTATGGCATAACGTGCATCATGCCCGAGACGATCTGGAACATGTGTTATCAAATCATTATTAATCCAACTGATATCAATGTCACCATTGGCATCCTTTAGTTGTTTCTTTAGTATGGTACGTAGGTTCTTATCCTCAGCCATCATGTCATGAATGGTCTTGATAGTAAGTTTCACAATGTCGATATTCTTCATCTCATTGTGTCCACCAACGTTATAGACTTCTCCCTCACGTCCTTCACGTACCACCATATCTATTGCTTTACAATGATCTTCAACATAAAGCCAGTCTCTTACATTCAGTCCCTCACCATAAACAGGGAGTTTCTTGCCCTCAAGTATATTGTTGATAATTAATGGAATGAGCTTTTCGGGGAAGTGATAAGGACCATAATTATTAGAACAACGCGTGATACTTACAGGCATGTGGTAAGTGTCACGATACGCCATTACAAAGTGATCAGCACTTGTCTTACTAGCAGAATAGGGACTATGAGGGCAAAGAGGAGTTTCCTCTGTGAAATATCCTTCGGCTCCGAGCGATCCATAAACCTCATCGGTTGATACTTGATGATAACGTTTTCCTGTCTTCCAAGTAGGGTAACCCTGCTCGTCCTTACCAGTCACCCATGCTCGACGAGCTGCGTCCATGAGGTTCTGTGTACCAAGAATATTAACAGAAAGGAATAACTGTGGATCTTCAATAGAGCGGTCTACATGACTCTCTGCAGCAAAGTTCACAAGGTAATCAATATCATTCTCTGCAAAGAGACGATCAACTAATTCGCGGTCACGAATATCTCCTTTCACGAAAATACAACGCTTGTTATCAATGTCATCTTTGATTGTTCCAAGGTTTCCTGCATAAGTTAGTGCATCGAGAATTATCACCTTGATATCCTCATTAACATACTTCTTATGAAGCAGATACTTGATGTAATTTGCACCAATAAAGCCTGCTGCACCAGTTACAAGATAGGTCTTCATATTCAAAACTATTATTTGTTATACTTTAATTTATTATCACTTAATGTTATAACTTCACAATCGGTAAATCTATCCCCATCGATTGTTAATCGAACTAATGTACGCTCTTTATGCCATCCACGCATACCAGCTGCACCTGGATTGATATGTAACATGTTAAGCGTCTTATCGAATTGTATCTTTAAAATATGTGAGTGTCCATCAACAAAGAGATTGGGTGGTGATGCATAAAGCATGCTCTGCACCGAACGATCATATCGACCAGGATAACCGCCAATATGCTTTAGTAAGACATCAATATCCTCACATTTAAAGCGGAGAATGTCGCGATAACGTGCTCGCATCTCATAGTCATCAATATTGCCACAGACGGCTCGGAAGATAGGTTTCATTGCTTCGAACTTGTCTGCAACCTCCATAGATCCAATGTCACCAGCATGCCATATCTCATCACACTCGCCTAGATAATACTCGTACTTATCGTCCCAGTAGCCATGAGTATCTGAGATTATACCTATCCGTTTCACGCCCTTTTCCTTATAAAATCGGCTATTACGTCTTTCGTTCCTTCCAATCCTAAGATGCTTGCATCTATACAAAGATCATAGCTTTCGGCATGTCCCCATGTCTTAGCAGTGTAATAGTTGTAATACTTAGCACGCTCACTTTCACCATTCTCAATGAGTTTGCGGGCTTCATCCTCCGTACATCCACGACGCTCACAGACATTAGCTATGCGAGTCTGCATAGATGATGTGATGAATACATTCACGCAGTTTGGATTGTCACGAAGTATGTAATCTGCCGTTCTACCTACAAAAACACAACGATCATTCTGCTTAGCAACCTCACGAATAGCATCACTCTGAAACTGATAAAGGCTCTCTTGCGAGAAGTTACTCTTATAGAAGTCACTATCAGCTAATAGGGGGAGACGAATATTGAAATGCGTCTTCAAGAAACCTTTCTGCTCATCATTCTGTTCAAAGAACTTCTCTGAAAAACCACTTTCTTTGGCTGCAAGGTTAAGTATCTCACGATCATAAAACTTACAATCGAACTCCTCTGACAATAGTTTAGCTATAATTCGACCACCACTTCCTATCTGTCTACCGACGTTTATGATTAGCTTTTTTCCCATATTATAGATAGTTATTTACGAACCAATATATCGCACTTAGCTAGCTTGTCGTTTAATTCTACGTACAAAAATAAGCATGATAATGGCAGCAATGAAGGATGCTGTAAAGTCACTCGAAGGCAATGCAGCCCACACACCATTCAACCCGAAGAAGTGAGGAAGGGCTGCAAGTAGAGGTAGAAGGAACAACAACTGGCGTGAAAGAGACAAGAAGATACTAATCTTCACCTTACCTATACACTGAAAGAAGTTGGTCACTACCATCTGATAACCTATGAATGGATACATCATCATATTGATTTGTATGGCTTTAATTGCCTGTTTGATTAATTCTGCATCGTTAGTAAACATACGTGCACAATAGTAGGGAGCCAAGTGTGCAATAAGCCATCCTGTTACCATAATAGCTGTCGCTGCAAAGACAGCATACTTCACAACACGCATGAGTCGGTCGGTTTGTTGCGAACCATAGTTATACCCCGCAATAGGTTGCATACCCTGGTTTAAACCGATAACAAACATCACGAAAATCATGGCAATACTATTAGCAATACCATAAGCACCCACAGCAATGTCACCTCCATATCGAACCAATTGGTTGTTGATGAATATAACCACGACACAAGCACATACATTCATTAAGAAAGGAGAGATACCTATTGAAATGATATTATTCACTAAGTTTCGCTTCAATCTATAGATTCCTTTCTTCAGATGTAACAATTCCTTTTGATTGGAGAATAGTTTCATTTGCCAACAGAGTGCTAATGCCTGAGAGATGATAGTGGCTAATGCTGCCCCCCTAATACCCCAATGCCACCACCATATAAAGATGATATCTAACAGGACATTCATTAGTACTGTGAAGATGGTTGCGGCCATTGCATGACGTGGCTTAGAGGCTGCACGTAACACAGCATTCATCCCGAAGTATATGTGTGAGATAACATTTCCAGCCAAGATAACCTGCATGAAACTACGTGCATAAGGGATTGTTGCATCGCTAGCACCAAAGAATCGCAGGATAGGATCTAGGAAGATAAGACAAAGAACACTAAAGGTAACACCAATAATTAGGTTCAACGTCACTGTGTTTCCTAAGATATTCTCGGCTGCAGTATAGTCTCTTTGACCAAGCTTCACACTAATAGCTGTGGATGCACCTATTCCAATACCTGCACCGAAAGCTGTCGCAAGGTTCATGAAAGGGAATGTAATGGCAAGCCCCGAGATAGCCATCGGACCTACCACTTGACCTATAAAAACTCGATCAATGATATTATAGAGAGAAGCTGCTGTCATAGCAACCATTGCTGGCAAGGCGTATTGTATCAATAACTTGCCAACAGGTTTCGTACCTAACTCTAACGTTGCTTTCTTATTATCCATTAGGGCTTTATTACATCTCTTTAAACCATTCCCTTTAAAAGAAATGAGTGATTCTTACTCGTGAAATAGTCGACATACATACATAAAAAAGGTATTTACAAGTCATTAAACAAGAATTACCTACCTTATTAATATATCAACTTCACTATGTTGCAAAAGTACGAAAAAAAAACTGATATTCACCTTTTATCTCAAGTAAATATCAGTTTTATACATCCTTATAGATAATGTTTTACCTGATAAGGGATATGTTCTTAAACCAGTTCTACCTTATCCATATCTTGTTCTTTATCACAATAATGGCATTTAAGAATACCTCTTGCTTTATCAACAACATGGAAGATGGTGTCCATTGGTTCGTTATTTGTGATACATTTAGGGTTGTTGCATCTTACAATGCTCCGAAGCTCATCTGGTGTTTCCACCTTCTTCTTCTCTACCACTTCATAGTCCTTAATGATGTTCAACACCACGTTCGGTGCTACAACCGACAAACGGGAGATCTCGTCATCAGTGAAGAATTTATCACTAACTTTGATGATTCCCTTAGTGCCTACCATCTTCGATGAGAAGTTATAACCGATGGTAACAGGTGTAGAGAGCTTCTGGAGCTGTAACAAATTGACCACCTGAAAAGTCTTCTCAGATGGTATATGATCAATAACTGTGCCGTTCTCAATAGCGGCAACCAAACGTTCTTTCTTTGACATAATAGGTTCCTTCTTATTTTGCTTGCGTAACTTCAATACCATCAAAAATGTCTCCTGCAGTTACATGTATGAGAAGTTTACGAACTTTCCCACTTGTATTGGGCTTAATGATGATACGATATGCATTCCGTTCTACCATTATATTATACCAGTCATGCTCTATATGATGGAAGTTCTGAGACTCTAATCCTGCATAAATAACTGTATGCTCTGTTGAAACATTACTTAACCATGGCTTTTGATAGTTCTTACATCTCAATGTATAAATGCCACCTTCAGCTGGAACAACAATACTCTTTGGATTACCAGGATAGTCAGCCTCCCACTTCATAGGCTCCCAATTGCCATCAAGTTCATTCTTACTGCAACTGACAAGAGTTGTAAAAAAACCAACTATCAGTGCCATTACCATTATTCTACCAACTTTATTCATAGACTTACAGATTGGTTTTTATCTCTATAAAAGTTTATTCTAATATCGTCTTATCGGCTTTCACCTCTTCTAACGATATACCTAGACAATGGCAAAAGATAGCTTCTCGAGCAAAAAGACCATTGCGTGCTTGCTGAATGTAATAAGCATGTTCGCTATCATCAACATCGTATGCAATCTCATTCACACGTGGGAGAGGATGCAAAATCTTCATATTTGGACGTGCTTGAGAGAGCATATCCCGACGGAGAATATAAACATTCTTCACCCGTTCATACTCCATCAAGTCAGAGAAACGTTCCTTTTGTACACGCGTCATATATAATATGTCTGCATGAGCTATTACATCAGGAGTAAACTCTTCATGCTCTTCAAAGCGGATACCATGCTCTTTGCAATAGAGTTTATACTCCTCTGGCATAGCTAGTTCCTTTGGTGCAATGAAGTGGAAAGTAGGGTTGAAATGGCGCATTGCCATAATAAGTGAATGTACAGTACGCCCATATTTCAAGTCTCCAACAAGGTAGATATTGAGGTTCTCAAGCGTTCCCTGTGTCTGATAGATGGTGTATAAGTCCAATAAACATTGTGAGGGATGTTGGTGCGCACCATCTCCTGCATTAATAATAGGCACAGGTGCCACTTCAGAGGCATATTGTGCAGCTCCTTCAATATAATGTCGCATAACGATAGCATCCGCATAATTAGAAACCATGAGGATGGTATCTTTCAGCGTTTCACCCTTACTGACACTCGAAACCTTCGCATCGGTAAAGCCGATAACACGCGCTCCAAGGCGATTGGCTGCTGTTTCAAAACTAAGTCGGGTACGTGTTGAAGGTTCATAAAAAAGTGTTGCAACAACCTTACCTTTAAGTAATTCACGATTAGGATGAGCCTCAAATTCTTTCGCCATATCAATAAGATACAGCAGTTGTTGGCGATCCAATCCTTCGATATTCACAAAGTTCTGTCTTCCCATCTCTATCTTGTGATGATTTGATTGATTTCTGTTTGTAAAGGTAATGATTATTTTCTTTTCCATCAAGGGGCTTGAATAGAAATACACACAGACGATAAAAAAAGTTTTAATTATTTTGCTTATCCATTGATTTACATTACCTTTGCACAATATTTTCACGGTATATGAGAAGACACTTTGTACATTTCCTCTGGGGGACATTGTTAGCTATTTTAGGTTTTACAAGCCTATTCTTCATCTCTGTATGGAATGGTTGGATAGGCTATATGCCCGATATGGACGAGTTATCAAACCCTATTGATAAGTTTGCTTCACAGGTTTACTCTTCCGATCAAAAGCTAATAGGAACATGGAACCAAGATAATAATAATCGCATTGCGATTGATTATAATGGATTATCTCCACACCTTGTTCATGCGCTTGTTGCCACTGAAGACGAACGCTTCTATGAGCATTCTGGTATTGACTTCATCGCTTTAGGACGTGCAATTATTAAGCGCGGCGTGATGAGACAGGCTAGTGCTGGAGGTGGATCTACTATCACTCAACAGTTAGCCAAACAGCTTTTTTCAGAGAAAGCACATAGTACGATGGAACGCTTGCTACAAAAGCCTATCGAGTGGATCATCGCTGTTAAGCTAGAACGTCACTTCACGAAGGAAGAGATTCTAGCAATGTATTTCAATTACTTCGACTTCTTGCACAATGCTGTTGGTATAAAACGTGCAGCCAACGTGTACTTTAATAAGGAACCTCGTAACCTCAATGTCACTGAGGCGGCTTTGTTAGTTGGTTTGTGCAAGAACCCTTCCATGTTTAATCCTCTTCGTTATCCTGAACGTTGCCGACAGCGTCGTAACGTCGTACTCATGCAGATGGTGAAGTCTGGTTATGTAACAAAAGATGAATACGAAGAGCTTTCTCAACGCCCATTAGGTATCCATTTTACTAAGGCAAAACCTGTTGATGGAGCTGCAGACTACTTCCAGGCATTCCTCAGACAGTATATGATGGCGAATAAACCAGAGCGTAAGAACTATCAAACATGGCAGAATCGTCAATTTGTTCTCGACTCTATCGCATGGGAACAAGACCCTCTTTATGGATGGTGTAACAAGAATCTCAAGCGCAATGGCGAGCCTTATAACGTAAACACGGATGGGTTACGTATCTATACAACAATCGACACTCGCATGCAAACCTATGCCGAAGAAGCTATCCGTAAACACGTGGGAGGCTACTTACAAGCACAATTCAATGCTGCAAGTAGGTACAAGAAGAATGCGCCATTCTCATCTAATATCTCTCGAAAGACTATCAAAGAGATTATTAATAGGTCTTGTCGCCTTAGCATGCGTTACCGCAAAATGAAGGAACAAGGCGCTACTCCTGAAGAAATAAAGCGTAGTTTCCGTACACCACATGAGATGACCATCTTCACTTATCATGGTGATGTTGATACGGTGATGACGCCTATTGACTCTGTAAGATACTACAAGTCATTCTTGCGTTCAGCCTTCATGAGTATGGATCCACACACTGGTGCGGTGAAAACATACGTGGGTGGTATTGATTACCAACACTTTAAATACGATGTTGTCATGGGTGGTCGACGCCAGGTAGGTTCGACTATCAAGCCTTTCCTCTACGCCCTTGCAATGCAGAATGGTATGACTCCTTGTTCATTGGCACCTAATGTTCAACGCACCTATGGAGGGTGGACTCCGCGTAACGGATCGCATGCACGTTATGGACAAGAGGTTCCTTTGAGATGGGGTTTACAGCAATCTAACAACTGGATATCTGCTTATCTCATCAATCTCTTAGGTCCTTCTCAATTCGTAAACATACTTCATGACTTCGGATTGAATAACCCAGACATTGATAAATATGCCAGTCCTGTACTCTGTCTAGGTCCTAGTGAGGCATCTGTTGGTGAGATGACTAGTGCCTACACAACCTTTGCCAATGGTGGTATTCGTTGTGCTCCTCTCTTCGTAACAAAGATAGAAGACAGCCATGGTAACGTTATTGCGAAGTTCCAACCACTAATGACTGAAGTTATATCAGAGGTTAGTTCTTATCAAATGATTGATATGCTACGTGCCGTTGTACAAGGAGGTACTGCCAGCCGATTGCGTTCTGCGTATAATATTAACATCGACATGGGAGGTAAAACAGGTACAACTAATAACAACGCAGATGGTTGGTTTATGGCTATAACGCCTAACCTCGTTAGCGGCTGTTGGGTTGGTGGCGAAGATAGAGACATCCACTTTGATAATACCAGTATGGGGCAGGGGGCTTCTATGGCGCTTCCTGTATGGGCATACTTCATGCAGAGTGTATATGCCGATAAGCGTCTTGGGTATCGAAAGGATGCTAAGTTCGCAATTCCTGCTAAGTTCGATCCATGTAAAGTAGCCGATACCATCAACGTAAATGGTATTCAGGAAGAGTACTTCTAAAGCTCTGAATGACGGGGAGTAACACAGATTATAAGGACAAACGAGGGGATTGTTCTCACAATTAAATAATTGTTTTGCTCACAATCAGGTGTGCTCTCCTACAGAGGTAAACATATTCTAGTGGGAAAAGTTAGACACCTAGAATTGAAGGAAACGCCTTTCTCTATTTGAGAAGGGCGTTTCTTTGATGTAAGGAGAGCCTTTCTTACCTTCAAAGAAACGCCTTCGTTAAAACTTAACAAACGTACCCCTTTCCTTCACATAGCATTATTCTAGTCCTCCTGTCAGTCTCTGTAAAGGTAAAGAATGTCCGACAGATGTCAATTAGAATACAATCTTTTGATTTCTACAATATGCCTTCCTTATTTAAATGGAGTAAGCTAGAATAAGAAGAGAAGAGTTTTTTGTCACCATGTAAAATATAGTATATGGATTGTAATGCAGTAATTCTTTAAACGTGATAAGGCATAATCTCCAAGCAAACTAACCATAAAATCAAGTTCAGAATTATGTTTCTAGAGTTTGATGAAAAGTTTGTTTCTACAAGAAATAAGCGTTAATTAGAAAGGATATTAGCAATAGAATGTGTTATATAAAACTATATTTTAGATTTTTTCCAATATCCTTGTTCGCTAGTTCTGAGAATTTTATTACCTTTGCGCACGTGTTAAGAGGATATTAAGAGACGATGAGAAAGATTGTTTCTGATGTATTACCTCATACTTAAATAATATTTAATAAAAGAGAAGAAAGTGGATTCTGCCTATAATAAACTTATCGCTTTGGGCATTCGCCCATCTATCCAACGCGTTGCAATCATGAAGTATTTGCAAGCTCATCACACCCATCCTACAGTAGAGGATGTGTATTTGGCGTTGAAGAAGCAGCTCCCAACAGTAAGTCGCACGACGGTTTATAATACTCTTCGTATGCTTTCCGAACATCACGCAGCATCGATGATTACCATCGATGAACATCGTGTTTGTTATGATGGAGTTACCGAGCCTCATGCTCACTTCTTCTGCAAACGTTGCGAAAAGGTGTACGACTTTGAAGCAATGGAAATGCCTCGTTATACGGGTGAGATTGGTAAAGGCTTCCGAATTGACGATACTCAATTATATTATAAAGGTATCTGTCCTACATGCCTAAAGGCAATGGAGGAGGATAAAAAACTTAGCTAATTGGGGCTAAAACTAATACTTATCAAGGCTTTGATAAGGCTTCCCTATTATTGTAAGAATGCATTATTAAAGCCTTGATAGCTTCTTATTTTCTATTAAATTAGGGCATTTACGCTCTAAAACAAACCATATTACAGATTTAACATACTGGTTCAACCACTATTCTTAGTAGTGTTCTCCACTCTTTATCATTGATTAGGAGTTTTAGAAAAGACGAAGAGAAGCTCAAGAATTAATCAAGTGGCAACATTTTAGTTAGTCCTTACTACCAACGAGGGAACAAATATGTATAGTCCAAGAGAAACCCTCATCATCTAATACCTACCATTAATGATTTTTATGCAATTTATAAACTAAAATTGATCTAACCACTTGGTATTACGTTTTTTTGCCTATCTTTGTCCATTGTAAGTTAATAATGTCATGTTGGTATAACCATTTACCAACATATTCACTAAATGTTTTATATAATTAAAGAATTGCCAATTATGGACAAAGCATGGAGAGGATTTAATGGTACAAAGTGGCTCGATGAAGTCAATGTGCGTCAATTTATCCAAGACAATTACGATAGTTATGATGGTGATGCTTCATTCCTTGAAGAACCAACAGCTGCAACTAATAAACTCTGGGGCATGCTTAAAGAACTTCAAAAGCAGGAACGCGCTAAGGGAGGAGTATTAGATATGGAGACGGAGGTCGTATCTAGTATGACTGCTTACGGTCCCGGATATATCGGTGAAGGGACAAAGGAAATGGAGAAAATTGTAGGTTTGCAGACAGACAAGCCTCTAAAACGTGCTTTCATGCCTTATGGTGGTATCAAGATGGCAGAACAAGCATGTACAACCTATGGTTATGAACCATCGAAGAAACTGCATGAAATCTTCACAAAGTACTGTAAGACGCACAATGACGGGGTCTTTGATGCTTATACAGATGAGATGAAACTCGTCAGACATAACCATATTCTTACTGGTCTTCCAGATACTTATGGACGTGGACGTATCGTTGGTGACTATCGCCGTGTGGCGCTTTATGGCGTTGATTTCCTCATCAATGAGAAAGCAAAAGACCTACGAAATTGTGGCGACGGAACGATGACCGAGGATGTTATTCGCCTACGTGAAGAAATCTCTATGCAAATGAAAGCATTGAAGGAGATGAAAGAGATGGCTGCAATCTATGGTTATGATATTTCAAAGCCAGCAACCAATGCACATGAAGCAGTACAGTGGCTTTACTTTGGATATCTAGCTGCAATAAAGACACAGAATGGTGCTGCCATGTCAGTAGGGCGTATCTCAACCTTCCTCGACATCTATATTCAACGTGATCTCAACGAAGGTACACTTACAGAAAAGGATGCACAGGAACTTATCGACCACTTAGTTATGAAGTTCCGCATGGTAAAATTCGCACGTATACCATCATATAATCAACTCTTCTCAGGCGATCCAGTATGGGCTACGTTAGAGGTTGCTGGAATGGGAATGGATGGTCGATCCATGGTTACGAAGAATGATTTTCGTTTCCTCCATACGCTTGAGAATATGGGACCATCGCCCGAACCAAACCTTACAGTATTGTATAGTTCACGTCTTCCAAAGCACTTTAAGGACTATGCCGCAAAGATATCTATATCAACAAGCTCTATCCAATACGAGAACGATGATGTAATGCGTCCAATCTGGGGAGACGACTATTCAATCTGTTGTTGCGTCTCTGCGACACAGACGGGAAAGGAGATGCAATTCTTTGGAGCACGTGCAAACCTTGCTAAATGTCTAACTTATGCTATCAGCGGAGGCGTTGATAGTAAGACAAGAGAGCAGTGTGGACCTGCTTACCGACCAATAGAAGGGGACGTAGTAACCTATGATGAGTTCATGCCTCGCTTCATGGATATGATGGAATGGCTTGCTGGTGTTTATGTAAACACACTGAACTTGATTCATTATATGCATGACAAATACTTCTATGAGGCGGCAGAACTTGCACTTATTGATACTGATGTGCGTCGTACTTTCGCAACAGGTATTGCAGGTTTTAGCCATGTGGTAGATTCTATTTCAGCTATCAAGTATGCTAAAGTTAACATCATCCGTGATGAAACAGGATTCCCTATAGAGTTCAAAACAGAGGGTGACTTCCCACGTTATGGTAATGATGATGACCGTGCAGATGATATCGCTGTATGGTTGTTAAAGACCTTCATGAACATGATACGAAAGCACCACACCTATCGCAATTCAGAGCCTACGACAAGTATTCTTACCATCACTTCGAACGTTGTATATGGTAAATTTACTGGGAATATGCCTGATGGTCGTCCTGCAGGTGCGCCACTTGCTCCTGGTGCTAATCCATCTTATGGAGCAGAGCAAAATGGCTTGTTAGCATCATTGAACTCAACTGCTAAGCTCCCATACGAGTATGCGCTCGATGGAATCTCAAACACTCAGACCATCAGCCCAGATGCTCTTGGACACAACGAAGAGGAACGTATCAGTACACTCGTTGGTGTTATGGATGGCTACTTCGACCGTGGTGCACACCATTTGAACGTTAATGTATTTGGTGTTGACAAACTGATTGACTGTATGGAACATCCAGAAAAGGAAGAGTATGCTAACTTCACCATTCGTGTAAGTGGTTACGCAGTGAAGTTTATAGACCTCACACGCGAACAGCAGATGGATGTTATTGCTCGTCGGGCACATGGATCAATGTAAAATGGATAGTTTGCAGACAGATATCTCACATTTATCAGCTCCCGAGACAATGCTTCGGATACACTCTGTAGAGTCGTTCGGATCGGTTGACGGACCTGGTATTCGCTTTGTAATATTCCTTAAAGGATGTGCAATGAGGTGTCAGTACTGTCACAATCCAGATACTTGGGATAGGGCGGGGGGTAACCTCCGCTCTGTTGATGAGGTTCTTGCACAAGCACTAAGATACCGAAGTTATTGGGGAGAGAAGGGTGGTATCACTGTTAGTGGTGGTGAAGCCTTGTTACAAATACGCTCACTTACAGAGTTATTCCGCAAAGCTAAGACATTAGGAATCAATACTTGTCTTGATACATCAGCACAACCATTCAGTCGGGAAACAACTAACTTCTCTGCTTTTGAGGAATTAATGAACTATACTGATTTAATACTTCTAGACATAAAGCACATTGACAACAATGCACATAAGCAACTCACAGGTTGGAGGAATGAGAATATTCTAGACTGCGCACGTTATCTTTCTGATATAAAAAAGCCTGTTTGGATAAGACATGTGCTAGTTCCTGGTATCAATGATGACGATGAATCCTTACATAAACTTCGTAATTTCCTTGATTCATTAGGTAATATCGAACGTGTAGAAGTGCTACCATATCATGATTTGGGCGTATATAAATGGGAACAGCTGGGCTTACCTTACACATTATCAGAGGTTAAACCACCTACAGAAGAGAATCTACTCCATGCGCGTAAGATATTAACAGAATGATAAAAGCCTATACTTTTAAGTGTTCTACGGCTTATCTTAACTTCTTAGACATCCTCCCGTCTGGCGTAATTCTTAGTTCGACAACATACGTAGTAGAGGCATCTGGGATTCCAATAAGGGCATCATAATAAAGAGCCTTTGCATCAGCACGTGTGAAATAGAGCTTACGAAGGATACTCTTATTGAGGAAGTCTTTTGTTATTAAGGGCTGGAACTCCTGCTTACGGAAGTCATGTGCAAAGACAGGAGTACCATGGTTGAAGAGACATAAGGATGCGACATTGTCCAAATACATGTTATCAACCTCTACACCATCGCCGTTATAAGTTGATTTTATTACCTTATCTGATGTTGTTTGCACATGTATTTTGCTTTCAAAATAGCCTAAATCAGTACGGATCGTTGTATCTTGTGTTTGCTCATCGAAGGTGTTCATCGCATAAACATGATACCCGAAAGAAGGGTATAACGCCTTATCTGTACTCTTCACTAGCTTTACCTCTTCACCATTCTGGTTGATAAACTTCAATACATGAGGCGCTTGTTTATCAATCTTATAGCCATTTACGTTCTGACCTTGTAGGTAGAGCGTATCTTGATAAACCCAAAATCGCACAGGCATACTAGCCGAGTCTGGATAGAAAATACTATCACCTTTGACCAACACAGCAGGATCTCCACTGTCACCATTTATCCATAAGCCCTGCAACATCTCCTTTGCTTGTTTGTCCTCATGCGTTTTCTGATAGTCAGCACTTCGGCCTCTACAAGCAGAGAAGATTAGTAACGAGGCAAACACAACACATGCGATTATCGTTTGTTTCATCTCTTGTTTTCTAGATTGAGAGGCGTTTATTCAAATTTCTCAGCATCTTCCCATGCTAATGACTTAGCATCATCTTTCTCAGAAAGTAGAACATCCTTTGCTTCAACAGGCCATTTAATATCAACGAACTCATCATTCCATCGAATACTAGCTTCGCTTTGTGGGGCATAAACATTATCCACCTTATATGTAAAGATAGCTTCTTCTGATAATACAAGGAAGCCATGGGCGAAGCCACGAGGGATGAAGAACTGACGCTTATTATCCTCAGATAGCTCTACTAAAACATACTTTCCGAAGGTAGGAGAGCTCTTGCGGAGATCGACAGCAACATCAATTACCTTCCCCTTGATGACTCTTACCAATTTAGCTTGTGAATTCTCACCCTTCTGGTAATGTAATCCTCTTAACACTCCAAAGCTAGATTTAGACTCATTATCTTGTATGAAATCCACGTGATAACCGATATGTTCATCAAATTCTGCCTGTTTGAATGCTTCAAAAAAATATCCTCTTTGATCGTTAAAAACCTTTGGTTCAATCACCCATACACCCTCAATGTCAGTCTTTATATATTCCATTTCTTTCTTTGTTATATGTTCTAAGCAATTAAAGATACTTATCTTTCGCAAAGATAAAGATAATTATTGATAAGGAGAAGAATTACTAACTTTTTCCGCTATGATGGTATATTTTAATTGAAGAGACTTGCCACTTTAGAATAAAATAGCTAATTTTGCAAACGTGACAAAACTCGACCGACATATAGAAATACTTCTCTTGGAGAATGATTGTGTTATTGTTCCAGGGCTAGGTGGCTTTGTTGCTCATCATGTATCAGCTAGATACGATGAGCAAGACAGCTTATTTCTGCCGCCATATCGCACCCTTGGCTTCAATGCACAGCTCACAATGAACGACTCCTTATTGGCTCAATCATATGTAGATGCGTATGATATGAGTTATCCCGAGGCGCTTCGTCAGATAGAGAATGAAGTCAATGAGATTTATCACACGCTAGAGAATGAAGGCTTTGTAGAGCTTTCCGATCTTGGAAAACTAGCTACAAATAGTGAAGGGAAACTAGAGTTCGAGCCTTATGAAAGCGGTATCTTGACCCCAATGTATTATGGTTTAAGTAGTTTTGAAGCATCACAAATTATGGAGTTAGGTGATGATAATCATGCAGACCTAGCTATTTCTGATGCACAAGAACGTAAGTCTAAGCTTATATACATTGATAATTCGGATAAAGAAAATAAACGTTTGAGTATTAGTTTGCATGCTGTTCGTAGTGTTGCAGCTGCCGCTGTATTCCTAACGGCAGTATTCTTAGTTGCCTTCCCTGGCTCAACGAAGAATGGAATGTCCGAACGTCAGATTAAGAGTGGGGTACTTTATAATCTCTTCGACTCTAGTGATACTTCTAAAACATCCGTACATTTCAAACCGCTCCGAGCTATTGCTACAACAGATAATACATCCACTAAGGATGTAACAGATAATCCTTCACACTACTGGGCGATTGTAGTTGCAAGTCACGTAACCGAACTGAATGCACGTACTTATGTACAACGTATGCAGAAAAAAGGGCTTGAAGATGCTCGTGTTTATGAAGGAATTGAGAGCCTCAAAGTACTTTATGGCTATTATGCAAGCCAACACGAGGCACGCAAGCAACTAAATGCAATGAGCGGAATGACCTTCTTTAAGAATGCTTGGATTATAGAGATTGATAAGTAATAATCCGTCGTTAACTATTCAAGTAAAATCCTCTTATATCCTTATTATATATGAAACGTGTAAGATGTCCTAAGTGTGATAACTTTATCACATTCGATGAGACAAAGTATAAATCAGGGCAACGTCTAGTCTTTCAATGCCCTCAATGTGGTAAAGAGTTTGGTATTAGAATAGGCGTTTCGAAGTTACGTAAGACGCAGAAGGAGGAGAATAACCAACCAACTGATGATGAACAACAGGGCAAGTATGGCTCTTTACATGTCATTGAAAACGTTTTCCACTTTCGACAAGTGATCCCTTTACAGATGGGAGAGAACGTTATTGGACGTTATATGAAGGGCAATCCAATTAACTGTCCGATAGAGACTGTTGATCCAAGTGTCGATATGACGCATTGTGTCATTACTGTTAAGCGTGACAAGAAAGGGCAGTTACAATATGTTCTACGCGATGGTCCGTCATACACGGGGACGTTCGTTGACAACGTGATACTCGGTGATCGTGAGCGTAGAGTGATAGAGGATGGAACGCTATTTACCATCGGTGCAACAAGTATTATCCTACATGCTGGGGAAGAAGAGTAGGTTTTCATGATATAGGACTATCATTTGATAGTCCTATATTATTTGTTCCGTATGCCTCATTTAATTGACACGTACGCCTCACTTAATTGACACGTATGCCTCACTTAATTGACACGTATGCCTCACTTATTCGTTCCATACACCTTATTTATTTGTTCCAAAAACGGGAGGTAATGTCTTCGAAGCTGTTATCTGAGCGCCTACGCAACATACGTTGATTGGTTTTTGGTGAATTAAGTGCGCCAAGATGACGCAGATAAGGTCCCACCTTTATATAATCAAAATACTCCATGTGTATGTCTGGAGATATAGCTGTACGCCCCGTATACCAGCCTATTTTAAGGTTAGGGTAGTGCTGCTTTACATATAATGCAAGATTATCTATAGCCGAGGGATCAGCATCTCCCCCCATAAAACCTATACATGTAATCGGCTCACCAACCCCCTCTATAAGAGTAGTTAGTGAGTCGATTGTTAATTCTTCACCCTTATTTGCCCATAAGAAGCTGCTATGGCATCCCGGGCAACGGCATGGGCAGCCCGTGATGTTGATAGCTAGTGTTACTTCATCTGGGTACTCTTGGAATACGATGTCTGTGTTACAGTATCGGAGCATGTGTCTGTGTGGATGTAATAACGGCGGTGTGCTTCCTCTTGACGAGGTACAGAGAAGTTGCTAACTCGCTTCATGTATCCTATAATACGTGTGAGATAGTCAACGTTCTTAGAGTGACAATGAGGGCATTCATGCAGGTATCTCTTATCGATGTGACCGCAGTCATTACAGATGGTGTTCGGTATGTTGAATGTGAAGTAGTTACATCCTTCTTGTGCCGCAACACGTAGAAGTTGTCGATACTGCGGTTCGGAGAGATGTTCCTCAAGGTTCATGTGAAGTGCAGAACCGCCTGTTAGATGTTCAATATACGGCTTCCCATGAAGTTTGAACTTATCGAGAATCGTGAGAGAATTATCTTCTACACGATAGAAATAGCTATTGTAACAATCACGTGGCACAAAGTAACCATCTTCCTTATCCCATTTAGCATGCTTGACACCCACATTCTCGGCTGGAATCATCTCACAATTAAACATTGCCTCCTTAGTTCTAAATGCCTTATTCTGCGTCTCGATCAATCCTAACACACCTTGTACGAACTTCTTGTAATCGTCATTAGGATTAATATCAAGCCCCATGAACTCCGCAGCCTCTACTAGTCCGTTGATACCAATAGTAAGATATTGGCGGTCAATGTTGATATATCCAGCATCAAAAAGCGGCAACATGTGGTTGTGCAAGAGCTCTTTAAGATTCTCATTGTAGGCTAATTGCACTTTATGGCACAACTCTATGATGTGAGTTAGGTATTCCTTGTAATCCAAGTCATGGTTTACAGCATACTGAATACAGCGGTTTAAGTTGATGGTAAGCACACTCTTTGATCCAGTTGACACTCCACCAGCTCCCAAAGTATATGAGAAACCATTGTCTTGTATCTCATTTCTCAATCGACAACACGAACTCAACGAGTCAGCGTTATCGCTCATATAGGTAAAGAAGCTATGTCCTTGTGCATACATCTGTGCCGCAAAGTCTCCCCACTCATGGTCTTTACAATCGCCATTTTCGGCTAGTAACGCCATAGTCTCTACTGGGAACGTGAGGACAGTCTTAAGTCTTTCCTGGTTAAACCACGTCATGAAGCGCTTTTGCAACCATGAGAGACTTTCCCAATCAGGCTGCGATCCATCTGGAAAATAGAAGTTCCCGAAGAGCGATTCGAAGTAGGGACGATCATAGTAAGATATATTCCAGAACACAGCCTGGTAGTTCCTTGCTCCCGTGGGTTGATTTAGTGAGTAGACAATCTGCTCGAAGTCGTCCGTAATTATCTTATCTATTGTACGGCGTTTAACGCTTAGATCCACCACTTCATCCGCTCTCTTCCAATAGTCCTTACCGTATTCTTTCTGAATAAAGTAGTTCATGTACATCAGAAACTCTGGTGTGGCGCAGGCTCCGGCAAGCATAGAAGAGACCATGAAGACCATATTTATAAAGCCACCACAGAAACTCTTCAGATTCGTTGGGGCTGTAGAATTACCACCGATAGACGTTGTTCCACCGATTAACCATGGGTACATCGTAATGGAAGCACAATAGTTTGCGAGGTTCGTCTCGTCGTTCTTATATATAAAATGGTGTGTCAAGAGGTCGATGTATTCGTCAGCAAGTGGCTTACCATACATCTTTTTGATTCGTTCCACGAGTAGACGACGATTCAAACGGATAAATCCTTGCTTTGGTAACTCGCCTATCAACGTTGCAATGTTCTTATGTTCTACATTCGCATTAGCATCGAACTTCGATCCAGTAGCAGCATTCTTCGCCTCGCAGTAATCGGAGAGAAACTTCATCTTCTCTAATGTCTCGCGGTCTTCTGTGTGCTGTTGACGATAGACGATGAAGCTCTTTGCAACCTTATAGTAGCCTTCCTTCATCAAAGCAAACTCTACTTGGTTCTGGATATCCTCCACTTTTATATCGTTGTGAATGTCTAAGTCCGACAAGATACGCGATACAATGCCTATATCCGTTGGTTCGTTCACACTTTGGAAAGCCTTAACTATGGCGTTCATTATCTTGTCAAGGGAGAAAGGCACTTTATCTCCATTGCGCTTAGTGATGGTAAAGTTCTTCATTTCTATTATATAGTTATTTTGTTTTTAGACAACTTTCTCAATTTGTTTCTTAGTTTCTTTAACTGGTTTATAAGTGATATTTATATTACATATATCGCTTATTACCAGAACAATAGCTTATTTCTTTCGTCGCTAGATGCTACTACTTTTATTGTTAGTTTTGGACAACTTTCTTTCTAAATGAGCGTCAGAAGTTTTCCAATTTGTGCAACTCTACGATTGCAAAGATAGCCAAAAGTATTCTTAAAAACAAACTTTTAGCTGTTTAAAAATGCTTATTTTTTGTGCAATTTTGCGCTTCTATTTATGCAAATATCAGTGCTATAAATGATTAAGAAGAACTAGTTGTAGTTGTGCTTTATGGTTCTCTCTTTTGCGATATACTATCTGGACAAGAGGTTCTAATCTATCACTTGAATAAGTATCAATTCTCCCTTACGAATGTCGTGAGGCTGTTCTATTATATATATAATAAGGTGAAAAGACATAGATAAGGTTTTTTAACTAATAAAGAGGTGCCTACTTCGCTGTTTTTATTTACTTTTGTTGATGTTTATTAATAGTGATATAGCCACCTAACAGTGTCATTTTTAAATCAAGATCACTATTCTTAGCATTATAGGAGATTATGAAACAGCGTTTTACACACTATATCATTCTCTCACAAAGGAATCTTTATGAATAACTAAATGAATGTTTTTTATACATCTTTTTAATACTATTATGAACGTAAAAGTAAGTTTTTTATTGGCAGCCCTGCTGACAGCTCCATTGTTGGCAAGCCCTGTGAACGCAAGTCCAACAAGTTCTTATCAGATTAACAAAGGCACTAGTGTGCGTGAGCGATTGGCTCAAATACGTGCAATGATGAATCGCGGGAACTATACCGCAGCAAAGGCAGCATTGAAAAAGATGATGAGTGGGAACTTAAACAGTCAATTAGCACGTGACATGTATGCTGAGTGTGAGACAGCCATCAAACAGCAACAAGAAGCAATCAAACTCGAGTTTGACGAGGCATGCGAGAGCGAGTCTAAGTGGGAATTAGAGTCTTTTATTCGTAAATATCCTAATAGCCAATATACCAAAGAAGCAAGGGAACAACTCGCAGACTTGGTTCTTTGGCAGCAAGCAACTACATTGAATACCATCGAGGCTTACCAACGTTACCTTAGTAAAACCTCTGTCTTCGCTTACACCCAGGCGGCAAACACCAAGATTAAAGAGCTAAAGGAGGAGGAAACACGTAAGCAGATGGAACAAGATTGGAGGCTTATCAAAGATGCTGGAGATGAGTCGGCTTTAAATGAATTTATGAAGAAGTATCCACAAACCAACTATCTAGACCAAATCAAGAAACGATTGAATATTCTTCGTGGTATACGTTGTTACAAACAAGGCGACACCTCTTCTGCTTATTCCTATTTGTCGGCAGCAAACGAGCAAGAGACTCTTACGGGCGAAGCTGCTACTTATTTGAAAGAGTTGCAAGCTAAACGTGAGTATGAAGAAATCGCAGAGAGCAATGATATTGACCGTGTGAAATATTATCTCAATGCGCTTTCAACCTCAAGTCCTTACTATAACAAGGCTTGTAACCTATATGCCATTCTTTTAGCAAAGCAGCTCTCGTCTTCATCAGTAGATTATGATTATCAGTTGGCACTATCCTATGTAAAGGATGAAGCAACACGTACAATAGTAACAAGCTACATAAATGTTGCAAAGGCGCAGAGGTCTACTTATGTGCATAGAAGAAAGATTCTTGACCGCAAACAGTGGTGGCGTACTAACCTACAAGTGGGTATTGAAGGTGATTTCGAGACCAATCTTAGTGATAACATTGGTTCAGATATGTTCTATTCAGGCGGTTTGATGATTCGCTTCGGTAGTTATCAACAAGTTGTGAGCATGACTGCTGGTGCAAAGTTCAGGGTTTTTATGGTGAATCCAGACCTCGGTGGAACCAATAGATATGGTGAGGATGAGCGTTGGCATGTGCTGGGCTATGCTGTTGGAGTACCTGTGAACGTTCGTTTCAATGTAGCTCGTCTCTCTACACGAAGTCGTTTCTTTATTGGTGGAGGTATCGAGTTCGGTGTAACAACGATTGCGAAAGAGAAAAACAAGGGTGTTATGAACAAGTCATACATGGCTTATTACCCACAGATAGGTGTACTTTCTCCCAACTTTGAGATGACCCTTTACTGGAAGACTTATGCACCTGCACCATTCTCAAAGAACATTATTTCAAGAGGAAATATTTATGATTGTAAGAGTATGATAGGGGCTTCTATGTCTATTTTCTTCTAATTTACAAAGCGGGAAGCAACATTCTTCTCAAATTTAAGAAAGGCTTTCCTCATCATAAGGAGAGCCTTTCTTTGATACAAAGGGAGGCTCTCTTCCTATTAAAGAAACGCCCCCTTTCAATTAAAGAGAGGCTCTTCTCATAAAGGAAAGAGATTCTTTTGCTTTTTAAGTAATATTTATTTTCATTATAATTCACTACCTTTAGAGGATAAATAAAAAGCGTTCTTCGTTGTAATAACACGTTTTTAATCCTCCTTTTAATAAGAAATCGTAGTGGAGTAAGCGAATTATAGCAATCGAAATGATACCTTGATTGAAAAAAAGTTACTATTCGTTAGTCATTTAATAAATATTATACTTATATTTGCAAACATGTATAACCTGTAGTTAAAAACCTCCTTAAGAGTACTAATAACTACCAACTATTTATTTAGATACTATTTTTGAGCTTGTTCTGGACACCAGTGTCAAGCCATGAAAAGATTATAATCAACCTGAATAATTACATTTATGAAACTAAGAACGTGGATGTTTATCCTGTTTCTGTTCGCTGGACTAGGTTCCGCCTTAGCCCAGTCTATAACAGTTAAAGGTAACATTGTAGATGAGAATGGGGAAGCTTTACCAGGCGTAAGTATTATCCCTAAGTCAGCACCTAAGTCGGGTATTGTGTCGGACATAGATGGTTCGTTCACCCTAAACGTGCGTAGTGGAGAGAAGTTAACATTCAGTTTTGTTGGCTACAACAGCGTTGAACGCATTGCAGCTCCGCAAATGAATGTCAAGATGGAACCCACTGAACAGATGATGAATGACGTTGTTGTCGTTGGTTACATGGAACGGAAGGTGGCAAACACATCGGCTTCTGTCATCAAAGTTGGTGCTAAAGACCTTGAGATGAAACCTGTTGCTAACCCCTTGGATGCCGTGCAAGGTAAGGTGAGCGGACTACAAGTCTTCTCCTCTTCTGGTGAGCCTTCTGCACGCTTATCTATGGCACTTCACGGGCAAGGGTCGCTTGGGGCGGGTACTGGCCTATTGGTTATCATGGATGGAATGCAGGTCAGTATGGCTGTATTACAAGCGATGAATCCCAATGACATTGAGAGTGTTCAGTTCCTAAAGGATGCAGCTGCAACCTCTATTTATGGTGCTCGTGCTGCTAATGGTGTTATGTATGTTACCACGAAGCGAGGACGCACGGAGACTCGTCCTAGTATAAATATTCGTGCGCAATATGCTGTTTCTTCACTTGCTAATACCGATTATTTCGACCAGTTGATGTCGGGTCCTGAGTTACTAAGATACTATGAGGAAACAGGTATATATACGCCCCAAGAGGTTGCAACCTTTAAAGAGAGATACTTTAAAGAAACCGACTTTCAATGGTATAAATACATCTATCAGTCAGCACCAATGTATACTGCAGATGTCTCTGTATCTGGTGGTAACACAGGTGTAAGATACTATCTTTCAGGTGGAGCACTTAGTCAGGATGGTCTGAGAATGGGCTCTAGTTATAATAAAGTATTCGGTCGTATCAATCTCGATGCGAAGTTAAATGAATGGGTAAGAGCCAATATCAACACTCAAGTATCATACGATGCTACACGTGTATCTCCCTTTGGTAACAACAATGCAGTGGGTGGTGGACTAGCAGCAATGAATGCTCCTTTCGCCTCACCTTACGACCCTAACACTGGCAAAGAACTAGTGCGTGTACCTTTATTAGACATTGCCACGCCTTCACATGTTATTGAAACGAACCCTGCGAAGACAAATAATTTCATTTTATCTACCAATGGTAATCTCACCATTACACCTCTTAAAAACCTTACCTTACGCTCTTTAATAGGTCTGGAACTCGATTATGGCAATAGTCGTTCACGCACTCTTCCTAGCTATTATCGTGCTTATGGCAATGGAAGTTCCGAACGTTCGTTCTCGATGGCATCGAATATTACCATCACAAATACGGCTTCATATAACATGACCTTTGGTGATCATCATCTGACAACACTGCTCGGACATGAATACACCAACTATAAAGACGATGGCTTCTCGGCTGAAGGTTCGGGGATATTAGACGATCGACTCTATTTACTTAACAATGCAACTAAGAATAAGAACATCGGTGAGGACACGAATGGATACGCTTTCTTGTCATTCTTCACACAGTTGTCTTATGACTTCTCAGAGCGTTACTTCGTTGATCTTGTCCTACGTAACGATGCTTCTTCACGCTTTGGAAAGAATAAGAGAAATGGTCTTTTCTGGTCATTGGGACTGCTATGGAAAGCTAAGAAAGAGAAGTTCTTACAAGACATAGCATGGTTAAATGATTTAGATGTAAAGGCGAGCTATGGTACTCAAGGTAACTCTTCTATCCCTCCATATAGCACTTCGGCTTATGTTGGAAAGGTTGGTCAAAAGATGGGGGACATGAGTTTAGGCTTCATAAGTATGGGTAATCCCGACCTTGGATGGGAGCATCAAAGCAAGTTCACAGTAGGTGTGAAGACTCGTATTCTCAATCGTTTAGACTTGAATGTGGAGTATTATAATCGTGTAACAAGCGATATGCTCTTTGAAGTTCCGCAACCTTATACATCTGGCTTAACGGTGGGTAGTGCTGGTTATCCTACTCGTTATGAGAATGCAGGACGCTATCTGAACCAGGGTATCGACCTCCAGATGAATGTAGACATCCTACGTGGACGCGACTGGGGAGTATCTGCTAATGCGAACCTCAACTATAATAAGGATAAAGTTCTCGAACTCTTCGAGGGTAGGCAATCGTGGCAAGAACCAGGCGGACAGCTCTCTTACGTTGTTGGAAAACCTGTTCAATTCGTCTTACCATTATATAAAGGTGTAAATCCTGATACTGGTGTGCCTGAATGGTATCGCCCAGGAGCAGACAAAAACAAGCCTCATCATGATGATAAAGATGTGGTCAACGAGTGGTCAAGTTCGCTGAGTCAGAACACAGGAGTTGATGCTTACACTCCATTCACTGGTGGTTGGGGTATCTCGGCATACTGGAAAGGCTTCTATCTAAACGCTGATTTCTTCTTTGCAATAGGCAAACACATGATATCAATGGATAAGCAGTTCTATGAGAATGACTACTTTGTTCGTGACAAGAAAGATAACTTCAATGGCTCAAGAAGACTTTTCGATTATTGGAAACAACCAGGAGATAAGACGGAATTCCCATCTCTTGCATGGGTTCGTGACCCTTCTCACCAGAGTACATACTTAGACTCGAAGATGCTGGAAAACGCTTCTTTTATGCGCTTAAAGAACTTCACTCTGGGCTATGAATTACCTCGCAGAATGCTTGGACAGCAAAAGGTTATACGTTCAGCAAAGGTATTCTTCACAGGTCGTAACCTATTAACATTTACGAAGTTCCGTGGTATTGATCCTGAAGTAAACCGTAACGTCTCTTATGGAGTGAACCCTAATACAAAACAGATGAGCGTTGGCGTGGAATTAGGTCTTTAACAATTATACAACAAATGGATATCTATATGAAAACAACAAAGATATTATTCTGGGCATGCGCACTCTTGTTTACACTGCAAGCATGCGACTTGGATCGTGATCCTGCTAACTACATAGACTATGAAAAGTCGTATCGTAACATGCAGGATGCCAAGAAGTGGGATAATGGAATATACTCAACTTTACGTGGAAAGTTCGGTGGTGCGTATGTTATTCCACAAGAGGCTCAAGCAGACATGCTCAATGCACACGCTGCTTTCGGCAACCTTTATGGTGAGTTCCATGGCTGGACTATTAAGCCAGAAAGTGCCGTTTTGCAGGAGTTATACCACTCTTATTATGCAGCACTCATCGATGCAAACGTTGTATTGAAGCTGTTACCAAAAATGGAGGTGAGCAGTGATGAACAGGTACAAAGGAATCATTTTCTTGGTGATGCCTACTTTGCTCGTGCCTTTTATCACTTCAATTTAGCCTTACGTTGGGGCATGATTTATGATAAGAATACAGCTGACAAGGATCTTGGAGTGGTATTGGAAACAGAACCTGGATCGATTGATAAACCGAAAAGAGCAACCAATGCAGATACCTATAAGCTCATTCTTGCAGATTTAGGAAAGGCTGATTCGCTACTAAAGGATGTGCCAGTAAAGCCCGGGAACACTGAGATTAATGCAGATGCAGTAAAGGCTCTGAGAGCAAGAGTATACCTTTATATGGGAGACATGGCAAAGGCTTATAACGAAGCTAAGCAACTGATTGACCATGGGACATATCCTCTCATTGAGCCTTATTATGGTAGATTAGATGCGAACAATAGGGTAGATGCACGTGAAGATGCCTTTGCGCAGATGTGGTTCTACGATGATGGGAAAGAACAAATATGGCAACCTTTCGTGGACAAGGAGAATGAGATCGCAACAACAACAGGTTTCTACGGGGCAGACTTATCTACTGCCACCTATTGGGATAATCAACATGATGCAAGTAAAATAGGCGATTATAACAAGCCTGCATATGTACCAACTAGAGAAGTTATCAACGATTTATTCTCTGGTGAGAACGACCATCGTGCACAGGTTCTATTCGAGTTCGTCCATACGACAGTCAATGATATGAATGCCTCAACTCAGCTCTATGTCATATCGAAGTTCAAAGGTAATCCTAACTACGCAACACTCAATAGCACGCATTGGGGTGGTTATGTGCCTAATGGGAATCAAGCTCCTAAGCCTTTCCGTATCGCTGAACAATATCTGATTGTAGCTGAAGCTGCATACGACTTAGGCAACATCAATGATGCACAAAACTATCTTAACCTATTGCGTAGATCGCGTGGTTTAGATCCAACAGACCTCACTGGCGAATCTTTATATCACGAGATAAAGAATGAACGAGCACGTGAGTTGGCCTATGAAGGCTTCCGTCTTTGGGATTTAAGACGATGGAAACAAGGCGTAAAGAAGCGTACTTTCCAGGGAAGAGAGAATTATTACATGGTTCCTTCAGCATTCTATGCAGGTGGATATAAGGTTGATATTCAACCAGACAACTATATGTTCGTATGGCCATTGCCTATGAACGAAACATTAATCAATACTAATCTCTTACCTAATCCAGGATGGGGAGACAAATAGATAATGCTTTATTAAAAACGAAACACTATGTATAAGAGATTTAAAATATGGATGGGCTTGGCTATAGCTGTACTAGTTGTTGCATGCCAAAAAGATCTTGTATTAGGAGGAACTGACCACATTGTCTTAGGTGAATCGACGGCAGTAACGCTTGTGCAAGAGGGTGAAACGAAACTTGTAGACGTCTCTTCTTTAGGTGATGAATGGCAAATTGAGAATGACACACACAATACCTGGCTCACAGCAATTCGAAGAGGAACAACTCTAGAGTTAACCGCTACGGCTAATAATGATGCTGACGAACGTCGTACAGAGGTTACTATTGCAAGTCCAACGAGCAAACAGACGATTACAATTACACAATTCGGAACAGAGCCAACAATCGCTGTTGATGGAAGTAATGGTACGCTTATTCTTAATCACGAGGCACATACTGGCGTTGAATTAAAGATTATTTCAAACTCTGATAACTGGACAGTTGAACAATTAGACACAGCCAATAACAACTGGCTTAGTTATGCCGTTGATCTCAAACAACGCAAGTTAACACTCAATCTCACCGCTATCGAACGCAATAGCCCATGGGCACAGACCAGTCGAAGTGAGAAGCTCTTCCTATCTAATGGCAATAGACATTACGAGCTAACTATTATGCAGAATGGCTTTGTTCAGTTCCAGTTACCAGTGTGGGATTTCGATAACTTCGATATTAATAAGGTAATAGCAATGGAGGCAGAAAGGCATAATCTCCGTGATAAAGCATTTGAGATTGACTCGCTCTTACCTTATCATCAGGATCAAAAGAAGGTGTTTACTGTGTTTCATTCACCAGGTGAACAAGCTCCACACATCCTCTATCAACAGAAGAACTATGGTACAGATATGTATTGCGCATGGCTTAAAGCACCCAAAGGAAAACTATTCCAACAAGAGTCGTATGAGCCTTGGCTGAATCAAAACAACTTCAAACTAGGTAATAAGCAACGACTTGATACGGAGTCACAATATTATAATGAGGAGAAAGACAGAACTCGTTTACTGACAATATACAACTCTGTTGACAATTTCAAGATGGCTGGTGGCATCTTTAGAAGTGCCTGCATGAAGTACTTGGAAACGTCTAATAGTTTAAAACTGAATAGTGATGGAAAGGCAGAGACATTCCCTGTGTTCCCTTCAGATTACCTACATAATAAGGCTTTCAAACTCGATCAAGTAGTTGCATTCGAACGCCAACGTGGTATGAAGCCAGACTATTATAACCAGTTTAACTCAGAGAATGTCACAGCCACAACAGAGGATCCTCTCTGTCGTTACTCACGCTTAATATTTGTGCCAGAGAACGAGAGTTATGAGCCTGGAACACTAGCGTATGTTATCTACTTCTTCAACTGGCAAGGTATCACGGAAGAAGATATTGATGCTGGACTAGTGCAAGATAAGGACCTTAGTGGTACAGTGGGATCATGTCAAGTGTTCTATCAGGGAGGTGACGTTTTCTACACTCGTGAGGAACAAGGAACGCCTGGTGTCTACTCATGGTATGAATATTCTCTACCCTTTAGTACACGTCGTGCAATAGAAGATAAGGGCTATAGTCTATTCAGAGAGGCTAGTGGTGGATTCGCAACATTCTATCGCGGCAGTGAGAATCTAATAGACCTTCGCCCACAAGAGAGCCGTACCGTCATCACTTACTACAAGAGTAAGCACTACGTTGACTTAATAAAGAAGAACCTTAACTACTAGATTTTAAGCATGATGAAAAAGTTTAGAAACATATATTTATCGCTTATTAGCGTGGCACTCATCGCTGGGCTCTGTACGTCCTGCAATGATGATATGCTCGAGTCAAGCAATCAACAAACCACAACAAAGCCTTCCAACGAGAGCTTTCCATGGGAACCTGGAATGGCTTATATCAAGTTGAAAGCAAGCGTATCACCTACTACGCGCGCAGCAACACAGACTGTTTCTCGTGCCACAATACTTAATGATGCAACCGTGAAAGTCGAACAAGTGTTTGACATGACGAATGAGTATGCCAACCTCAAGAGGGCTCGTGGCTTAGATAGATGGTTTGTTGTCAAGTTCGACAAGGCTAAAGATGTAGGCGAGGTTATCAATGAACTTAAGCGTGATCCAGCAATTGAAAAGGTGCACGGAAGTGTTCAGATTGTTCCTTCTGAAGTGACTTATACACCAACCACACGTGCTCCTATCAATCCAAGAAGACTTAGAGACGCTAATGATGGACAAGGACCTCTCTCTTTTAGTGACCCCTATTTAAAGTATCAATGGCATTACACCACAACGATAGAACAATATATGACGTTCCAACCTGGGGCTGATATTGATTTATTCCCTGCTTGGCAGAAAGAGACTGGAGACCCACATGTAGTCGTAGCTGTAATGGATTCAGGTATAGACTTCACACATGAAGACCTTGAAGGAGCGGCATGGGAAGGTAAAGATCCTAAGACTGGTGAGACCATCCATGGGCGTAACTTCTGGGCAGAAGAGACTGGTCAAGACGATCCGAATCATATCATTGCAGGTGCTCATGGTACCCACGTGGCTGGTACCATCGCTGCCCGCAACAACAACGGAATAGGTGTTTGCGGTATTGCTGGTGGTAATGGTGATGCCAACTCGGGCGTTCGCTTAATGAGTTGTGAGATCTATGGACATGATGGAACGACTGAGACTGCAACGACAAAGTACATTGTTAAGGCCTTTGAATTTGCTGCCGAGAATGGTGCATCAGTAATGAACTGCTCGTGGGGATACGCTTTCGACCGCAAGAAATACCTTAATAATGAGAATTTCCAAAGCATTTTCAAGAGTCAGTTCGACCTACTAAAAGATGGCATAGACTACTTTACTGACGTTGCTGGATGCGACAAAGATGGTAAGAAGAAACCCGATGCTTATATGAAAGGTGGACTCATCTTCTTTGCTTCAGGTAATGACTCTCAATATGACATTGATATGATTCCAGCCTCTTATAATCGTGTAGTAGCAGTTGGAGCTATCAATAGTCTCGGTGTACCAACAGCCTATATGAACAAGGGACCATGGGTAGATGTACTTGCTCCAGGTGGTACTACTGAGACTGGATCTGTCAATCAAGGCGTATTGAGTACAGTGCCTAGTGACTATGAATATGGCATGACTGGACCCTATCCCAATACAGACTTTACGTTGCCATCAGACTCTCATTATGCCTTTGCACAAGGTACTTCTATGGCAACACCACACGTTACGGGCATTGCAGCTCTTGTAGTGTCTAAGTTTGGAAAGACGAATCCTAACTTCACAAATGAGGATCTTCGCCATCGCATTCTAGGTGCTCTTAAAGACAAGAATCCCTATGAAGTTAAAGCTGATGAGAACCTAGCTGGTAAGATGGGACTCGGTTATATCGATGCCCTCTATGCGCTTTCTGACCCTGAGACAGAGGCTCCTGAAGCTCCATCTATCACTGTCACCGACTATTCTTCACATGCAACAAAGGGTTATTACGATGCTAACATCACATGGAATGTGACGGCTGATAATGATGCTCTAAACGATGAGCACACAGCTTTTGCCTATGACATTCAACTCTTCAAGAAGTCTGATTTAAGTACTCCCGTACAATCTTTTACACGCTTCTCTTATAATATGTCTGTCGGAACAGAGATGCAGCAAGAGTTTACCGGACTAGAGACTGACATGGAGTATGTCGTTAAGATTGTTGCTCGCGACCGCTTCAACAATCGTTCGCAAGAGGTTTCAACCAACTTTAAAACGCGTCTGAACCATGCTCCTATATTCACAGATATGATCGAGAAGAATCTTCGCTTACTTGATACACAGCCTTACTATCATAAGATATTACCAGTGAAAGATGAGGATGGGCATAGTTGGACATACTCAACAACAGAACTCCCTCAAGGCGTAGAACTAAAGCGTATCGGTGATACCTTCGACTTACTCATTAAGGTGGGGGCGCAGGGTACATATCAATTCGATATCACACTCACTGATCAACTGGGTGGTAAAACAACGCAGACAATAGCTTATGAGGTTATTCCTCATACCGCTCCAGAACTCACGAGTCCTATAGGTGACATCTCACTGTTCGCAAATGGGGAAGCAATCGAGGTCAATCTCGCTCATGCCTTCACTGCTTCTAGCGGAAAAACAATGCGTTACACGGTAACTTCTAATAATGAACAAGTGGCAAAGGTGGCTGTAGAAGGTACCAAGTTAATCGTTACGCCAGGACAAAAAGGACTTACGAAACTCACCATAACAGCCATTGATGGCAGTAGACGAACAACCACTTCGGCTATCGTCCGAGTGACAGATAAGAATGCACCTGACGTTCATGTCATTTATCCCAATCCTGCACATAGCTACATCAAAGCCCTTATGCGCAGTAATGTCACAAAGGTCAGAGCTATCGTAACATCACTTCATGGACAGAAACTCATTGATCAGTCGATGACACTCGATAGTCGAACACATGAGGTCACATTAGGTATCGACCGCCTTGCACCAGGTACTTATTACCTCTTGCTAACGACAGATCGCCTAACTAGTAAACACGTATTTATAAAGAAATAATCGGTAACTTATGAAGAAGATAACAATAGCTCTTCTCGTCTTGGCTATGGGTTCGACGATGAAGACAGCCGCACAGAGTAGGATTATACCTGTCCTCGAGTCTAATCCAAACGCTCGCACGGAAGCAATGGGTAGTACATTGCTTGGCAACACAAGCCAGATGCACATTTATACAAACCCTGCTGCCTTCACTTATGGCGATAAACAGTTCTCCATTGATGCGTCAATTACAGGACAACCAAAGACAGATGAGGGGCGATTAATGCAATATAACCTCGCAACGGGATACCAATTCAAGAATCATTCGGCACTTATGGCGGGTCTACGTTATATGGGCGGACTAACCATACAACCGATAGCAGCAGTGGGAGAGACGAAAGAGATAAAGCCTTATGACCTTGCGCTCGACCTCGGTTATTCGTTTCCTGTAACAAAGGAGATTGCCGTTTATGCCACTGCTACTTATGCTCGAAGCCATGCTGAAACGAGTACTAACGCATTAGCCTTTAGTGTTGGAGCAGCATATCAAACGGACTTTAATCTCACAAAGGATGTTCCAACGACATTGACAGTGGGTGCACGATTGATGGACTTCGGCAAAGATGTGAAGTTTGATAACACTGGTATTCCTCAAAGTCTGCCCACTTCTCTTGTCATGGGAGGCGATTGGAACGTGCGAATAGCACCTAAGCATGCTCTTACCTACGCACTTTCTTATCGCTATTTCACACCGAAAGATGGGCATGAAACGCTCGTTGGCACTGGTCTAGAGTACACTTACAACCATATAGTGTCTGCACGTGTAGGCTATCAGTATGCTGACAAAGGTTCAGATGCATTTACCTTTGGTGCTGGAGGACAATGGGCAGGCTTCAAACTAGACATTGCTTATCGTCAAGCCTTTAAGCATTATGGTATTAATGGACTCATCGTTGGGCTAGGGTATAGCTTCTAGTTATAGACATAAATAGCTTCAATAAGAACTATCTGAAGGCTCGTTTAATCTATACTAAAGATGTGTTATCCATGATAAGAAAACCTAGTAATAAACAAATAGAATATTACTTCAAATAGAACCTATTATCATTTGAAGTCGTAGATTATAATTGTTAGATTGAACGAGAGCCTTTCTTTGATACAAAGGGAGGCTCTCTTCCTATTGAAGAAACGCCCTCTTTCAATGCAAAAGGGCGTTCCTTGAAATGCACAAGTTATGTTGGTTAATTTGAAAGGACTTATTCGCCGTCAGTTGTTTAAGCATGATTTCCAACGGAACTAATCGTCATTTTGAATGTTCATGGGCATTTGCTTCAGTGCATTACCTTACTCCGTAAGGAACTCTGAGCGCCTTTCAGGCTTCGTGTCATCCGTATATTCAATGTTAAAACCATCTAACCTTTATGCTTGTAATGTGTCATTTAGAATCCACAACTTCTATTCCTTCTAACTTAAAGAATATCATCCAATATTCGTTCTACCATTTTCTTCGATAGCGAAAGCCACCTCACAGAATGTGAAGAAAGTGCTTTCTGCGATTTAAAATATCGATAATCTGTCCTTTGATTCAAGTATTTTTTATAATTTTGTCGGCGTAATGAGGTACACTGTTAAATGTAATGAATGTGGCCGCGAGTTTGTGGCTGAGACGGAGAAGTATGGGACAATGAAGTATCGTTGCCCCTATTGTGGTAATGTATTGACCTGTCGTTTCGATGCACCGACAGCCTTCCGCACCCGTGCCCGTTCGGTATTACCCTTAGCTGATGCTACTCCCATCGAAGTGAAGAAAGCGGCAAAGTTGCCTACAGTTGATACCAATGTCCTCAACACACCATCGAAGGAAAAGTTGGCAGAGATGCGTGAGAAGCTGGCAGAAGCGTCTCATAAAGCTCTTCAAGCATCATTACATGCAGGTGAAACTTTGCGTAATGCAACTGATAATGCCACCGAGTTTATGTCGAAATCATCCTCTCGTCTGCGTAAGTTCCAAGAGAAGTACGAGGATGGCGACCTATGGATATTCTTTGGATTCAGCCTTCTCTTCATCTTATCAGTGCTCCTTTGTCTATTCATCTATGCGGAGATTGTGAAGGTGATAGCCGATGCCAATGCTAGTTTATTCAAGGCATATATCGAGTTTAGAAACACTTATTTGTAACCAAGAAGGTCGATATTCAGCAGTTCAACACAACTTTATCTTCAATTATAAATATAATGTTGTGTAAGCGAGGTAATACTTAAAAGTTTTTCTTATCTTTGCAGTATCGAGTGCAAAATGACAATATGAAAGCATAAGAAGAGCTTTACCTCTTCTATTATCTTCATCTGATTGAAATATAAGTAACAATGTGAAGTAGTGCTTTCAATCTGTTCATCTCTACTACATGACATACATTAATCAACGAATATACGATGAAGAGAACGAATAAAGTATTACTCATTTATACCGGTGGAACCATCGGTATGGGGCATAACAAACGTACAGGAGCATTAGAACCATTAGACTTTAGCCATCTTGTAGAGAATGTTCCTGAGTTCAAACTAGTGCCTACGAAGGTGGATACCTACCAGTTTGATCCCCCCATCGACTCGTCTGATATGACTCCACATCGTTGGGCACAACTAGTGCAGATAGTATCTGATTGCTATGATGCCTATGATGGGTTTGTGATATTACATGGCACTGATACGATGGCTTATACAGCATCTGCTTTATCATTTATGTTCGAGAACTTGACTAAACCAATCATCCTTACGGGGTCTCAACTACCTATTGGTCAGCTGCGAACTGATGGTAAGGAGAACTTGATGACGAGTATTGAGTTAGCATCAGCACACCATAAGGACGGCACGCCAATGGTGCCTGAAGTGTGTATCTATTTCAGTGGTCACTTATTAAGAGGCAACCGTTCTACGAAGCAAAATGCCGATGAGTTTAATGCTTTCGACTCCTTTAACTATCCTCATCTATGCGAGGCTGGGGTTAACTTTACCTTTGATGAGCATAGAATACTTGTCCCTGATTATTCCAAACCACTAGTTACACACACACAGCTAGATAATAATGTGATCATCTTCTCACTCTTTCCAGGAATGGAGGAGGGGCTTATGCACCATCTTTTTGATGCTCCAGAATTACGCAGTATAGTAATGCGTTCTTATGGAAGTGGCAATGCGCCACAGCGACCTTGGCTGATGAAGCTATTGAAACAGGCGTCGGAACGAGGAGTGATTGTTGTTAATATCAGTCAATGTATTAGTGGTCAGGTTGAGATGAGTCGCTATGATACAGGTTACCAACTCAAAGATGCAGGGGTTATCAGTGGTTATGACAGTACTGTTGAGGCTGCGGTAACCAAGTTAATGTACCTTCAAGCACGATATAAAGATGCTGATAAGGTGCGTTACTACATGAATCACTCCATTGCAGGAGAGATTACAATCCAAGAATAAAAGGGGCATCTTTTATACATCTAAGTCCTTTCGAAGGATATTGATGTAACCTAATAGAATCTTATAAAGTTATCTTATGGGGGACAGGCGAGAGCGTCTGTCCCCGCTGTTAGATATTGTTTAAACAGCAAGTAGAAATCACATAGACTATTATTAGATATTCTTTCAAGCAGAAAAAACGTCAGTTTTACATGATTAAATGGTGTTATATCAACGGATTAAATAGCTAATAAAAAAGCACCAACCCCTTATTTAAATAGGAAAATAACTCTTATTCTCCTTAAAACAAACAAAGGCTCTGCTAAAAGCAGAGCCTTCTTGTAGTCGATAGGGGAATCGAACCCCTATGCCAAGATTGAGAATCTTGTATCCTAACCGTTAGATGAATCGACCGGAAAAGTAGCTTATCTCAAATAAAAGGGATGGTAGTCGATAGGGGAATCGAACCCCTATGCCAAGATTGAGAATCTTGTATCCTAACCGTTAGATGAATCGACCAGGGTTGCATCTGAGGCTACTGAGTAATGCGGAAGGAGGGGGATTCGAACCCCCGGTACGCTTACGCGCACGGCAGTTTAGCAAACTGCTGGTTTCAGCCACTCACCCATCCTTCCTTAAAAGTATGTTAGCTGAATTACTAAGCACCATCTCAAATGCGGTTGCAAAGTTAGTGTTTTTATTTTATTCCTCAAAATATTATCATGTAATTTTTCGTTTTCTTGTAAAAAAACACACCTTTCTTCTCATCCAATTTATCCATACTTCCGATAGTTCCAACCTATTAACAGGTTTAGTCTCATGGCTTTCCTTACTCTCAAAAGGCATAATTATAAATCCTAAGTTATGATAACTTCTGTTGTTGAAATGCATTAATAAATTCTTTGCTGGGGCATTTCCAACACTTAAGACACGGACGGCACGGAGCCAGAAAGGGGCACGGAGTTCCTAAAGGGACATGGGAATCCACAGAAACTGACGCCCCCTTCATTTGCAAATAGTAGTCTTCACGCTCCTCTCCATTCGGAGAGAAGATGGGGAAGAGGCTTCTTCTCCTATCGAAGAAAGCCTCTCTTTGCTATGAAGAAACGCCCTTCTTATGCCAAGGAGAGGCTCTTCTCCTATCAAGGAAACGCCTCCGTTAAAAAGAGAGATAATTCTTTAATTCTGCAAAGATGTATCCCCTAAGATTATATAAAGCAGTAACTCAGTCATGAAAAAGCCTCGTTAGGTATTCTATCATTATGTTTCTTCTGTCTAAAAAGATTTGTATCTTTGCACAAGTAACATATACCTCAAACAGTATGAAGCGGAAAGTAAGCTATATCATCATCGGTATTCTGGTAATCGTCATAGCTGTTATTGCAACGTGCAACATCATTGTCAACAACAATGCTAAAGGACGAGTCTTCGATAATCCAGCAGATGTTCCAGCAATGAAAACGGCAGTTTTGCTTGGAACAAGCCCCAAAAGCCGATATACAGGAGGTCCTAATCAGTTCTTCCAAGCCCGTATTAATGCTGCAATAGAACTGTATAAGCACCATAAATACAAGCAGTTAATCATTAGCGGAGAGAAGCGTACGGGTTATGATGAGCCTTCCGCAATGAAGAGATGTCTCACAGAAAGAGGCATACCAGCCAACATCATTCACATGGATGGTAGTGGGCATCGAACCTTCTTATCAATGCGTAACATTCAAAAAGATTATCATGCTGATTCTATTATCATCATCTCGCAGAAGTGGCATAACCAACGTTCCATCTATTTGGCAGACCATTTAGGTATATATGCAGTGGGTTACAACGCCGAAGATGTGCATAACCTTTTTGCTCAACTGACGCATATTAGAGAGTTATTAGCACGTGTGAAGTTATTTAAAGATGTGCTACATTAATACTTACAAGCGTTAATTCTCTCTTTAAATCTATGTTCAATGACTGGACAGAGATAATGGCAAAGACCATAGAGGATATTATGTCCAAGAAAATTAAAACTCGTAAACTTGTCAACACACGAACTCCTCAACTTGTAAAGAGGATGATTTCAAATTGCCAAAGAGGCTTATATCATAATAAATCTTTATCTTTGTCGAAAAGAATAGAGGTCTGATAAAAACAATGGAAACTCCCGATAAGACGATAAAATACAACCTTTTCGATTACGCCTACTATGTAGGACGAAGCTTCATACTCCCTTGGTTGGATGGGAATGCAGTGGTTATTTATCCTCTTATGATGGTCATCGCGCTTCTCTTACCGAGCTTTTGTGATGGTGTATTAGGCATTTCGGGCGATACAATTCCACTAATTATTTTTGTATTACTAACGGCTTCTTTCTACATTCTCGTCAGTAAGCTGTACAAGAGGAACTACAGATCAATACTTGTCAAAGCGCATTTTAATGAGACAAAATGGGCTAAATGGTATATGAAACTGCTGTTTTCTATCTTTTGGCTTTTACTTCCTTTTCTTATAATAGGGCTAATTTTCGTCCTCAGTGGTGGGTTAGAATAAGAAAGAAAAGGTTTCTATTGATTTATAACCGACCGATTTCTGTCAATACATCAGCCACATCTTCGGGTGTATTGAATAGGATTCCTTCTTCCAACTCATTATCTGATAACTGATTAAGAAGCTCTTTTGCGGATGCCTCATCAAAGCGTGGTTCTCCCTTTGTGTTGGTCTTTTCGAGGAGAGCTGATAGTATTTCTTTGCGGAATTCTTCTATTGACATAATATTAATAAGTTATTGTTTGGAGCAAAAAGATTATACGTTTTGCATTAAAATAAAGTGTGGGTGCGCCTCATCTCCATAGTTGGCTTGATAAGTAAAGCCCTCATATTCAAATGAAAGGAGGTCGCTTGACTTTGCGAGACGATTGCGAAGAATATAGCTCGTCATCGCTCCTCGACAGCTCTTGGCATATACACTCACAGCCTTTAGACGGCTACCTTGATCTACCATAAACTGCGGTTGGATAATACGAACAGCCTTTTGCAGTCGCTTCCAGTCGAAGAGTTGTTGAAACTCTGCCGTTGCCAAGTGTACAAGAACGCCATCATCATCTTGCACCGCATTGATAAGCATATCGGTTAGTAAGGGCTTCCAATATGCAAACATATTTTTTCCTTCATTAGATGTAAGTTTTGTTTTGCCCTCAAGACGATAAGGATGAATGAGATCCAAGGGGCGCAAGAGCCCATAAAGAAAGCTCGTTATCCATAGATGATCATCGGCAAAACGGAAGTCATCGGGACTATATTGCTGTGCTTTCAAGCACTTATAAGCCTGTCCATAATAGGCTAGGAGAGCAGGAAGAAGCGCTTCCCGATTGAAGAAGTCTTGATAACGTAGCTTGTTTTCCAGGGCTATCTTCTCATTGCAATATAGTTCCTTTGATAGGACATCAACGGACATTTCACCCAGTTCTAACGCCATTCTTCCCACTTCCTGACTGAAGTGTGGCTCGTGCGTGAGGGGTACTTGCACCGAAGTAGTGCTATTCATTATCTTTGCCGAAGCAAGTAGTATTTGCATATTTAGTGCTTGTTGGGGAGCTAACAGAAGTGAATCGGGTTATAGGAGTTAATGAAGTTAAGACAATCGTTCGGTTTCTCGCATTGCTTTCATACAACTACTAGCAACAGAAGGGATGCCTTAACTCCATCCACTCCTTCACTTCTTTCACTCCTATAGAAGTCTATCACTTAATACTTTAACCCCATATTATAAAGGATGAAACCATAGATATCGGCTTGTTCCTCTAGTTGTTTGGATAGAGGTTTACCACTTCCATGTCCCGCCTTAGTATCAATACGAATCAAAACAGGTGTGTCGCCAGCATTACAAGCTTGTAAAGTAGCAGCAAACTTGAATGAGTGTGCAGGTACAACACGGTCATCGTGGTCGGCAGTTGTTATGAGTGTGGCTGGGTAATGAGTGCCAGGACGAAGGTTATGAAGCGGAGAATACGAACGAAGATACTCAAACATCTCCTTTGAATCGGCACTTGTTCCATAGTCAGGAGCCCAGTTCCAACCAATAGTAAACTTGTGGTAACGTAACATATCCATTACTCCCACCTGTGGAATACATACCTTAAAGAGGTCAGGGCGTTGCGTCATACAAGCACCAACAAGCAGTCCGCCGTTTGAACCACCTACTATGGCGAGATAGTCCTTACTGGTATATTTGTTTGCAATCAACCATTCCCCAGCAGAGATAAAGTCGTCAAACACATTCTGTTTATGCAGTTTCGTACCAGCGAGATGCCACTCTTCTCCATACTCACTACCGCCTCTCAAGCATGCTTGTGCATAGATACCTCCATTCTCAAGGAATGGTATTCTGTTAGATGCGAAGTAGGGTGGCATGGCAATGTTAAAGCCTCCGTAACCATAAAGATAGACCGGATTCTTGCCGTTGCGTTTGAGTCCTTTCTTATAAGTAATGAATAGTGGGACACGTGTACCATCCTTACTTGGATAGAAGACTTGCTCTGTTACGTAGTCAGAAGACCGAAACTTAACCTTCGGAGTAGCATATACTTTGCTTTCATTTGACGCTATATCATACTGATAAATAGAGCTTGGAATGGTGAAGGAAGAGAATGAATAGAATACTTCCTTACGGTCTTTTTTACCATAGAAAGCGGCACTTCCCACTGTAGGTAACTTGATTTCAGCCAGTTGCTTACCGTCTAAGTCATAGACAAAAGCATGATTGGACGCATCCTTCATATAGTTTAGTATCATCTTACCATCTACGAAGGTAACATCTTCCAACATATCTTTACTTTCAGGGACAAGCGTTTTCCACTCATTGAATCCAGGGTGTTCTATATCCGTAACCATCAATCGGTTCTTAGGAGCACCATCATTTGTGAGGAAGTACATCTTATCACCTATAGTCTGTACAAGGCTATATTGCAAGTCAAGATTCGATGTCATCTGAATGAACTGACTATTGGGTTTACGTAAATCACGTACATATACGCAATTACCAGAGCCTGCACCGCTTTCGTAAAGGAACATCATTGTCTCGTCCTCATTGGTAGATACGGAGTAGAAACGCATTGGATTAGCTGGGTTCTGATAGAACAACTGATCCTCAGACTGCGGTGTTCCAATCTTGTGATAATAGATCTTCTGCACTGCATTCACATTACTATATTCATGTCCTTTAACGGGTGCGTCATAGGCACTATAGTAGAATCCATCCCCCTGCCAAGCGGCACCTGAGAACTTAGCCCACATGATATGATCATCAAGGAGTTCGCCTGTTTGCGGGTTCATGACATAGAACTCCTCCCAGTCACTACCACTACGTGATATGGCATAAGCCGCATATTTACCATTATGAGAGAAGCTAATACTTTTCAAAGCAACCGTTCCGTCCTCTGATAACTTATTAGGGTCAAGGAGGATTCGAGCGTTCTTCTCATCACCAAGATGGTCCATTACGTAAAGGACGCTTTGGTTCTGTAGACCATTGTTCTTATAGAACAACCACTTCCCGATAGCCTTATTATAAGAAGGTGCAGATAACTTCTCGTAATTAGCTAACTCTTTCATGCGTTGGAAGAGTTTGCTTCGGAAAGGAATGCGAGCAAGGTACTGTTGTGTTACCTCATTCTCCTTCTTCACCCACTCGGCTGTTGCTTTAGAGCTATCATTCTCTAATGGGCGATAGGGGTCAGCCACTTTTACACCGAAATAGGTGTCAACTGTGTTGTCTTTAGGCGCTTGCGGATAGTTAATCTTCTGTGCCATTACACTCGTTACGGACATTACTGCCGCTGTTAATAATACTTGCTTCTTCATATGGTAAAAGGTTAAAATGAATTATCTTAGGCTTTCTTGATACCACTCATAGAGCTTTTCTACACCTTGATCTATCTCTACTTTATGTGTCCAACCAAGTCTATGGAGTTTCTCAACATCGATGAGTTTGCGTGGAGTACCATTGGGTTTATCAGCATCCCAGACAATTTCTCCTTCGAAATGAACTGTTTTCTTTACGAGTTCCGCTAGTTCTTTAATAGTCAACTCTTTACCAGTACCAACATTAATGTGGCAGTTTCTAATCTCACCTAACGATGGGATAGCACCTCCACGACCCTCTGAATTGTTGCGATCAACGGCTCCATCAATCTTAGCACCATAGAAAACACTTGAATACTTATCGATTCCGATAATGTCTTTGAAGTCTACATTCAGGAGGACATGCACGCTGGCATCAGCCATATCTTCGCTCCAAAGGAACTCACGAAGTGGACTACCATCACCCCAGAGTGTCACTTTATTGCTCTCGATTCCATAGAATGATAATGCCTTTAAAATGCGTTCCTTAGCGTTCTTTCCATCAACATTTCCTTCGCCAATGAGTGCCCTTAACTGGTCAGTTGGGTTGATGGGACGTTTGTCCATGTCGTTGCGTATGGCATTCCAGTTGCCCTCGTGGATGAGTTTAGACAAGTAGATCTTACGCATCATGGCTGGCATTACATGCGAGTTTTCTAAGTGGAAGTTGTCGTTAGGACCATAGAGATTAGTTGGCATAACGGCTATGTAATTCGTTCCATATTGTAGGTTGTAACTCTCGCACATCTTTAGTCCAGCTATCTTAGCAATGGCGTATTCCTCATTTGTATATTCAAGAGGAGAAGTGAGAAGCGCATCCTCCTTCATTGGTTGTGGTGCATTCTTAGGATAGATACAAGTACTTCCTAAGAAAAGTAACTTCTCCACGCCATGGAGATAGCTCTGTTCTATGACATTGCATTGCATCTTCATGTTCTGCATAATGAAGTCTGCACGATACAAAGAGTTCGCCATGATACCACCGACGAAGGCTGCAGCCAATACGACAGCATCGGGTTTCTCTTCATCAAAGAATCGCTTCACTGCAAGCTGATCGGTTAAGTCCAACTCTTTATGTGACCTACCCACAAGATTCTTGTAACCTCTTTTTTCAAGGTTATTCCATATAGCTGAACCCACCAAACCATGGTGTCCAGCTACATAGATCTTACTATCTTTATTCATACTTCCGTATCCTTGCTTTATTTCACAATACCCTTCTCAAGATATTCTTCTAGGTTCGTTCTCACCTTCTCAGCAGCTCCTTCAGATGCAACCTTTGCCATATCATTGTCAACCATGATGTTAACTAGCTCTTCAAAAGTCGTACTATTAGGATTCCAACCTAGCTTTGCTTTAGCCTTCGTTGGGTCACCCCAAAGATTAACAACGTCTGTTGGACGATAGAAGTCAGGGCTAACTTCAATCAAGACATTACCAGTTGCCTTGTCAATACCCTTCTCATTCATACCTTCACCCTTAAACTCCAATTCGATACCAACACGTTTAAAAGCATAATAACAGAACTCACGAACACTGTGTTGAACGCCTGTTGCGATAACAAAGTCCTCTGGTTGTTCCTGTTGCAAGATAAGCCACATACACTCGACATAGTCCTTTGCATAACCCCAGTCACGTAATGAACTCAGGTTGCCCAAATAGAGTTTCTCTTGTTTACCTTGCTTTATTCTTGCTGCTGCGAGAGTAATTTTTCGAGTTACAAAAGTCTCTCCGCGACGTTCACTCTCATGGTTGAAAAGGATGCCAGAGCAGCAATACATGTTATAAGCCTCACGATATTCTTTCACTATCCAGAAGCCGTATTGCTTTGCAACAGCGTATGGACTATAAGGGTGGAAAGGCGTATTCTCGTTCTGTGGAACCTCCTCAACCTTACCATATAACTCTGAAGTTGAAGCTTGATAGATACGACATGTATCTGTCAAATTCAACTGGCGAACTGCTTCTAAGATTCGCAACACACCAACAGCATCAACATCTGCAGTGAACTCAGGCGAGTCGAAGCTCACTTGAACATGGCTTTGTGCGGCGAGATTATATATCTCGTTGGGGCGAACCTTACTTATAACGCCAAGGATACTCATAGAGTCTCCAAGGTCAGCATAGTGTAAGTGGAAATGAGGACGCCCCTCTAAATGGGCGATACGCTCACGGAAGTCTACTGATGAACGGCGTATAGTACCATGAACATCATATCCTTTCTCGAGTAATAACTCAGCCAAATAGGAACCATCTTGCCCCGTGATACCAGTGATAAGAGCTGTTTTCTGCATTGTTTCTAGTTTTTATCTGTTATTTTGTTATAAGTCGTTATGTCATCACATACGAATGTACAAAGATACAAATTATTATTAATAATCAACGTATTAAGGCACATATTCTTTATAATTAAGCGTTAGCAGTTTTAGAATTAAGTTACTGCAGCTATTAAGAAGAGGCTCTTCTTCCATCAAGGAGAGCCTCTCTTGATAGGGAGAAGAGCCTTTCCTTGTCTTAAAGAAACGCCCTTGTCAAATAGAGGATAGCATTTCTTTTAAGAGTACTATCCATAAATTATATAGAAAATAATGTCTACAAAAAAGGGATGAAAACATCATTTGTTTTCATCCCTCACGTTTTTTATAATGTTTGATATTCTCTTGAATAACGGAGCATTTGCTCTGTATAGGTCTCAGAATAATCTACTGTTATATCAACAACGTCCCCTTTATCATTATGAACAGGCTTCAAAACGGGGTTGACAAAGCCTTTGTAAGGAGCAATATTTAAGCGATTGTAACGACAAAGAACCTCTTCATGGATATTAGGATCCAATTGGATGGCATAACGTTCTACCAGTTTTCGTGCTGACTCAAAGTCGCCTTCGCTCTTGATACGCTGTATCTCCGCTAGTTCTTGTGCAAAGATACGACGCAAGGCAGCATAGTCATTAATACGAACATAGGTTTTCTCCTTGCCAGTTGTAGTATCCATACGCTTAATGAGTTCGACAACCTTGTCCTCTTTACCTAGTTCCATTGCCCATTGGGCAATAAGAGCTCGGTTCTGCATGTGGGACTCTTCGATTTGTTTACCAGGCTTGATACGTACCTGCTGAGTGAGTAATCCATTCATCATATAGCCATAATATTGGGCTTTGTATGCCTCCTTGTCAGCGAGCAGACCAAGTTCAAGAAGCTTATCATCAGCTATATAATAAAGACCAAAGAGGTCGGCACGGGCTTCTTCAATGGTATTTCCATAGTTCTTCAGCGCATCAGGATCGGTTTCAGGGAGTAATCTACCACTTCCATGACCAAGACATTCGTGCAAGTCTGTATGTAAGTTGTCTGTTATATCAGCATATTTATCCATCAATAGGCACGTTTCTTTATCGATAACAAATTCTTCTCTAAATCCGTTACCCTTCGCTGCCATGTCATAAGCATGCGTCAGATTAGAGATCGTAACACTCTTAGATCCGTACTCTGCACGTATCCAATCGGCATTAGGAAGATTGATACCAATAGCTGAAGCAGGGTATTCATCACCACCGAGCATGGCTGCACAAATAACATTCGCAGTGACTCCCTTCACCTTTTCCTTGCGAAACATAGGATTGACAGGAGAGTGATCTTCAAACCATTGAGCGTTAGTTGAAATCGTTTGTGTACGATGCGTCGCATCGAGATCCTTGTATTCAACAATGCCTTCCCATGATCCTTTTAATCCCATGGGGTCTCCATAGACTTCTATGAAACCATTGATAAAATCAATGCGAGCATCTTGCTCCTTAAGCCACTCTATCGAATAAACATCAAAGTCACGCAGGTCTCCTGAGGTATAATACTTTATAAGCAGGCTAATAACATGACGTTGTTGGTCATTTTCAGCATATTTCTTTGCTTGCTCTAACCAATAGACAATCTTCTCTATGGCTGCACCATACTTGCCATTGAGCCTCCAAACTTCCTCACGAATAATACCATTCTCTTTTATTAGGGTTGAATTTAGCCCATAAGAGGGTGCACCATATTGCTGTATTGGACTCTGTTCAACTGACGAACTATCACTAACAGACAGCTTCTTATTAACATCATCCAGCTTCATTTGGGCATAGAAAGCCTCAACTTCATGCTGCTCTACACCATCATAGAAGTTACATGCAGACTCACGAACGATGTCAATACCATCCGACTTATTAACACGTTTGGGTTGAATTGTTGGGTTGAAGATAATCGGGCAAAGCTCATCAAGCATTGCTTCAACACTTTCTCCTTCTTTAAGTGGAAGTAACTTCGGATCAATCTTCATTGTTACTTCACGCAAAAAACTCTCTGAGAACAAAGGAGCAAACTTGTCACAAGCATAATGATGATATATTCCGCTTGCAAACCAAACCTGCTTTAAATATTGTTCTAAGCCATTATACTCATCCTCAAGTTTGTTTCTTTGACTATTATTATTACCTCTCTGGTCAGAAAAAAGGATTTTCTGATCAGAGAATCTATCCCTTTGAACATATACGTAAATAGTCTCCAACATTTTTCTAATGCGGAGATTATACTTTCCAAATTGGTCAAACGTTATGTCACGTCCATATAATGTCGCCTTAGAAAGGCAATATATGAGTTGCTTCTGATCAAGTGTCAGCTTGCTAAACTCGGGTAGCCGATACCTTAACATTTGTATATCGGCAAAACGTTCATCTAGATAATTAAATTCTTCTTCAACTGCTTCTATCATAGACTTAATTATATACTTACCGCCTTTTACTTCTTTAGCGGCTTCTTTAATCGCATCTCTTCAGAGGGGTGCTGGGCTAGATGACGCATCTTGTAGTCACGAGGAGTAACACCATTAATACGATAGAACGAGGCATAGAAAGACTGTCTATTAGAAAATCCTACCATGTCACTTATATCTTCCATGTTGAGATCCTGATATCGTTTGTCAACCAGTAAAGCCATAGCTTCCTCTATTCTGAATTTGTTAACGAACGATGTATAGTTCATGTGAAACCTTACATTCACTACTGCAGAAATGTAGCGTGTATTAGTTCCTAAGTCCTCAGCAAGCTGTTTCGCAGAATAATTCTTGTCTTTATAACGCTGCTGGATTAGAATGATATTCAGAATTTTCTCCTTAAGTTCATCCATCAATTGCGGACTTACCAAACTACGGTACGCGGCCATCTTCTCCTTTTTTTCAGTTAAGTTGTACTTAGCCATAATCCGTGGATTTTTAGTTACCAAATATGTTATTACAATGCAAATATAGTATATTTAATTAATATTGTCAAGTGCAAAGTATATTTTTTAATATCTCTTAGTTGTTCATTTTCTGACTATTATACGACTTTCTTCAATGCTTAGGAATAAAATATTTACATGATAAGAACTCATATCTTTGTGTGATAGGGAGTTCCCCTTTATTTCATTCATTGTACTTCTTTACACTTAAAAAGTCTTATACGGGATATTAGGAACGATTAACATTTAATATACTTTAACCTTGTAAAGTCACAAATGTTACCTAATAGGAATGAATTAGTCTATAATTTTGCCACCGAAAATGAAATTAAAACATTACAAAGGAATAATTTAAAATGGCAGAGAACAAGATGTTTTGTTTCCAATGTCAGGAAACAGCAAAGGGTACAGGATGTACTATTCAAGGTGTATGTGGCAAGAAGGCAGACACAAGTCGTTGGCAAGATTTATTACTAGCAGTGACTCGTGGCATTGGAACTATCGCTGATTCGCTTCGTAATTCAGGTATAGAAACAAGCCAGGAGGTGGGTGATTACATTGTTGACTCTCTCTTCGTGACTATCACCAATGCAAACTTTGATGATCAAGCAATATTGGCAAAGGTAGATAAAGGAGTACAATTAAAACGAGAGCTTCTCGAACTTGCGGCATCAAAAAACATCACTCTTCCTGACTACCCAGAGGTTAAATGGGGTGGAGAAAAGGCTGATTACGAGGCAGAAGGTAACCGAGAAGGCGTGCTACGAACCGAGAATGAAGATCTACGTTCACTAAAGGAATTAACCATTCTAGGCTTGAAAGGAATGGCAGCATATTATGAGCATGCATCCCGATTAAACGAACGCAAAGATGAAATCATCGCTTTTATAGAGAAGGCCTTAGCGACTATCTCTAATCCTAATGCTAATATGGAAACCCTACTTGCAACCGTTATGGAGACTGGAAAGTATGGTGTTGATGCAATGGCACTACTCGATAAAGCAAACACAACAACATATGGTAATCCAGAGCTGACAAAGGTTAACATCGGTGTTGGTAATCGCCCTGGAATCCTTATCTCAGGTCATGATCTCAAGGATATTGAGCAATTATTGGAGCAGACAGAAGGTACTGGTATAGATGTATATACCCATGGTGAAATGTTACCAGCACACTACTATCCACAATTAAAGAAGTATAAGCACCTTGTTGGAAACTATGGTAATGCATGGTGGAAACAGAAGGAAGAGTTCGAGACATTCAATGGTCCTATCGTATTTACTACCAACTGTATCGTACCTCCTTCACCAAAGGCAAGCTACAAGGATCATGTATTCACCACTAATGCAACAGGTTTCCCAGGATGGAAACACATTACAGCTGATGCAAACGGACACAAAGACTTCTCTGAAGTTATTGAGATTGCTAAGACCTGCAAAGCACCAACTGCTATCGAGCAAGGCGAGATTATTGGTGGATTCGCACATGCACAAGTATTTGCACTTGCCGATAAGGTCGTTGATGCAGTAAAGTCTGGTGCTATCCGTAAGTTCGTTGTGATGAGTGGTTGTGATGGTAGAATGAAGAGCCGTGACTACTATCGTGACTTTGCAAGTCGCCTCCCGAAGGATACAGTTATACTAACAAGTGGTTGCGCAAAATTCAAGTATAACAAACTAAACCTTGGTGATATCAATGGTATACCACGTGTATTGGATGCTGGTCAATGTAATGACTCATACTCATGGGCAGTGGTAGCTATGAAGCTAAAAGAGATCTTTGGTGCTAACGACATCAATGATCTTCCTATCGAGTTTAACATCGCATGGTATGAGCAGAAGGCTGTTATCGTTCTCTTGGCACTACTTTATCTTGGCATTAAGAACATCCATATCGGGCCTACGCTCCCTGCTTTTGTATCTCCAAACGTACTAAATGTACTTGTTGAGAACTTCGGACTCGGTGGTATCACAACTGTTGATGAGGATCTCAAGAGCATGGTTGGATAAATTAATCATCTAATTTAAGTAAAGAATTAGAAGCCTTCCCTAATATTGGGGAAGGCTTTTTGTTTATAAGAAAAGATTTATGATGATAACAAAACACACAAATTTTACGAATGAGCGAACAGCTACAAAACTTCAGAGAAACAAGAATTCGGTTAAGAAGTAGGGATGTCTGAGCGGACAAACAAGGGTAGCTGCCTCTACATGAATCTATCTGTCACAATGGAATTAGACTTTTATCTGAAACAAAGAGGGCGTTTCCTTGCTGTGAAGCAAGGCTCTCCTTGATACAAGAAGAGCCTCCCTTGCTATACAAAGGAGGCTCTTGTCTTTTGAATGTAGTTAGAGTCTTACTATCACCAGCACATTACTTACAAGGTTTATCACCCATCATGAAATCTATGGAAACACCATCTTCAAGTTTATTGTGCTCTAAATAATAATGCTGATAAGGCTGTCCATCCATCATTATACGTTGTATAAAGCGATTACTATCATCGTTTTTATCCGTATTGATGGTGATTATTTTCCCGTTTTCTAGATGTATTTTTGCCTTGTGAAAATAGGGTATTCCTATCATATATTGCGTACTTCCAGGGCATACTGGATAGAATCCTAAGGCTGAGAAAACATACCAGGCAGACGTCTGACCATTGTCTTCATCACCGCAATAACCATCAGGCTGCGCTGTATATAATCGATTCATTACCTCACGAATCCAGTACTGTGTCTTCCATGGTTGACCGCTATAATCATACAAGTAAATCATGTGTTGGATAGGTTGATTACCATGTGCATAGTTGCCCATGTGCATTATCTGCATCTCACGAATCTCATGAATAGTGAAGCCATAATAGGTATCGTCGAATACAGGTGGTAGGTTAAATACACTATCCAACATCGAGTTGAACTTATCATAACCACCCATCAGTTGTGCCAAACCAGACGGGTCATGGAACACGCTCCAGGTGTAGTGCCAACTATTACCTTCCGTGAATGCGTCTCCCCACTTATATGGGTTAAAGGGCTTCTGAAAGCTCCCGTCCGCATTACGACCACGCATTAAGCACGTTTCTTTATCAAATACATTCTTATAGTTCATGGCTCGCTCCTTGAAAGGTTGCAGTTCCTTGGCACTCTTCCCTAGCTTTAACCCCAACTGATAGATACACCAATCGTCATAAGCATACTCCAAGGTGCGTGCTACACTCTCGTTGATACCAACGTCATAAGGCACATATCCCAACCGATTATAATACTCGAATCCCTTGCGCCCAGTCGAACTGATAGTGGGGTGAACAGCGTTAGCTCCATGCACAACAGCCTTCCATAACGTTTCAATGTCATAACCCCGAAGTCCCTTGATATAGGCATCTGCCACCACAGAAGCAGAATTATTGCCCACCATACAATCACGATGTCCAGGGCTAGCCCACTCTGGTAAGAATCCACTCTCACGATAAGCGTTGACCAAACCTGCCTGCATCTTCTCATTCATAGAAGGGTAGATAAGGTTGAGCAAGGGGAACAATGAACGGAAAGTATCCCAATATCCTGTATCGGTGAAGAGGTATCCTTCGAGTACTTTTCCATTATAAGGACTATAATGAATGGGCTTTCCGTCGTCATCAAACTCATAGAAGGAACGAGGGAAAAGTACGGAACGATAAAGACAACTATAGAATGTGCGGAGGTGATCCACATTATTGTCTTCCACCTCAATGCGCCCTAACACCTTGTTCCATTCAGCTTTTCCTTCAGCCTTTACTTGCTCGAAAGACTTTCCTTCAACCTCCTTTAAGTTACGAAAGGCTTGCTCTTCACTGATGAAAGAAGAGGCTACTTGTACGTTTACCTGTTCGCCTTTCTTGGTCTGGAAACCTACTACAGCCATCGCATGATTGCATGTCGTAGAGAGCTGATTATCGATTAGTTTACCATCAGAAAGGCATCCTTTATAAACGAAATCATGGTCAAAACGAAGAACAAAGTAGTTCTTAAAGTTATCAGGAACACCACCACTGTTCTTTGTCGTATAGCCCACAATGGTGCGTTTGTCAGGTAGTATCGTCACAGAAGAGCCCTTATCGAAAGCATCGACAAGGAAGTAAGCCTCGCTAGTAGTGGGGTAGGTGACACGAACAGAGGCTGCTCTGCTAGTCGGAGAAAGCTCTACCATTGCGTCATAATCGGCTAGATAGACCTTATAATAATAAGGTGTAGCAGTCTCCGCCTTATGTGAGAACCAGCTAGCTCGCCCTTCCTCGTCGAACACTTTCTTGCCTGTTATGGGCATGAAAGCGAACTGCCCATAGTCATTTATCCATGGACTAGGTTGGTGTGTTTGCTTAATACCACGTATCTTGTCGGCTCCGTAAACGTAAGTCCAGCCGTCCCCCATCTTTCCTGTTTGTGCTGTCCAAAAGTTCATAGCCCATGGTAATGCTATAGCGGGATAGGTGTTGCCCGTTGATAGTTCGCTTTTTGAGGCAGTGCCTACCAATGGATTAACATAATCAACGGGATTCTTTACGACCAAAGCATAGATATTCGTAATGCAAGATAGCACTGCGAGCGTAATAAACAACAGCTTTTTCATATATAGGTTTTTAATTGGGGTAATTAGAATTATACGCTACTTAGAAATAAAAAGTCGGTAATCAACAAGAGTGAATATCGATTACAAATATACAAAAAAATATCTCACTCCCCACAAAAAGAGCAATGAGAATATAATGAGTAGACCTCAACACAAATAAAAAAGGCAACAGATAGTGGTGTAATCCCACGTTCCGTTGCCTTTAAACCAATATTTCTTATTAACTAAAATACCTAGAACTTAGCCATTTTAATAGCATCAATAGCACATTCGTCACCCTTATTGCCAAGCCTGCCGCCACTTCTGTCCTTTGCTTGTTGTAGGTCGTTTGTGGTGAGAAGACCATAGATAACAGGAATATTCTGCGATGCATTCAAACGTGCAATACCATAAGTAACCCCCTGACAGATGTAATCGAAGTGAGGAGTCTCACCCTTGATGACACTTCCGAGGATAATGATAGCATCAAAGCCATCGTTCTTTGTCATCTGTTGTGCACCATAGATAAGCTCAAAACTACCAGGGACTGTCTTGATGTGAATGTTCTCTGGGATAGCACCATGCTTCTCCAACGTACGTACTGTACCATCAAGCAATGCCCCAGTAATCTCTGGATTCCACTCTGCGACGACGACTCCAAAGCACATATTACTAGCGTCTGGAACATTCTGCTCGTTGTAGTCTGATAGATGATGAAGTTCTGTTGACATGGCTACAGATTAATTAGAAGCACGTTCAATGTACTTGTCAATATCCTGGAAGATAGGAGAGTTGACATAAGTCTTCTTGATGTTCTTATAGATATCAAGTGCTTCTGCCTTCTTACCTTGGCTTTCCAATAGGATACCAGCCTTACGGAGTGCTAGTGGAGCAATGGTAAGGTTGATGTTGTCTTCAGCCTGAGCGTTAGCCATGTCAGCTGCTTTCTTGAAACAATCAACAGCTTTGTCAAGCTGATTATTGTTTGCATAGATGTCTCCTAGAGCCATCTGTGAGGCTGGGCTAATCATCTCATCATTAGAAGTATCAAACTTCTCTGCATTTTCCAAAGCCTTTGCCCAGTTTGGTTGAGCCTGATGTGCATAGCAAAGAGCCACATAAAGGTTAGCAAGATTACCTGCATCAGTGTTACTGTAGTCGCTTTGTACCTTCTGAAAGCCTGTCAATGCCTTGTCATACTGCTGTGCATTGAAGAATGTCTGACTCTTTGCAAGCTCAGTACTAGCCTCTGCCTCGCGTGGAGCAGAGATGTAATTCTTGTAAAGGATAACACCCGCAATGATTACAATAATAGCGATGACTGCAATAGCAATCTGCTTCTTATACTTCAAGAATGCGGCTTCAGAATTGTTAAGGGTATTTTCATAAGTACCCTGTTCTTTGTTGTTTGCCATTTTAAGTTATGATGTTTTGTTTCTTTCTTATATATTATATGTGTGCATAATAGCGTCGCAAAAGTACGGAAAAAGTCGGATATATTGAAATTTATCAACGACTTTTTTCTTTTATTGATACGAAAAGGGGTAACTTTGCAGATGATTGATAAGAGGAAAGAAGAGTGTGATTAAAGACAAAGGAGATGCAATTAAACAAACTTTCTATCATAAACTATAAGAATATAGAAGCAGCCACCTTAAACTTGTCGGCAAAGCTTAATTGTTTCATAGGGCATAATGGTGAGGGTAAAACCAACCTATTGGATGCTGTTTATTACTTATCCTTTTGCAGGAGTGCCTTTAATCCGAAGGACTCTGAAGTGATGCATCATGAGGCCGATTACTTCGTATTGGAAGGTGATTACACCACTGATAGTGAAGACAAAGAACAGGTTTATTGTGGTATGAAACGTGGCTCGAAGAAGCGTTTCAAACGTAATAAAAAAGAATATAAACGCCTCTCTATGCACATCGGTTTGGTTCCTCTTATATTCGTTTCACCAGCTGATGCAACCTTAATAGATGGTGGAAGTGAAGAACGAAGAAGGCTTATGGATGTTGTTATCTCTCAATATGATACACCTTACATAGAAGACCTTAACAGATACAATAAAGCTTTACAACAACGTAACAAACTCTTAAAACAAGAGGAGGAGCCTGATGCAACACTCATGGAATTGCTTGAAATGCAAATGGCAGAGTATGGGGAAGCTATTTATAAGAAGCGAGCTGCATTTGTGGAAGAGCTTACTCCTGTATTTCAACGCATTTATCAAACGATATGTGAGAACCGAGAAAAGGTATCATTAGAGTACGTTTCGCATTGCCAACGTGGCTCATTATTAGATGTTATACAGCGTGATCGAGCAAAGGATCGCATTATGGGCTATTCACTACATGGTGTGCATAAGGATGATTTGGTAATGAAGTTAGGGGATTATCCTATTCGAAGAGAGGGTAGTCAAGGGCAGAATAAGACTTATGTGTTAGCTTTAAAACTGGCACAATTTGACTTCTTACGTCGTACATCAGGAAATAATACACCTTTATTATTGCTTGATGACATCTTTGATAAGCTTGATAGCAGCAGGGTGGAGCAAATTGTTCGCTTGGTTTCAGGCGACGATTTCGGTCAGATATTCATCACTGATACCAATCGTGACCACCTTGATAAGATTCTTCATGGAAGTAGTTTTAGTTATAAATTATTCTCCGTTGAAGGGGGAGAAATAAAAGAGAAGAAGGAATAAAGCTATGTTCAGACGGAAAGTACAGACTTTGGACACCTTACTTAATCAGGTCTTAAGGAAGGAAGGACTCGAAGCTCCTCTCTTACAAAAACGCCTTATCGATGCATGGGAGGAGGTTGCGGGTAAGACTGTCGCACGTTATACACAAGAGAAATTCATACGCAATCAAACCTTATTCGTGAAGATTATCAACCCAGCCTTACGTGCTGATCTTAGTATGATGCAGTCAGAACTGGTGAAGAAACTCAACGCAGCAGTTGGTTCTATGATTATTACAGAAGTGAGGTTCTACTAGGCTTCATGGGAAATGGATATTTGTTGCTTTCAAGGTATCATTCTTTAATATTCATGTAAAACCTATTGATTCATATCAATAAATGCAAGTTCTTAAAGAAAAAACGTCGATTTATTTTGTTGTGTACGCAAACAATTGTACCTTTGCATCGTCAAAAGAAATAAAATAGATTGTTTAGGTTAGTAATAATAGATTTAGGTTTTTAGTTATTTAGTATTAAGGTAGAGCAAAAGAGATTGTTCAGGATTATAGTTGATAGGTTTAGTTAAGGTAATAAATAAGATTGATTAAAGGATAACAACGACGCAAGATGATTGGGTGACGCCGTGAGGCGACAACCCAAGAGTCAAGCTCAATCACTCATTGAAAGGTGAGTAGGTAAAGGGTGTAACAATTATTTGTTACACCCTTTACCTATACTTACGATTGAGAAGAGCATTCAATGAGATCGTGTTGATGGTAAACACGTATGGTGCTAGGCATAAACACAAGTGCGATAAAGTAACATGAATATGCTCAATCTAGGACTAGATAAATAGAAATAAACGTTGAGTGCAAATTAAGAGCTTTATTTTTGCTGTCATCCCTGTCACACCATTTACATTCATAAGGTGTTGATTATAAAACAATTGTTACATATATTAAAAGTGACAACAACCACTTTTAAAACTATATTGGGCTTTTTAGAGAACAATAGGAACTGAATCTACTATGAGAAAAACGAAGAAGAAATAATTAATAATTGCTTTTTTTCTTGTAAATTTGTAGAGCTTTAATTTGAGATAGGATATCTATGTCCAATGAAGTGAACAAAAGTTTAATCCGATACATATTATATAATAAGACAATGATGACTGATCAGACACACGAGAAACTAATGCAAATTAAACAATCCTTCCGCCTATTGATGAATGGTGTAGCATCACAATCAATGCGTGAGAAAGGACTATCATATAAAATAAACTGGGGCGTACCAGTACCGGAACTACAAAAGATGGCTCTGGAATATGGTAAGGATTATGAGCTTGCCATTGACCTTTGGAAAGAAGATATACGTGAGTGTCAAGTACTAGCAACGCTAATTATGCCTGCAGAACGTATGTCGGAAGATTTAGTAGACGTGTGGATGGAGCGCTTACGAACACAAGAAATGGCAGAACTATTGGCTTTCAACCTTCTTCAACACCTCAACTTTGCTCCAGCTTTGGCTTATCAATGGATTGCATCAGACAAGGATATGTATCAACTCTGTGGTTATCAATTATTAGCAAGACTATTTGCAAAGGGCATGGAACCAAATGAGAGAGGTATTAATGAGTTCCTTGACCAAGCTCATACAACTCTTGCTGGAGAAAATATAGCACTGAAGCACGCTGCATTTAATTGTGTTTTAAGTTTCTGCGAATTAGGTAATGAGATGGAGATGATAGCAAAGAAGGCACTTGCTGACCTTGATATTCTTTGATATTTCATATAACTTTAATAAAAAGAGAGCCGACACATTAATTAATGTATCGGCTCTTAAACTTATTATCATCAACCAGCTCACTATAATGTAGCGGTATATGACTATTTACTTGATTTCTTCCTCCTTTACTCTTGCTAGTCAAGATTAATCTTCTTAGAAACAATTAAAACCTCAGCAAGTAGTGCTGCAACGATTGTTACAATACCAAATGTTAACATAATATTTTCCTTTCTTCTTTGTGCAGAAGCCCCTTTGGCTCTGCTGTTATTACTTATTTTAACTCGAAATTCATTGCAAAGGTACGACAATTAGCCTACATATTGGTATAATATTACTTGATTTATAGATTTAAACCAGCATTATTGATTTTAATCAAGATGATTGACAATCATCAAAAATATAATCTTGGTCGATAAAAAATGAGGTTTGTTTATTGCTAATTGATTGAAAGAGTGTATCTTTGCAGCACGTTGTGTTTAAGATAACAAATAGATTATGGACAAGCTTATTGCAATGAACAAGGAATTCGATAGCAGCATGGATGCTCGTTTCCTACAGATTCAGAATGCACGTCGTGAGGCTCTTGCTCGTAAGATTAAACGTAGCTAATAGAGTCTAGACATGTGCTTTGGGCATTACAGAAGCAGGTTTGAAGTTAATGTAAATGCCAACAAGATTAAGGTAGAATATTACAAACAGAATGAAAGAAGACCTTATTGAATTCGCTTCAATAAGGTCTTCTTTTGTTTTATCATTATATAAATAAGGTGGAGAGAAAACTTAAAAGTCATCTTCTTCCCCGACTTCTTCCGCTTGTATTTCCAGCTCTTCAGGATTCGTATCGAATGTTGTACGATAACTTTCTTCCGTCAATTTATCATCGTCAAAGTCGTCATCATCCTCTTCAGCTGATGATTTTATATCCTTTGACAAGTCCTCATCTTCATCATAATTATCAAATTCCTCTTCATCACTCTCTAGCTCGTCTGCTTGAGAGAACTTAATGTGATTAACAGCTGCCATAGGCTTTTCTTTTGCAAAGATAGCCTCAGTCCATGAGCCCTTTGATATTTCCAATACTTCAAAACCATCGGCTGTCTTTTTATCATACAAACCTCCTGGCTTCTTTAAACGATCAGTAGGAAGGGTAGTTGTACTAATATCAAATCCACTTTGAATTATGTCTTGTACACTTTGAGGGAGACTTTCCCAACCACCACCAAAATTACGTTCTAATACCTCAATGAGCTTTTGGGCAGATATATGATGTATATTCTCCCATGTCAAATCAGTGATTCGAAGGATTGGTTTCTTCTTCAATGCCCACTTCACAACAGTACCTTCATCAAGTCTTATCGTACCTACTTGACAGCCACGAGCCTCATACTTCTTTATAACTTCAGGCTTATCTACCTTTACCTCTTCTATCGTGAAGGCGCTTTTAAGCACGTCAATATAGTGATGCTCGTTATCCTTTAAGTCTGCATCACGTTCTGCTTGCGCCCAAAGGCGGAAGACATCGCTTTCCTGAATGTCCCAAACATTACTCTTCGTAAGATTCTTTAATGATAATGATTGTCCTTGTCGCTTCATATATATGTTACTCTATCAATTTGTTTTTTTGGCATATCTGCATGGATAAAAGCCCTTCAGACGGATTGCAAAAGTATAGACTTAAACGTAAATCTCCAAACTTTTCACGAAAAAAAACCATCTCCAATATAAAAAAGTATATACTATTTCATTGCTTGTAAGCAAAGAAGAAAAATGAGAAGAGGGGTAGTAGAGAAGAAGAAAGCAAAAATCCTGATTCCAATCACATGGAATCAGGATGGACTGTAAGCTTCTGGTCATATTTTATTAATCGTCATAAAACCAGAACAAGTGTGTTATCCTTTACCTTAAAAAAAACTAACCTGTATATCTTAAAGCGTGATTAGCAATAACTACTTACGCTTTTCTTGCTACTACACAGCCTTTGTTTATATCACAATTAAACAGACAGACTAACTTTGTCCTTATATCTGTTGTATTTGAATTTATCCTTATTTATCTTTCTTTTATCAGTTTATATCATTCATTCGTACACATAATTCAGAAGTAAAGTAACCTTTGAACCGGCTGCAAAGATAATCATCATCATTCATATAAACAAGTATTTACTATTAAAATAAGCGTAATTTTACTCTTTCTTAAACCTTTCTTTCATTGACCCTGTATATTGGATATAAAAGAGGGGAGATCTTAGCGTTATATAAGTCATTAATTGTTAGATAATTTCTTAATACTTTCTCTAAGGCAACCAAATGTGCTTAAACAAAGAATTAAAAGCTCTCCACATAGCTTACAAAGGTCTTTTTGGTTAATTATCATTAATTATCCTCATTGTTTAAATACTTATTTGTATCTTTAAAACAAAACTTTTATAAGCTTTAAACTGAAACTAAAAGCATGATAAATATACACGCTAACAATAATTTTAAAGACCCTTTAGAATGTGACACAGTGACGAGGATTGGTCTTGATAAGGCTGGTGCAAAGTTCTCAATATCAGTTTTGCACAAATCACCATTCCTTTCAATGGAAGGTAAAACGCCGCCACTTCCATCTCAGTTTACACATATTGACGTTGTTAGGCAAGGATCATTTAAAATACAGTTAAACAACAATGAATACGTTTGTAATGCTGGTGACCTCTTGTTTGTGAACTGGGGAGCAGTCATGGTCAATGTTTCTACCTCTGAAGATATCGTCTTGGAAAGAATCGCCATACGCAAGGATTACCTTAAAGCTATCTTTTCTGCATCTCTACCTAAGCTGTTCTTATCACCTGCAGAGATCTTTATTTGGCAATTAACAAAGCTCAACTTCAACATTTGGCATAGTTATTTTGTATTGTTACATGAGTTGTCTTCTTGTGAAGCATTGGATACAAAGGTAATAGATGCACTCTTTTTATCGTTAATGCAATTTGTTTATCATTTCTATAAGTCCTATCAAGAGGCTGAAATGAAGTATAAGCCGCGAACAAAGCGACTTACAGAAGCATTCGTACACCTTATTAGTAAGTATTCAAAGAAGGAACATGAGATTATGTTCTATGCGGATAACTTATGTGTAACTCCGCATTATCTCGGTGTTATTATCAAATCGGAAACAGGAGAAACAGCCCGTGAATGGATAGAAAATTCACTCACTGTCTCTATGCAAGTAGCCCTTAGAAATTCAAATAAAACGCTTAAACAACTTGCATCCTCATTCAATTTCTCTTCAAGCAGTGCCTTTTGTAAGTTCTTTAAACGTAGAACTGGACTTACACCAAACGAATACCGTAACAAGAAGTAATACCTCTCATAATTCAAGAAGGTACATCTTAACAGTAATGACAGTTATGATAAATAGGTGAAGGAAAGGCTCTCCTTTTGTGCTTTAAGGTTGTCATTGTTGATGAGGAAAGGCTGTTATGTGAAAAAGAAAGTGTAACTTTGTAGAGAACTTAATTATACTATCAGTTAAAAATGATATTTTTCTCTGAAGAAGATAATACTTGCCCAAAGTATAAAGAAGGTACTTATAGAAGAGACATGAAACCTTCATAAAGTATTAAGAAGGCATTTATCGAAGAAACATGATACCTTTACAAAGTATAAAGAAGGCACTTATCGAAGGAAAATGAAACCTTCACAAAGTATAAAGAAGGCACTTATCGAAGGGAAATGATACCTTTACAAAGTATAAAGAAGGCACTTATCGAAGGGAAATGATACCTTCATTAAGTATAAAAAAGGCATTTACCAAAGAAAGATAATATATTTAAAAATATGACGAAAACGTTTTCACAAATCAAGAAGATTAATTTTCAAAAGGAAATAATTAGGCTTTTAGAAACAAAGAAATTGGTATCCTGGATACAGGTTAATAGTCCGACAAATAAGAAAAGACGCTTAGCAATGAGAATGATTGCTACTTGTCTTTGCATGATGTTATCGTTTTCTACAAGCTTGTATGCTGATAACATTACCCCTGCAGAGGCTCTTAACATCGCAAGGCGTTATGTCAATGTAGACAAAAAGACCCAACGTAAGATTCTTACACGAAGCTCTTCAGCCGTCACCCCAAGTCTACCATATAAACAAGCAAGTACACCTTATTATATATATAACGACTCCAAGGGCAAAGGATTCGTAATTGTTGCAGGCAACGATGCCATGGGGCAAGTGTTAGCATATAGCCATGAAGGAAGCATGGATACAACACGCTTGAATCCAGAAGTAGCCTATCTTCTCCATGAATACCGCCAGGTTTACAAAGAACTTAATAATAATTCAAAACTTTCTACGGCTGCATCTTCATCCCAGACAACTAGTTCAAAAGATGAAGTCAAGCCTCTCCTCCACTCTCATTGGAGCCAAGAATCACCTTATAATAAGTACACTCGCTATTATACGGGATGCGTTGCAACCGCCATGGCACAGCTGATGTTCTATCATCAGTGGCCTGTTACTGGCAGCGGACAACATACCTATACAACAACAGTTGACCAACAGCAACATTCTGCGGACTTCTCTAAATCAGTCTATCAGTGGGACTTAATGGACAATGACTATCGTTATGGACACTACAACGAAGCGCAAGCCAATGCTGTTGCTCACCTAATGAGTGATGTTGGTGTATCGGTTAATATGCAATATTCCAATAGTGGAAGTAGTGCTCAAAATGGTAGTGCGTTGAATGCACTTCGTACGTATTTTAATTATGACGCAACAATGATTGCCAAGGGAGATGAGGGCATTGCGCAATTCACCGAGATAATTAAGAATGAGTTACGCAATGGTTTTCCTCTTTATATATCAGGCAATCCTGGAGGTGGCAGAAGCGGTCATGCATGGGTAGCCGACGGCTTTGATCGTAATGACTTGATACACATGAACTTTGGTTGGGGTGGTCAGGCGGATGGCTATTATTCGTTAAGAGCCTTAAACATAAGCTCTTCTGGCAAGGAATTTAATGGTAATGCGTTGAGTTTCGGGAAGCAATTAATCATCATCCTAGCCCATCCGAATAAAGCAGGAGTGGCTAAGATTGACTACAAATTGCGTGAGGAAGCACCTAACATAGCCTTTAATAACGAAGCTGACCTGCACTTTATAGGCGGTGAACCAACCACTTTAGAACAGAAGAAGATAGCCTATAAGAACTTTACAAATCAAAGTTCTATACCATTCCAAGGCGATTTTGGAGTTGGTATCTATGATGAACAAGGACAGACAATAGCTGTTTTTCCATCAGATAGTCATAGCAAAGGTGGTTATACTCAGGAGTATTTCAAGATGAATGAAGGTAAGATTGTGTCTGGAGGACTAGTCTTTCAAGATGTCACCTTCACGATTGATTTAAGTAGACTTCACGATGGTGTCTACTCTCTCTCACCTATTGTCTGTGCTCGAAAAGACAATGGAGAATGGGGCGAATGGGTGATGATAAAGAAGGCTCCACGCTATGTTTTTGAGGTTAAAGGGGCTAATATCACTTATCGTGAAAAGCCTTCTTTAGATGCTTCCTTCCAGTTTGCTTCATTGCCAACTACCGATGGTGAGGTGCAAGCGGGCAGCGACTTTAGACTTCATCTTGCCATTCGTAAGCTATGTGCTAAGCCTTTCGATGGTAAGATACAACTAGATTTCTTAAACGATAAGGACCAATCAGTTTATACGCATACTACTAAGAGTGTCGACTTTGATGACTTTGCAACAACCCGTTTAAACCTACTTCTTTCACTTCCAGATAACCTCCTCCCAGGGCATTACCGACTGCGTGCAACCATAACAAGCGACTATAGTGATGAGACTTGTATAGTAGGTGATGTGAATCAAATAGAGCCTTGTTACATTGATGTCATAAAGGTTGACCACCCTCAGGAACTCCTTTCTAAGGCGTTTGGATTTGTTCAGAACAATGCACAAGAGTCCATCGAGAGTTCTAATATAGATGTTCGTCGAGAAGGACTCATCAAAGTTGGATGCCTTATTTACGCCAAGGAGGATGCGAATTACAATGGTTCTGTCATATTAACTCTTATAGATAACGAAACTAAAGAGCGTATTCCGCTATCGACTTACCCGAATAGTATCAATCTAGCGAACGCCTCGGATGGTGTTACCATCATGAGTGGATGGCTGAAAGACAAGGACTTAAAGCTCATCAATCATCGGCAATATCGATTAGCCCTCATCGCTAATATAGATGGTAAGGAGCTAGATTTATGGCCAAGAAAGGCTTCTCCCCTACTCGTCTCTATCGTCAATGGATCTTACATTCCAACGCCTGATGGCATTGACGAATTACATTCTAAAGAGCAAATCAGCTATCTCAATGGACTATTAGAGGTAACACATAGTGGTTTAAAACACGTCGATATCTATACGATTAATGGGCAACTCGTTCGCCATCAAACGATTAATGAGGGAGATAGAGTTGCCATTCCACTAGCTCCATCAGCCTATATTATAAAGGTGACTACCGATAAAGGATGTTTCACGAAGAAGTTAATTTGTCATTAATTAATGATTCCCAACCAATGTCTCAAAGCTATTTAGTAACTTTGCATATCAAACAATAAGCATAATGGAAACGACAGAATTACAATATCCTAACGAAGAGAAGTTTAAGAATAACTTGGTAAGCTATCTGCAAGAACATGGTCTTGTGGATGAGATGTTACCAGATGCTATTGATATTGAAGGGAAGTGGCTGGAGATTGCCCAGGCGTATTTACCAGACGGAACAAGGGAGTTTTCAGCTTATCCCACAGTCTCCTTAGGCTGGATGATGTATGTTGGTATGGCTGTTGCCAAGTATTGGGATGAAGATTGGGAACTATATAATAAGGTGGAAAACCTCTATACTTATCTTCGTGATCGCATTGATTATGACCACATGGACGACTATATTTGTGAGAAAGTCCTACTTCTCTCAACCGAAGATCATCAACGGTTAGCAAGTGTTGTAGGCGAATGTGCCGCACGAACAAATAGCCTCCTTCATCATTTAGGATTAGCTCCTGGTAGTCCAGAGGCTTTCCACTCTTATGTAGCAGCACTCCATCAGCTTTACACCATGGGGGCAGCTATGCAATTAAAGACCATGGGCTATCACATGACGAAATTATAAGTTGAAAGGCTCCACACGCTCTTCAGAAGAGCAAATAACCATGACTTTGGAATAAAGGAAACGCCTTCTTCAAATGAAAGAAGGCGTTTCTTCGTAATGAAAAGAGCCTTTCCTTGCTAGAAGGAAAGGCTCTTCTTGATAGCAGGAAGCAATCTCCTGTCTTTTAAAGAATGATAGTATAGGAAACAAACCATTGTTTACTCCTGTACAGAAGATTAATTCTGACTCTTCTTCTGACGCTCTTTCTTGATCTTATCTTGTATCATCTGATAATGCGAAATAGCGTGCTTACGAGCACTGATAATCTGATATCTATAAACGAAACAAGTAGTGAAGAAATAGATAGTAGCCTGTATCCACAACGCTCTCACTTCAGGGAGAATGTCATTAATAGTGCCTCCCATTGATGCTATTCGTAGATAGCCACGAACGCCAAAGGTGGACGGAATGATCCAACTGAAGCCCTGCCATATCCCAGGAATACTACTTTGAGGCCAAGAAGCACCTGTTAAGAATAGGAAAGGAATGGACGTAAAGACCACAAGGAGCATGACGTTTTCACGATAGCGAACGAGACATGAGAGGGTCATACCAAAGAAGATCACAGCAAGCAAGTATGGTATTAAGAGCCAAAAGAGGTCAGTTGGTCGTGCTAACATCGTAAAGCTGAAGAAGTGCGGGACTGCCATTGTGACGTAAGCAGCCATCACACAATAGACCATAAAGTAACAGAACGACTTGCCGAAGACTATTTTTAGGATTCCATCATAGTGCTTTCCGATTGGAACAAGGTCCTGGAAGCGATTGTTCTCACGTGCTGTACCAGCCGATAAGCCTATTCCTAAGAGCAAAGTCTGCTGTAAGATGAGGATTAAAACGCCTGGTAAGATAGCGTTACCATAGCCACCTGTAGTGTTAAAGATGGGTTCTGCGTCAACAATCATGGGTTCCGTGGTCAGCTCCTCATCCCTTTTAGTGAATGAGAAAGAGTGAGTTTTCACTTTGTTAGCCCCCATCTCGAGTGCAACTGCTTGTGCGGTTTGATAGATAGCCTTATAGGTTAACATCAAACTCATATCACAATAGACCCCAACATGCGCTTGTTCCCCCCTATTCAAGGTCTCATCAAAGTTAGAAGGAAAGTATAATACCCCGTGAACTGCCTGCTTTCCAACAAGGTTCTTAGCCTCATCTAGACTATTACAATAGTATGCAGCCTTCACATCAGGGGCTGCATCGAAGTCACGAATGAACTCCCTTGAAGAGGCAGTATGCGATAAGTCGACAATAGCAACAGGCACATCACGCACCACCTCATTGTTATAAATCCACGAATAAAGCAGCGGATAAGCAAGAGGAACTAGTAAGAAGAATATTAACACACCCTCATCTTTCACCGTACTCTTCAATTCCAACCACCAGATATAGCAGATAGATGAAAGGAAGTCAAGCGGTTGCTTGAGTACTTCTCTCAGTGTGGATCTTGTTTTATTATTATTCGACATAGATAATTATCAGCATTTATTCCTTTCAAGCAAAGGATATGTTCAATCAGTTATGGTATATAAACATATTCCAGCATAGCACGTTTCAAGTTCCATAGAATTAGTATGGGAGATACCGCAAAGGCTACTAGAGCCATCACATTAACCCACGCCTCGACAAGAGGGAAGCCATTGAAGACGCAAAGCTGATAAACCATATAGTAATGACGAAGTGGTATGATCTGTGCCAGAGACTCTATCATTCCATCCATAGCAAAGAGTGGGAAGGTTGCTCCACAGGCTGAGAAACCAACGACAGCCCACAATGAACAAACGCTCATAGACATGCGTAAGGAAGGGATAAGACCAAAGACAAAGACGCCAAAGCCCTGCGATGAGAGGACAGTAAGCACTGCCATTAGGATGATCATGTGCAATCCTCCAGGGTGAGGGAAGTTCAAGTAACCATAGACATACCACTCATATCCGAGGAAGATAGTTAAGAAGATCAACGTTTGAGGCAGCAGTTTTCCTGTGACAGCAAGCATAATGTTGTTATTAGCTAGCTGCATCCATTGGTGCGCCCTACCAAACTTTAACTCTGTTCCTATCGAATAGACGGTGATGAGTAACATAAATAACACGAGGATACCAGGTACCATGATACTCGTTAAATATATGTTATAACTCATCCACGGATTGCCTATCATGTGAACATCTAAGGCTATCGGCTGTATGAACTCCTTAATCTCTTTAGGTGTTTTACCAAGCATTTGGAGCTTTGCCGCACCCATTGCTGCCGACCCAAGAGCGGTCACTGTCTTCATATCCTTGTATAACATTCCACCTGCAACAAGCGTCACATTACTATAATAAAGAGATACATGTGGTTGGCGTTGAGCGATGAGTTCGGCTGTAGTTCCTGCTGGGATATACAAGAATCCATATATCTCATTGCGTTGAATAGCTTGTCTTGCCTCGGCAACACTATTGTAATGAGCAACTACATGTGTACTTTGAAAGGCATCTAACTGTCGTATTAAAGCACGTGTGGTAGAGGTGTTATCATTGTCAACAACGCCACATGGGAGCTTTTCGGGTTGCCCTTCATGCATTAAGGAAGTGAAGAAGAAGATGGTAACTAATGGGAAAACAACCATACAACAGATGTAGATTGGATTATGAACCATCAATCCCACCTCCCTAGAAGAGAGTGCGAGAAGTCTTTGCACACCCTTACCAAGAGAATTAAAAAACGATTTTATGTTGAATGATAACTTCATTATAAAAAGAAAAAAACTCTTCCTTATTTAATAATCAACGACATACCAGGTTTTAAACCATCGACTTTCTGAACAGGACGAGCCTTCACTTGGAATGTCTTTAGGTCGTATTGTCCACTGCTCTTCGTAGCTTTCCACACAGCGTAAGAACCTTGGTCTTTGAGTGAGGTAACCCGCATTTCTATCTGTTTATCAAGTGCTGGGACAAACACCTTGAACTTAGTTCCAACCTTCATGTCCTTTAATTGATCCTCACGAACATTGAAGGTACCCCATATATCATTGACCATTGAGATGCTCATGATAGGACTACCCAATCCCACAAGTTCGCCAACTTTAGGATAAATTGTCTCTACTTCGCCATCAGCTGTTGCACGTTGAACAGTCTCTTTGAGTACCGAACGAACCACATCAACAGCCGAGCGAGCTGCTTGAGCTTGCTTCTTTGCAGCCAACTTTGCCTCCTCTCGTGCCCCACTCTTGGCTAGTTCCCATTGCGACTTAGCGACTTGTACACCTGCTTGAGTTGCTTCAAAGGCAGCCTTCGCCTCGTCACGCTTCTGTGCACTCATTACTCCCTCGTCGAAGAGTCGTTGCATACGTCCATAGGTCTTTTCGGCTATTCCGTTCGCAGCAATAGCCTGTTGATAAACCTGATAAGCACTTTCAACAGCCTCACGACGTGTTGGAGCCTCGGCTAAAGCACTCAAGGCATCGGTCGCACCAGCGGCTGCTTCAGCCACTTTCTCCTGTGCGTTGGCTTCAGGAATAGCCAGTTTTGCAAGGATATCACCCTTATGAACATGGTCACCTTCCTTTACTAAGAGTTCTGTTACACGTCCTGGTAGCTTACAAGCCACACGATATTCACTCACTTCAACCTCTCCCTGGATAATTTCGGGGCTGCGATCAATCGTGAAATAACCAATCACTGCAACGATGATAACCACACTAACAAAGCCTAAAACAGCTAGAAGGATATTATTATGTTGTGATTTTGCTGACATAAATATTGTTGTTTTAATTTTAAAGAACCTATTTTCACCTCTATATATTATAGCTCTCCGATAGCTTTCTGAACACTCGTTTGTGCTAACTTAACAGCTATCTCTGCATCAATTATCGCTGTGCGGGCTGTCTGCCAGGCAGTTTGAGCCGTCATGACATCGGTTACTGTCATCACACCTTCTCGAAAACCAACATTCGCACAACGTAGATTCTCATCTGCTGCAGACATATTCTTTCGTGCTGTGGCAAGCTCCTTATTGGCATCTCTGAGCCGTAGACGACTCTGTTCAATATCAAGTTCTATCTTCTTATGAGCGTCATTTAATTCCATTTGTGCTATACTCGTTGCCGTCTTACTAGCACGTATCTTATATCGATTCGCACCCCATGTCCATAGCGGCATCTGCACTGTTACACCAATATTCCATACTCCCGAAAAACGATTCTGAAACCCATTAAAGACGTTAGGATTCATCACTGAGTATCCACCTGTTAGTAAGATGTGAGGGAGATAGAGTGCTGTAACGAGTTTGGTGTTCTGCTTACTGATGTCAACAGCATTCTGTAATAAACGCAGTTCGGGGCGATTTGCTGTGATTGTAGCACTATCTGAGGCTGCCTTTAAGCGGTTGTCAAGTTGAGAGGAAGGCGTTGCTAGAATATCAGCATCTCCTTCATCAGCTAATAGAATATCCCCATCTAGACCAATACCACATAGTTCACACAATGCCATCTTAGCAAGTGACACACCGCTTTGAATACGTGCTAACTGTAAGTCGGCAGTGTTAACTGCAACGTCAACTTTCAATCCGTCGGCCCTTGTAGCTACTCCCTCGTTGATCATCTTCTTGACATCATCATCCAGTTTCTGTGCTAAGTTGCGATATTGAAGGGCAAGTGTTTGCTTCTTCTTGAGCGATACTGCCAGCCAGTAAGCATTATCCACACCATATAGAACAAGCTGTCTTTTCAGCTCGATATTGTTCTGTGCAACTTGCTCACCAAGGGCTGCCATGTCATTAGCGGCTTTAATGGCTCCACCCATATAAATAGGTTGACTGACAATAACACCACCAGCATAAACATTCCTAGTATTGGTTCGGAAAGCGTCAGTGATGGTCGTTCCAATATTATTGGCAGCCTGTGTCAATGGAGAAGCAATGCTATTCAATACCTGACCTAACTGCTGTGCTGTCTGTTGACTAATCATCCCCTGCTGTGCAAGAGAACTTAAACTCTGACCTAATTGATTACCCAACTGCCCAACAGAATTAGTCCCGATGTTGGTAAGAGCAGACTTCTGTTTACCATTCAAAATCGACACTTCGCGTGAGAAATGTTGATATCCTGCAAGCCCATCTACTCTTGGAAGGTATTTAGTTTTAGCCGCTTTATGTGTGTTCTCAGCAACATCTGCAGTCATCTTAGATATCTTCAACTGTCGATTGTTCTGCAAAGCTAACTCTCTACATTGGGCTAATGACAACACATTCTGCGCATAGGTGCTGTGGAAAGTACAGAGTACTAGTACACAAGTAAATAGTCTTCTCATTTATAATTGTTACACTTTTAAATTGGAGAATGCAAATATAACCTTTTTAAATGACTTACTTGTCAAATAGAGTATGTTAATCCTTAAATTAAAAAAAAACACCTATTTTTAAGGAAGTATAGGACAACTTTAGAAATAAATAACTATCTTTGCAACCATTATCTGTATTAAATACAAAGTAAGAAAACATTTCATCGTGACAAAGAAGAGCTTTTTTTATCGTGCATATGACCTCTATTATGACGGCTTCAAGCACATGACTTTAGGCAAGACATTATGGATGGTGATTATAGTTAAGCTAGTCATTATCTTCTTAGTGCTTAAAGTTTTCTTCTTTCCAAACTACTTAAAACAAAGAACAAAGCCTGGTAAAGAAGGTGACTTTGTTGAGCAACAGCTTTTGAAACGTTAGTTACAACGACTATTCAAGTAGCTTGTTTTTAACCCAAATGACATTTATTTCAATTCAAAACAATTAATAATTAACAGAGAAACAATGGAAAACCTACTCTTAACCATTGACCCAGGAACAGTTGACTGGTCGCGTGCGCAGTTCGCACTGACAGCCATCTATCACTGGTTATTCGTCCCTTTGACACTAGGATTAGCTGTCATCATGGGTATTATGGAGACCTGTTATTACCGTACGCGTAAGGAGTTTTGGCGCTCAGCAGCCCAGTTTTGGCAGCGACTCTTTGGTATTAACTTTGCCATGGGAGTGGCTACTGGTATCATACTAGAGTTCGAGTTTGGTACTAACTGGAGTAATTACTCTTGGTTTGTTGGCGACATCTTCGGTGCTCCACTAGCAATAGAAGGAATCTTAGCGTTCTTTATGGAGTCCACATTCGTTGCTGTTATGTTCTTCGGATGGTCGAAGGTCTCTGCTGGTTTTCACCTCGCTTCGACATGGTTAACAGGCTTAGGTGCAACGTTATCAGCGTGGTGGATTCTTGTTGCCAACGCTTGGATGCAATATCCAATAGGCTGTACTTTCAACCCAGAGACGATGCGTAACGAGATGACCTCATTCTTGGACGTAGCCTTGAGCCCGTTTGCTATAGATAAGTTCACCCATACAGTCACCTCTGCTTGGGTACTTGGTGCAGCCTTCACAGTCGGTGTAAGTTGCTGGTATCTATTGCGTAAACGCCACGTGGAACTCGCTAAGCAAAGTATCAAGATAGGTTCTATTGTTGGTTTAGTAGCCTCTCTCTTAGCAGCATCTACAGGTCATGAGTCTGCTTACATGGTAGCTCAAACACAGCCAATGAAGCTCGCTGCAATGGAAGCATTGTATGAGGGAGGCAATAGCCAGAGCCTTACTGGTATTGCAATGGTCAATCCTTTTAGTCAACCAGACTATATGAATGAGTCTGAACCACCTATGCGTGTGGCTGTTCCAAATATGTTATCAATCCTCGCAACTAAGTCTACTACTGGCTATGTTCCTGGTGTTCGAGACATTATCAAGGGCTATACTAAGGCAGATGGAACCAAAGAACCATCCTTGAAAGAGAAGCAAGAAAGAGGCAAGAGAGCCATTCAAGCACTCAAAGACTATCGTGCAGGAAAGGACAAGGAGACCAATAAGAAGATCCTTGATAGTGATATGAAATACTTTGGTTATGGCTATATCAAAGATGCTAATCAATTGGTACCTTACATTCCAATTAACTTCTGGGCATTCCGCACAATGGTAGGTCTTGGCTGTTTATTCATCCTTGTCTTTGCTCTAATGTTATTCATTCTTTATAGGAAAGACATTACTCGTCCACGTTGGTTACAATATCTGGGACTAGCATTGATACCGCTCGCTTACATTGCAAGTGAGAGTGGTTGGCTTGTTGCCGAGTTTGGTCGTCAACCTTGGACAATACAAGATATGCTACCTACTTGGGCTGCTGTTAGTGACCTGTCAAGCGGTGGTATCGCCTTCACCTTCTTCCTCTTTCTTGTGTTATTTACGGCTATGTTAACCGTAGAGATTAGTATTATGTGTAAGCAAATAAAGAAAGGACCAGCTCTATGACATATTATTTCCTACAAAACTATTGGTGGTTTATCATCTCACTATTGGGTGCGTTGCTCGTTTTCTTACTATTCGTACAAGGCGCTAACTCAATGATCTTCCAGTTAGGAAAGACTCCTGACGACCGCAGAATGTTGATTAACTCCACTGGACGTAAGTGGGAGTTCACCTTTACAACACTTGTTACATTCGGCGGGGCATTCTTTGCTTCATTCCCATTGTTCTATAGTACGAGCTTTGGAAGTGCTTATTGGATATGGTTACTGATTCTGTTTACATTCATCATACAGGCTATTAGCTATGAATTCCAGAACAAGGCGGGTAACATCTTTGGTGTTCGTACATTCCAAACATGCCTTATCATCAATGGTATTCTTGGTCCATTGCTCTTAGGCGGAGCTGTTGCTACCTTCTTCACAGGCTCTAACTTCATCGTTGAAAAGGCTAACATCACCAATAGTATGCAGCCCGTTATCTCTCACTGGGCTAATGGTTCACGTGGACTTGATGTCTTGCTCAATCCATGGGTAGTCATCTTTGGTATTGCAGTGGTATTCTTAGCACGCATCTTGGGTACGCTTTACATTAATAATAATGTGAACGATGACATGATTCGTACCCGTGTTCGCAAGCAGTTATTGGTTAATACCATCCTATTCTTGCTCTTCTTCTTACCTTTCCTCATTGTTACTTTGTTCAGCGAGGGCTATGCGGTAAATGAAGCAGGTACTATCGTCATGGAACCAATGAAGTATTTTAATAACCTACTAACGATGTGGCCATTGGCTATTATCCTTCTTGTGGGTGTTATCCTACTTCTTTTTGGAATCATCAAGACCATCCTCAAACCCAATTATGTGCGTGGTATATGGCCTGCAGGTATAGGAGTTGTATGTGTGGTATTGGTTCTCTTCCTCATTGCAGGATGGAACAACACAGCTTACTATCCCTCTACTGCAGACTTACAGAGCTCTTTGACCATTCAAAACAGCTCATCAAGTGAGTTCACACTCAAGGCTATGTTCTACGTAAGTTTCCTCGTTCCATTCGTCTTGGCATACATTGTTTATGCTTGGAGAGCCATTGATAAGAAGGCTATTGATAGACAAGAAATAACAGAGGATGACCATGCTTATTAATTTGTAAGCGCATATTTCAAACATAGGAAACCATCAAAGGTGAGAGTTGCAACCTATCTGTAGGTTCTTCTCTCACCTTTCTCTTTGTCCTTTAAAACCAACTAAAAAAGCATTATTAAGGTTTCCCATGCCTGTTATTAGTCTATTTTTATATACCTTTGCAAGGCTCTCTACCTTTATAAGGTATCGTTGAGGAGCAACCTTATAAGTTATAAGATCAACTAAAGATAATGGCAATGAAGAAGGGACTAGTACTTGAAGGAGGAGCCATGCGTGGGCTTTTCTCCGCTGGTGTAATAGATATTCTCATGGAAAACAACCTATTACCAGATGGCGTTATAGGTGTTTCTGCTGGTGCAGCCTTTGGTTGTAATATGAAGTCGAAACAGCCTGGACGCGTCATAAGGTATAATAAGAAGTTAGCACATGACTGGCGTTATGCCTCCTTCCGTTCGCTTCTAACCACCGGAGACTACTTTGGTGGCGAGTATGCTTACCATTATATGCCTCGTCATCTAGACTATTTTGATGTTGAGACATTCAATAATAACCCTATGGAGTTTTGGGCAGTTTGCACGAACGTAGGCACTGGCAAGGCGGTATATAAGCGTTTGATGGAAGTGGATAACAACTGTCTCGAATACATTCGGGCGTCTGCTTCAATGCCGATAGCCGCTCGCATTGTCACAGTAGAGGGCAAGAAACTCTTAGATGGTGGTATTGCCGACTCCATCCCATTGCGTTTTTTCCAAGAGCAAGGCTACGATCGTAACCTTGTTGTGCTCACTCAACCAGCCAACTACGTAAAGAAACCTAACAAACTCATGCCACTCATGCGCCTTTGGTTGCGTCGCCACCCTCGCATCATACGTGCTTTAGAACAGCGACATATCATGTATAACGACCAGTTAGAGTATGTTCGTCAAGAGGAAAAGAAGCCCAACACACTCGTTTTACGCCCCGAGACAGCCCTAACCATAGGGCATCTTTCACACAACCCAGACGATATGCAAGCTACATACGAGCATGGCAGAAAGGTTGCGACAAAGCATTTAGAAGAAATAAAAGCTTTCTTTAGCGAATAAGGAAACGCCCTTCTCCATGTGAGAAGGGCGTTTCTTTGCCATGAAGAGAGCCTTTCCTTATTATGACGGAACGCCCTCTTTGTTTTGAAAGGAGGATAAATAGGGACATAACCACCTATTCTTCAGCCTCTTATTGAGTGATAGTTTGTATCTTCTCTACCCTCTTTGCAAGTGCTAATGACTTAGGACTAAGTTTCCCTTTAAGGTACTTCTCCATGATAAGACCAGCTATCGGAGCAGCCACATCAGCACCGAAACCACCATGCTCAACGTACACGGCGATGGCAATCTTCGGATGATTCATTGGTGCAAAACCAATGAATGCTGAGTGATCTTTGCCTGCGTTCTCTGCAGTACCCGTCTTTCCACAGACTGGATAGGTTGTTCCATTCAATATTGTAGCCGTTCCCTTCGTCACAGCTTGACGCATTCCTTCTATCACAGGACCGTAAGCAGCAGCCGACACTTTGGTTGAATGCGGTGTAAGGAAGCGTGAAGGGAGGGGCGCATAATCAGTGTTTTTGTGAATATGAGGGGTGAAGAAGAACCCACGATTGGCTATTGTGGCTGCGAGGTTACACAGTTGAAGAGGCGTAACAGTGATGTCTCCTTGCCCCATACCAGCCCACATGATGGTCTTGGGAGTCCAACCTGTCTTGTAACGACGCGTTAGGTAGTTCACATTCGCTACCAGTCCGCCTCGTTCGCCAGGCATATCTATGCCCAAAGGACCGCCTAATCCCATACTAACCAAGTAATCGCGCCACACCGTAACAGCCTCATCTTTAGTGCCATACTTCTGTGTGTTGCCTATCATGGAGAGGTAGGACTTGAGGAACCAAGTGTTACATGATACCGCCAAAGCACCTATTAAAGGCTCTGGGGAGTAATGGTGATGACACTTCACCCTTATGTTTCCGTCACGAAAACCATCGTGACAAGCAATCTTCGTATCGGCTTTTACCAATCCTTCCGACAAGTAAATCAAGGCTTGAGCAGGCTTAATTGTGGAGCCAGGAGGGTAAGCTGTGGCTATAGCTAAGCCGTCATTAGTACCATCGGGAGAATTGGTTACCATGCAAAGAACCTCTCCTGTGGCTGGATCAAGTGCCACGATACTCCCTTTCTTACCCTTCATCAGATTCGTCCCAAGCTCTTGCAGCAATGGACGGAGTGTGAGAGGGGCTTGCTCATGAAACTCTTGTGCATGCAAGCTACCGATACTTAGGAATGGTAATGATAGTATTGCTATCTTGAAAGAAGCAATTATCTTGTTACGAAATGACTTATACATCTACTATTAAATTTTATCTTAAACTATTATTCTTATACTTATCTATCATATTGGGGGGCAAAATTACAAATAAAAATGAAGCCCATTAGCAACCTTCGGATAGTTTATAATTTATTTAGAAAGCGCTCAATAAATGTCAATCAAACTAAAGGCGAATATTGCTAAGTGACGTTCCTGACATGAAACGATCTAGGTCGACGAAGCCTCGGATGCCGTTTACTCTACCCCGTTCACTAAACTGCCAGATGTTATGTCGGCCTACTCCCTTAATCGAAGGACGCTCCGCACCATACTTACCAAGGAACAGGAAGTTCTGATTAAAGCGTGGCGCAAGGTGCGAATTATAGAAGTTTGCTTGCGAGTAAATCAATGGTCTCTTCCCGTAATGCTTCTTTATTAACCACGCAAAGACGGCTACACTGTCTTGAACTTGCTTGCGTGTCCACCCTCGAACACCCTCTCGTTCAACGTCAATCATCGGTATGAGATCCTGAGAATAGCGCTTAATCGTTCGATAGAAATGGCGAAATTGCTGACGAATAGGTGTCTTTGAGGATAGATAATGGTAGGAGCCGCACCGTAACCCATGCTTACGTGCCTCACGAATATTGCGTTCGTAATACTCATCCTTTATAGTGGTTCCCTGCGTTGCTTTGATATATACGAATTGAATCTGGCGGTTCTTTGCAACTTCCGACCAGTTAATTTTACCCTGATGATGCGATACATCAATGCCATCGAAGTGACGTTTCGGCTCTTTGGAAGACTTAGCAGTAATAGTCTGAACACTCACCAGCAACAAAGAAAACAATAAGCAGACGATACCGAAAGGTCTAATATAAGATGACTTAACCATTGAATGTAATCTAAAAAAGAATTATCCTTGCTCTAAAAATACGTTAGTTTTATCCTAAATAACAACTAATACTAACTGCAAAATTACCATATTTTTCCCGAACAAACACATAAAAATCCGAGAATAATGACTATCTTTGCAACGTAAATACATATTGAAACATCAGTTAAATGAGTAGTCAGGACATCACCCAACAGCTCATTCTCACCATAAATGAGCTCTCGAAACCTCAAGCCCTGCAAGGTCTCTTCCACGAACATCGTGATGGTGACCCCTTGCCATCGGCTTCTGAACTGGAAGAAATTATCAGTTTGGCTCGATCCATACTTTTTCCAGGATTCTTCGGGAGGTCTTCGGTGAACACAGATACTATAAAGTATCAAATTGGAGTGAGCGTTGAGAAACTGCATAAACTACTAAGTCGTCAGGTCATGGCAGGGCTTTGCTTTAATGAAGATTGCCATTGCCCCAATGCCGCCGATAAGCGAGTATGTATGAAGGAGGAGGCTGACAAGATCGCAGGACGCGTCATTGAGAAGTTCCCAACACTACGTAAGACGCTCTCAACAGACATTCAGGCGGCTTTCGATGGAGACCCTGCTGCAAGCAACCAAGGTGAGGTGATCTCTTGTTACCCAGCCGTTAAAGCTATTATCAACTATCGATTAGCACACGAGCTAGTACTTGAGAACGTTCCACTCATCCCTCGTATGATTACGGAAATGGCGCATTCAGAGACGGGAATAGACATCCATCCTGCTGCAAGCATTGGTTCTTACTTTACGATAGACCATGGAACTGGTGTCGTGATAGGGGCTACTTGTATCATAGGAAACCATGTTAAACTGTATCAAGGAGTGACACTTGGAGCCAAAAGTTTCCCTCTTGATAAGGATGGAAAGCCTATCAAGGGTATTCCCAGACATCCAATACTCGGAGACAATGTGGTTGTCTATGCCAATGCAACCGTCCTTGGACGCATTACAATAGGGCGAGATTGCGTCATAGGAGCCAACGTTTGGGTGACTAGAGATATGCGCCCGAAGTCGAAGAAGTATAAACAAACAAAAGTAGACATCCTTAACACCGACTTTGATAATGGTGGAGGAATATAAGAGAGAACCCTTATCAGCACTTTAATTGTATATAATTTATATCACACATAATGCAAGAATTTGAACTTATCGCTAAGACCTTCATGGGCTTGGAACAAGTGTTAGCACAGGAGTTAACCGATCTCGGGGCTAACAATGTACAAATTGGTCGACGCATGGTAGCGTTTACGGGCAATAAAGAAACTATGTATCGTGCCAACTTCCAGTTGCACACTGCGATCCGAATACTTAAGCCTATCGCACATTTCAAGGCGCGTAGTGCAGAGGACATGTACGATGAGGTGCGTAAGATCGATTGGAGTCAATACATCCAAGAAGGTAAGACTTTCTCTGTCGATTCAGTAGTTTATTCCGAAGAGTTCACCAATTCTCGCTTTGTTACTTATAAGGTGAAAGATGCCATCGTAGACCAGTTTAGAGAACGAACGGGTACACGTCCTAACATATCAGTAAGCAATCCGGACATTCGATTGAATATACATGTTGCAGAAGACAATGCCACTCTTTCGCTCGATTCTAGTGGTGAGTCTCTACACCGCCGTGGCTATCGTCAAGAGAGCGTTGAGGCTCCTTTAAATGAGGTGTTAGCCGCTGGTATGATTCTAATGACTGGTTGGCAAGGCGAGACAGACTTTATTGATCCAATGTGTGGATCAGGCACTTTGCCTATCGAGGCAGCGTTAATTGCACGCAACATATCGCCTGGTGTGTTCCGAAAAGAGTTCGCCTTTGAGAAGTGGCCAGACTTTGATCAGGAGCTATTCGATATGATTTACAACGATGACTCACAAGAACGTGAGTTCAAACATCACATCTTTGGATATGATACAGACATGAAGGCGGTCAATACGGCACGCATGAATGTAGCTGCAGCAGGCCTCTCTCGTGATATAACTATCGAACAGCAAGACTTCAAGGACTTCTCTCAACCAAAGGAGAAGAGCATTATTGTGATGAATCCCCCGTATGGCGAACGCATATCAACACCTAATCTTTTAGGCACATATAAGATGATTGGCGAGCGACTCAAGCACCAGTTTATGGGTAATGAGGCGTGGATATTGTCTTACAGAGAGGAGTGCTTCCGTCAAATAGGGCTCAAACCAAGTATTAAGATACCTGTATATAATGGCTCGTTGGAGTGTGAGTTCCGTCGTTATCAGCTCTTTGATGGTAAGATGAGCACCTTCCGTCATGATGGAGGAATCATCAAAACCGAAGAAGAAAAGCGTGAGATGGCACAGAAACACCGCTTTAAAAAGGAGCGAGAGTTTAGGAAGAGACTTGAAGAGAACGATGATAATGCAGAAGCGGACATACGTTCTTTCACATTCCACAGCCTTGACAAGGGTAGATTCGGTGGTGGCAAGTTCCGCGACGAACGCCCAAGTCGTCGTCCAAAGTTCGATGGTGAAGACCGCAATAGGAAACGTCCTTTCAGACAGGAAGACGATCGGAAGTTTGGCGGGAAACGCTTTGATAAATCTAACAAGCGCGGTGGTTACCGTGGCAAAAACACGTATAAACATGAAGATTAAATCATTACTTAGTCTCGTGGGGCTCGTTGCTCTCACGGGACTTTTACGTCCTACTCCAAGTATGGCACAGCGTCAGTTCACACTAGAAGACCTTAACTTCGGTGGAACCAATTATCGTAACATGCGCCCAGAAGCACGTTATCTAACGTGGTGGGGAGGCAAGTTAGTAAGACAAGACCTCAACTCTTGCTCTCTTGTTGATAGTAAGAGTGGTAAGGAAACAAGCCTTTTCAGCCTCGATGACATCAATCATTGGGCAGGCTTGGAGAAGTCGAATGAGATTGTACGACACCTCTATTCAGCTGAATTTCCATACCCTGATCGTCCTGTTGTGATGGTTAAGAATGGAACAGAAGACCTATTTGTTAACTTCAAGACTCATAAACTTGAAAAGCGAATCACACGCCCTTCTAACACACAGGCAAGCGATCGGAACGAACAAGATATGACCGCTTTCGTGCGCAATCATCAGTTGTTTGTCACCGAGAAGAGCGGTAAGGAGCATCAGTTAACGACTGATGGTTCAAGCGATATCGTATATGGTCAGAGTGTTCACAGAGATGAGTTTGGAATCAACGGGGGACTCTTCTGGAGTCCAAAAGGTAATCGTCTAGCCTTCTATCGCATGGATCAGAGCATGGTTAGTGCATATCCTCTTGTTGACATTCCAGAGCTTGATTGGACACCAGAAAAGGGTGAGTCACGTGCTGCAAAGGCTGCACCTATTAGATACCCTATGGCTGGTGAGACCTCACATAAGGTGACTGTCGGTGTCTATGACGCCTCTACTGGCAAGGTTCAGTACCTTCAAGCAGGTGATCCAACCGATCGTTACTTTACGAATATAGCATGGAGTCCTGACGAGAAAACCATCTATATGTTTGAAGTCAATCGTGATCAGAACGATTGCCGACTTGTTTCTTATGACGCAACAACGGGTAAGAAGCTCAAAGAATTGTATCGAGAGACAGATGCGAAGTACGTAGAACCAACGCACCCTATCGTCTTCTTGCCTTGGAACGACAATGAGTTCATTCTTCAAAGTCAAAAGGATGGATACAACCACATATACCTATTTAATAAGGAGGGACAACAGATTAAGCAGCTCACAAGCGGTAAGTGGGTTGTAATAGACGTACTCGGCTTTAATACGAAACAAAAGAGTATCGTCTATGTATCCAACGAGTGCAACCCAATTCAGCGTAATACGTGGCTTGTGAACGTATCTACTGGCAAACGAACACTGCTTGACAATGGTCGTGGTTACCACTTCGCAACATTAAGCAAAGATGGTGGTATGTTGCTGGATAACTACAGTGAGCCAACAGTCCCACGTAAGTATGACATCATCTCAGTAGGTACTAACCCACAGCGAACCAATTACTTTACCGCACCAAACCCTTGGAAGGGATATAATGTACCGGAATATTCCAATGGAACTATCAAAGCGGCGGATGGCAAGACAGACCTCTATTGGCGCATGGTAAAGCCTGTTAACTTTGATCCTAATAAGCAATATCCAACCGTGATATACGTCTATGGAGGTCCACATGCGCACAACGTGGATGCTTCATGGAACTGGGGTTCACGTGGATGGGAGACTTACATGGCTCAAAAGGGCTATCTCCTCTTTATATTAGACAATCGTGGTAGTGAGCACCGAGGCAAAGACTTCGAGCAAGCAACATTCCGTCACCTTGGTCAAGAAGAGATGAAAGACCAAATGGAGGGCGTTAAGTATCTTCAATCATTGCCTTATGTCGATAAGAACCGCATAGGAGTTCATGGTTGGTCATTCGGTGGTTTCATGACGATATCACTAATTACTAACTATCCAGAGGTGTTTAAAGTGGCTGTTGCTGGTGGTCCTGTCATTGATTGGAAATGGTATGAAGTGATGTACGGAGAGCGTTATATGGACACACCACAGACCAATCCAGAGGGTTACGCACAAACTTCTCTCCTGCAGAAAGCTAAGGATCTCAAGGGCAAACTACAGATCATCATTGGACTAAATGACCCTGTCGTAGTCCCTCAACACGCATATTCTTTCTTGAAAGCATGTATCGCTGCAGGCACTCAACCAGACTTCTTTGTCTATCCAGGAGAGCCTCACAATATGCGTGGACATCAAAGTGTACACTTACACGAACGTATTACACAATACTTTGAGGATAACCTCAAGCAAAAGTAACAAGGCTTTATGAGAATATTACTATTAGGCAGTGGAGGGCGTGAACACGCCTTAGCTTGGAAGATTGCACAAAGCAAACAATGTAGCAAACTATTTATTGCTCCAGGCAACGCAGGCACTGGCGCAGTTGGAGAAAACGTCTCTATCGGTGTAAACGACTTTGAACGTCTCAAGGAGTTTACCATCGAACAGAAGGTTGATATGGTCGTTGTAGGACCAGAAGACCCACTGGTTAATGGCATATATGACGCTTTCAAAGATGATAAACGTACTGCTCACATCCCTGTCATCGGTCCTTCAAAGGCTGGTGCAGTGCTTGAAGGCTCTAAAGACTTTGCAAAGGCTTTCATGGAGAGGCACAACATTCCAACTGCAGCTTACGCCACCTTCGATGGAACAAGCATTGAGGAAGGATTGCAATTCCTCGATACGCTCAAGCCACCCTACGTACTGAAAGCTGACGGATTGGCTGCTGGTAAAGGCGTACTGATCGTTCCTACGCTTGCAGAAGCAAAGGAGGAACTGCGCAAAATGCTTGATGGTATGTTCGGAAATGCCTCTGCTAAGGTTGTTATTGAGGAGTTCCTCTCTGGTATCGAATGCTCTGTATTTGTCTTAACAGATGGTTCTCACTATCAAATACTACCTGAAGCGAAGGACTACAAACGTATTGGTGAACATGACACAGGGCTCAATACGGGTGGTATGGGCAGTGTTACGCCTGTTCCTTTCGCAACGAAAGAGTGGATGGAAAAGGTTGAGAAGCGTATTATTCGCCCCACTGTTGAGGGCTTGAAGGCTGAAAATATAGATTACAAGGGCTTTATCTTCTTCGGACTTATCAATGTTGATGGTGAGCCAATGGTAATTGAATACAACTGCCGAATGGGTGATCCAGAGACTGAAAGCGTCATGCTACGATTGAAGACGGATATTGTCGACCTCTTCAAAGGCGTTGCCGAGGAGAATCTTGACCAATACAAGGTAGAGTTCGACAGCCGTTCAGCTGTCTGTGTAATGCTTGTTAGCGGTGGATACCCCGAAGAGTACGTGAAGGGTTATCCAATTACTGGGCTCGACAAAGTGGCTGATTCTGCTGTATTCCACAGTGGAACAGCCCTCAAAGACGGACAGATTGTAACGAACGGAGGACGTGTGATTGCTGTATCATCGTATGGTAAGAACAAGGAAGAGGCGTTACAAAAGAGCTTCGAAGAGGCTAATAAGATTGAATTTAAGGATAAATACTTTAGAAGAGATATAGGACAGGACTTGTAACCTATGCAGAAGAAGCGTATTCAAAACCGAATAGCAGAGAGCCGCTGGACCCAAGCGTGGGTGGTTTCAGCGGCTATGCTTGTATGGATAGTGGCTGGTTTACATAGCTTAACAGTGGTTGCGCCAGGTGTTTGTTTGCTACTAGCTACCTATTTAATGATGGAACTTAACAATGCAAATGCACTCATTCGCATCTATAGCAGAATGGTGTCTTGCTCATTCATCGTGCTTGCGACGATGGCTGTCTTTATGTTTCCATCTATCCGTTCATCGATTGTCATGCTAGGAATGGTGGGCTTTTACAGCCTGTCTTTCCGCTGTTATCAAGACACAAATGCGCCTGGATGGACCTTTTATGCGTACTTCTGTATTGGTATGGTAAGCGTGGTATGGGTGCAGGTACTCTACTTCTTGCCCATACTTTGGGTTATCTCACGCACCAACCTACTCTCTTTAAGCGGAAAAAGTTTCGTTGCGTCTCTGCTTGGTATAACTCTCCCCTATTGGTTCTATGCGCCTTATCTTGCAGCAAAGGGCGAGATCTCTTTGCTAGCTAAGCATTTCTTACAATTAGGTGTATTTGAGAAACCACTCGATTTCACGTCCTTAACCACAAGTAACATAGCCGTCTTGGCTTATGTCCTACTATGTGCTATCATTGGAATCATACACTTTTCAAATCAAAAACGCAATGACAGCATTCGCATACGATTGTTCTTTCAAGTCTTTATCACCATTGATATAGCAACAATCGTATTCCTCTTCTTACAGCCGCAACACTTCGAAGCATTGCTAAGTGTGCTCATTGTGACCACATCACCACTCATTGCTCACTTCTTTGCATTAACTCACACACGTATAACTAACTGGGTGTTTATCCTCTTTTCGGCTGCTGCACTCATCATAACTATCATCAACTTATGGACGCTATCACCCACTTTCTAATCGACTACGGCTATTGGGGTATGTTTCTCTCTGCCTTCCTCGCTGGTAGTGTATTGCCTTTTAGTAGCGAAGCTGTTATGCTTGGACTTCTTGCAGCAGGCGTTGATCCTGTGCCACTACTCATCTATGGCAGCATAGGAAACGTCATGGGGGGTATGGTCAACTATGGGTTAGGACGATTGGGAAAGCTCGAATGGCTTAAAAAATACTTCCATCTCAAACAGAGCTCCATAGATCGTGCCTATAAATTCATGGGTGGGCATGGAGCATGGATGGGCTTTTTTGCCTTCCTCCCAATACTGGGTAGTGCCATAACTGTGGTTCTTGGACTTACACGTGCGAACCTTCCTTTGTCAGTATTCAGCATTACTTTGGGTAAAGTGATACGTTACGCCTTGCTCATCTGGGGGGCAAATCTGTTCATGTAAAGCCTCCGAAAATAACCAATAAAGGATAGCTAGTCGCACAGAAAAGGGAGAGATTTAGTCTTATGTAGCATAGCCTCATTAACAACAAACAAGCATACGCATAAAAGGAAACGCCTTCTTCACATCGAAGAAGGCGTTTCTTCATTGTAAAGAGAGGCTCTTCTCAAATCGAAGAAAGGCTCTCTTTAAAACCAACACAACATCTCTTTAAGAGAAGAGTGCCTAACAGATGCGAATTAGGAGATTGTCTTTTGTTTCTAAAGTGGAACTTAACAGCACAAGAAACGACCATAACCTTGAATAGTAAATCATGTTTTTTAACTGATAAGACATCTATTCGTAAAAACGTAACGATAGGTTAAAACTTTATTACGAATAGGCTAGTAGATTCAGAAAATATTCCTATCTTTGCCTACATAACTAAATTTTAAATATTGAAACTATGAAATCGGATATTGAGATCGCACGCTCATGTAAGATGAAGCGAATAGAAGAAGTTGCAGCGACAATAGGTATTCCTGCAGACGAGTTAGAGCACTATGGGAAGTATATGGCTAAGGTTCCTCTCACCTTAATAGACGAAGAACGCGTTGCTAAAAACCATTTAATCCTTGTTAGTTCGATATCCCCTACCCGTGCAGGTATTGGTAAAACGACCGTGAGCATAGGGCTTTCAATGGCTCTTAATCGCATGGGGAAACGTTCTGTATTGGCTTTGCGAGAGCCGAGTTTAGGCCCTTGTTTCGGAATGAAAGGTGGTGCTGCCGGTGGTGGATACGCCCAAGTGGTACCGATGGAGAAGATAAATCTGCACTTCACAGGCGACTTTCATGCCATAACAAGCGCACACAACATGATTGCAGCACTATTGGATAACTACATCTATCAGCACCGTAACCAGGGATTCACGCTCAAGCAGATTCTATGGAGGCGTGTTCTTGATGTGAACGACCGCAGTCTTCGCAACATCGTAACGGGTTTGGGCGCAACAACTGATGGTCTGCCGACCCAATCGGGGTTTGATATTACACCTGCAAGTGAGATTATGGCGGCTCTATGTTTAGCCTCTAGTGAAAGCGATCTACGCCGTCGTATTGAGAACATGGTGCTTGGTATTACCTTTGATGACAAACCATTCAAAGTGAAAGACCTAGGTATTGCAGGTGCAATCACCGTTTTGTTGATGGATGCAATCAAACCGAACCTAGTTCAAACACTTGAGGCTACACCCGCATTGGTGCATGGTGGACCCTTTGCAAACATCGCTCATGGTTGCAATAGTTTGTTAGCAACGAAGATGGCAATGTCCTTGAGTGATTATGCAGTTACCGAGGCAGGGTTCGGAGCAGACCTTGGTGCAGAGAAGTTCCTCAATATCAAATGCCGCAAGGGAGAGATTCATCCACGCGTCACAGTGCTTGTTGCAACCTTACGAGGCTTGAAGTTACATGGCGGACTCACGGATGGTAGTACTCAAGAACAGGGTAGACAAGCACTTATCGAAGGTTTTGCTAATCTTGACAAGCACGTTCAGAATATGCAAAACTTTGGTCAACCAGTCATCGTAACACTAAATAGATATGGTGATGACAGCGATGAGGAAGTAGCGTTGTTGGCTGATCATTGTAAGCAAGTAGGTGTTGGCTTCGCTGAAAATAACGTGTTTATGAAAGGCGGAGAAGGTGCAGAAGACTTGGCAAAGCTCGTTGTTGAGACGATAGATAAGCAAGGTGCAAAGGCTATCAACATGACCTACTCTGATGAAGATAGTATAGAAGTAAAGGTTGAAAAGGTGGCTAAGAACGTTTATGGTGCACGATCTGTTATCTTCAAGCCAATCGCTTTGAAGAAGATGCAACGTGTACAAGCATGGGGCATGGGGCACTTCCCTATCTGTATTGCGAAGACCCAATTCTCATTCAGCGAAGACCCTAAACAGGTGGGAGTAGCGAAGAACTTCGATATTACTATTCGTGACTTTGTTATCAATGGTGGCTCTGAAATGATTGTGGCTATCGCTGGTGACATGATGAGAATGCCTGGTTTACCAAAGGTGCCACAGGCAGAGAAGATTGATATTGTGCGTGGGCAGATAGAAGGACTGGCATAACTTCTTTCCCACTTGATTGTTGTGTGTTGCTTGCAAGAGACTTATTAGATAGGTGATCTATCGAAAGGCTCTTACCGAGGTAAGTGTTAACAGCACTTGCAAGCAGCACCAATTATACGTTTACAACACTAACCTTTACAATGAAAAAACAATATGAAACGGAAGACTATACTACTAACTATTTCAACAATCATCCTCTTCGTGGCTATCATTCTGTGTATTAGAATCCCTTACAAAGAGGTCAATATCACTGATAACCTACAAACGATACAAAAGCAAAATACCTGTATCTCGGTTCATTCACTCTATAAGGACAAAGACTGGGACATGATGGTTGTGGTCAAACCATACAATAGTATCACTGCAACTAACGAGAGTATCGACATGGGATATGGTGGAGATAGAGATGTTATCATCGATAACACCATGTATGATAACATGTGTACTCTCTTGTTCGTAAGGGGTAAGAAGCTCGTAGCCTTTACTAGTGTCTATCGAAGCATCATAGACTTTAGCCAACTGGGAAAGGATGTTTATAAGGCAGATGAGTCTATTCGCATTATGAATAAGATTGCTGGTGACTGCCAATAAAGGCTGTTCTGTTAGCTTTACTTCGGCATTTTAAAGTCGTCAACACTGACTCCTTCACGTAATTGATCTATGTCCACATGGGTCCAAATACCCTTTACTCTTCCCTTTTTACTCGATTGCCAAATATCATACTTGGCTGTTCCTAAGGCTGGAGGGAGGTTATAATTAGCTATAAACAAGCGATAATGATTGAAGTCCGGATAGAGATGTAAATGGTAATAAGACTCATTGGTATAGATCATTGGGGCGTGTCCTGTGCGCTCTTTAACTAATTGAATGAACCGTGATAAGTTCTTCTTTATTAACTGACTATCCCATCCTCTTGTTCCATCATCCTCTATGTCGACCAGAAGAAGCAAGTCCTGTTGCTGTAGGTCGATGTTAGAAAGGAAGTTATCAACCTGCCTTTCCATTGAAGTACGACGTGTGAGAAAATGATACGAACCCACTAGTAGGTTTCGTTTCTTAGCCTCTTTGAGGTTCTTCTGATAATAGGGATCAACCACAGAACTGCCTTCCGTAGCCTTAAGATACACGAACTTGAGCTGCGGATTCTCATCAACTAGCACGTCCCAGTGTATCTTTCCTTGATGACGAGATAGGTCTAAACCATCGAAATCTTTGGTATATTCTCCCTTTGTTAGGTCATGGTAAGGCCATTCATCACTAATAGTTGCATGCCTGTGACGCCATGGTTTAAGGTCGACCACAAGGATAACAGCAAGTGTAAACAGAGCCACACAGCCCCATATCCATAGTTTCCTATTATTGTTTTTACGCTTACTGCGCCTCCTTCTACGTCTTACCATGCTAAGAATAAACCAAGAATATAATTAGATTAAATGCCCTATAACGATTCAAAAAGAATATATGCACAAAGGTAATTAATCTTTTTGAATGTCACAAATTGTGGTTAGGTAGAGTTGACGAGTACACGAGTTACAAGTAAACAAGTTATTTGCTCCATTGATTAGAGTGCCTCAAAGTAGGGATAGACCCCTTGTCCGACACTACTTTGAGATAATCCTTTCTAATTGACGAAGGCACTTCCTTGATACAAGGAAACGCCTTCTTCATAGCAAGGAAACGCCCTCTTGGAATGGAGAAGAGCCTTTCCTTCTTAGTGCCCCTTTGATTCTTGTAAACAAGGCACAGCCTCGCAACACACCAACCAACCTCCAACAGCCAAGCAAATACCCATCCCGTGAGGTACTCCTCCCCCTTCGGAAGGGCTGAGTGGGGCTTTATCACGCCCCTTCCCATTCGAGTAACTCTATTTGAAATAAATGCTAATTATTTGGTTATCAGCAATATTTTTTGTATCTTTGCAAGCGTTAATATGGAACTAAGGTGCGGTGGTAACTCATTCTCACATAGGAACGCACCATAGAAGGTAACTCTCTTGAGCAACTTATCTAAGGTTCCGGAAAGTTTTAAATGATGAGATTTTTTAAAGTAGTAATTGTTAGTTTCTTAATGATTTTGGCTTCATCTGTTGAAGCAAATGCTCAAAGTAGCAAGTTTAACTGGGGTCCTGTAATGGACGCAATCATCCAACTTGAAAGCAAGGGGAATGCTTTAGCGGTTAATGGGTCGTATGTTGGAGTTCTTCAAATATCCCCTATTCTAGTCAAGGAATGTAATAACATCCTTAAAAGTAGAGGCAGTTCAAAGCGTTACACACTATCTGATCGATTTAACGCAACGAAGTCTAAGGAGATGTTTGTTGTCATCCAATCCTTCCACAATCCGCTTAATAACATCGAGAAAGCCATCCGCTTATGGAGTGGTGGTATAAAGTATGATGTGGCAAAGACCCAAAGGTACCTTACAAGAGTATTGAAACTTATGCGCTAACAGGCATACAGAAGATTTAAGAAATCCCTTTTTAAAAAGTCTGGTTATCTACTCCCTCTAGGACAGATAACCAGACTTTTTCTCTTTATTCTCCATCTTTTTCCTTACTTTTGTAGGTGGTTTAACACATCAAAATGGCACATCATAGACTATTAAACATAAGGAGCTTCTTCCTTACTTCACTATTTCTTCTATCGCTAGGGAGCCTCTCTGCGCAAACTCAACACCCTGTTTATCATGGGTCAAAACACTATAGTATAAAGGTGAAACAGTTCAAAGAAGAGGGCAAACTGCCCTCCAATGTCATCGTAATGTATGGTGATAGCCATTCAGAATATGGTGGCGATTGGAACAGACACTTCCCTGGTGCAGGCAAGATCATCAATCGGGGAATCATTGGAGACGATAGCAAGGGGATGTACAACAGGCTTGACTTGGTGCTTCCTTACCATCCCAAAAAGATCTTCTTCGAGTGTGGTGCGAATGATCTAAGCCATGGCTGGAGTGTTGAACGGGTCTTCCAAGGAATTACTAACGTGTTGACAACAATAAGAAAGCAGTGTCCTAAGACAGAACTATACGTTCAGAGCCTTCTACCACTTAATGAGGAAGTGGGTACGTGGAAGTATCTTAAAGGGAAGGATGACCTGATTATCCAACTAAACAGCAAACTGAAGCAGTATTGTGCGAGCCACGCTCTCACTTACATCGACCTTTACACACCGCTTCTTGGTGCTAAACCGCAAACAATGAAGGCTGAATATTGTCGTGACGGATTGCACTTAACCGAGAAAGGGTATGATGTTTGGGCAAAGATTATACGCCCTTATATCTATAAGTAAAGCTTTAATTGAAAGCTAATTAGGCATTATCTTTAACTTTAGAGATATTTTATAATCACCTAATATACTGCATTTTGTATATAAAAGGAATATTGGCAAAAATAGTAAGAACGCTTGTTTCTGCCAATATTCATATATAAGGATGGATTATCCAAACAATATCCTCAAAGCCTCTTCAACCTTCCTTACAGGGTGAAGTTGTATTGCATACTTGCCAGTAAGCCCTGACATGTTATACTTCGGGATGATAATATGACTGAAGCCGAGCTTCTCTGCTTCTGCAATACGTTGTTCGATACGACTGACGGGACGCACTTCACCGCTCAAGCCAACCTCTCCGCACATGCACCAACCAGCCTCGATTGGGGTGTCAACATTGGATGATAACACTGCAGCAATCACACTCAAGTCCATCGCCATATCGGTTACTCGCAGTCCACCAGCTATGTTCAAGAACACGTCCTTCTGCATGAGTTTAAAGCCAACACGCTTCTCCAACACTGCAAGTAACATATTCAAACGACGCTGATCAAAGCCTGTTGCCGAGCGTTGAGGCGTTCCGTAGGCTGCAGAAGACACCAGTGCTTGTGTCTCAACGAGGAAGGGTCGAACGCCTTCGATGGTACTTGAGATCGCAACTCCTGATAGTCCGTCATGGTCTTCAGTAAGTAGTAACTCCGAAGGATTGCTTACCTGCCGCAGACCTTGCTGTTCCATCTCATAGATACCCAGCTCTGATGTGGAGCCAAAGCGGTTCTTTATGCTCCGAAGAATGCGATACATATAATGTTGATCACCCTCAAATTGAATCACAGTATCGACTATGTGCTCTAGAATCTTCGGTCCGGCAATGCTTCCCTCCTTGTTTATATGACCGATAAGAACCACTGGTACACCGCTAGTCTTCGCAAATCGCAATAGAGCAGAGGCGCATTCACGCACTTGACTGACGCTTCCAGGACTGCTGTCAACGTCCTCTGTGGATATAGTCTGTATCGAATCGACCACAACGAGTTCGGGTTTTACATCCTTGATGTGCTCAAATATGTGTTCAAGAGAGGTCTCCGATAAGATGATGATATTCTCTGGTATATCCTTAGTAATGCGTTCCGCACGCATACGAATCTGATGTGGACTCTCTTCACCACTAACATATAAGATGCGTTGAGATAGGTGTAGAATAGTCTGCAAGGTCAATGTGCTCTTACCGATACCAGGCTCTCCTCCTAACAAAACAATGCTCCCTGGCACCAGACCACCACCCAACACGCGATTCAACTCATCGTCGTGCATATCCATACGAGGCTCATCCTTCGCAGAGACATCACGCAGTCTTTGAGGCTTGTTAGCCAATCCCGAGACAGCTTCACCAGCATTCGTATGACGCAAAGAAGTTGCTGCTTGGCGTGCAGCATGCGTACCAGTATCAGCGGCAATACGTATCTCCTTGAATGTATTCCACTGCCCGCAATTAGGACACTTACCTATCCACTTTGCACTTTCCTGCCCACAGTTACTGCAGACATAAGCTATTTTATCCTTTGACATAGTGGGACAAAAGTACTAAGAATTTGCCTAGTTACAAAATTAATTATTAATTTTGCACAACATGAAACGTACTTATTACATATTCATACTATCGATATTCTTGATCGTTGGTTGTGGGAAGTCTGCAAAGGAACTACAGGTCGAAAAGAAGGCACAAGAGCAAGCGGAGAAAGAGAGATATCAGCGAGCTTACAAGGTTGCAGTCATGCCAACGCTTGATTGTCTACCTGCTTATCTATTGAAAGATAGCGTATTATACGATACAACTAAAGTTGATATCCGACTGAAAGAGTACACTGCTCAGATGGATTGTGACACTGCAATGGCAGGAGGAAGCGTACAGGCAGCCTTCAGCGATTTGGTTCGGACGGAGCGTTTAAAGCACAGACAGAAAGTGTTAATGCACTATCTAACGGACACAAACCTCAACTGGCAGCTCGTAGCTGATAGGTTATCTAAACTAAAGAAACTATCCGATTTAAGTGATAAGATTATAGCCAAAACACGCTTCTCAGGCACTGACTTGTTAAGTAACATGGTCATTAAGAAGGCAAAACCGAAGTATCAAGTGTTCCAAGTGCAGGTCAATGACGTATTAGTTAGGCTCAAGATGCTACAGAACCATGAGATAGATGCCTATTGGTTTACCGAGCCACAGACCACGAAGGCACTGCAAGGTGACAACAACTCTCTATTTAATTCGGTGGATGCAGGTGTACATCTAGGGGTCGTAGCAATTATGGATAAGCACCGCAGACCATCGGAAGATGAAGAGTTTGCAAAGGCTTACGACAAGGCTGTCGACTTGATTAATAAACATGGTGTTAAGTATTATGCGGCTTTGATAAAGAAGTATATGCAGGCAGATGATGCCACAGTTCGGGCTTTACCTGACATCAAATACACAAAGGTGGGAGCACCTCGCAGAGCCGACCTAATAATGGCTAGGGATTTTCTTAACCACAATAAGTAAGATAGATACATAATTAGTAACTTTAAAGAATAGCGCAGTGAACGTAGAAGATATACTTAGTAAGACTATAAGTGAACTGATGGATAAGCGATTGGATAATGCTATTGAAGTATTAAATCAGCTCTTCTTACAACGTCCTTCACTGATGGGTAACGATGAATTTGAGGCTGTCAAGCGTGATTATCAACTGATGGTTGACTACATGGGGAGGGGACTTATCGATCAGCAACGCGCCTCTCTTTATGCCTCATTGCTACAACGTCTTTATCGTGTGACCGCCAACTTAGAGATTAGTTGGCGTTGCAAACATGTACCAGCATACATTGATGCCTTTAAAATAAGCGACCATCTCAACACTAGCCATGACTTTGTTCGCACCGTCTTAGAGTCTTTTGTCACTGATTTAGCTATGTTATCTCTACAACAAGAGACTACCCAAAAGGAGAAAGAAAGCGAACTCTACGATCGTCATCAGTTGTTCATTAATCGTCTGTTCAACGCCTTGTTTACATCTTGCCAATGGACAGAAGAGGACTATCAATTCTATTCCCAACTATTGACATCACCTACTGTCATATCCAATGACCAGCAGATTCTCGTCAGTGCAATCACGTTGAGTGCAATGAACCAATTCGATATCTATAAGTTCAAAACACTCACTTCTATCTATCAGAAAACAACCGACATCCATGTTCGCCAGCGTGCTCTCGTGGGTTGGGTACTATCTGTCTTTGAGGGAATGGATATATTTCCTGAACAAGACACTATCATCAAAGAACTTTGTGCGGATGCTAGTGTGACATGCGAATTGCTCTCTTTACAAATCCAACTCTTCTATAGTTTAGACACAGAAAAGGACAACGACAAGATTCAAAGGGACATTATGCCAGACATCATGCGCAATTCCAACCTCACTGTTGGGCGTATCGGCATTGTTGAAAAGGAGGAGGATCAACTTGAAAACATACTCCATCAAGATGCAGAAGACAAACGCATGGAGCAGATGGAGGAACAGGTTAAGAAGATGATGGATATGCAGAAGCAAGGTTCGGACATCTATTTCGGTGGGTTCCGACAGATGAAACGCTTCCCATTCTTTAGTGATGTAGTGAATTGGTTCACACCATTCTATATCGAAAACCCAGCTCTTCGACCCACCTTAAAGGCGTTAGGTGATTCGAAGTTTCTCAATGTTCTCGTAGAGAGAGGGGCTCTTTGTGACTCGGATAAGTACTCTCTTGCCATTGCTATGGAGCAAGTAATCAGCCAGTTGCCAAGTAACATTAAAGAGATGATAGGGACTGACTCTGCCTTCGGTCCACTCGGTTCTTTCGATGAGAAAGAAGGCGTTGCAAACATCCGTCGAGCGTACATTCAGGATTTATATCGCTTCTTCCGACTCTATAGAACAGCACAGGATTTCATCAACCCATTCGAAGATAATGGCAAAGGAGACTTCGTTGCAGACATCTTCTTCTTTATCTATAAGTCGTTTATGAACACTGGACTTGATGACATGAAGTTGCGTTTAGCACTGCATTTATATAAGCGACACCAATACAAGAAACTGATAGAACTGCTCAGTACATTCTATAGTGACGACCCGAGATACTGCATTCTTATGGGTTACACAAACATCCATATCGGTAGACCTGATAGTGCGTATGACTTCTTCTTAAAGGCTTTAGAGAAGGAACCCAACAATGAGTGGGCACTAAAAGGACAAGCTCGTGCTGCGCTAGATTGCGAAGATTACGAGACAGCAGAGCACACCTACGAACAGTTATTACAACTGGATGCAGAGAATAAGGACTATGCTTTGAATCGTTGTATCGCTCTATTGAAATTAGGGAAATCATCTGAAGTACGCGAAGAGTTATTCCGATTAGACTATCAGAACCCTGACGACATGAATGTGAAGCGTGTGTTTGCATGGGCAATGCTCATGGAAAAGAATCTTGAAAAGGCTACACAGCTTTATGATACACTCCTGAATACATTGCCAACAACGGAAGATTACCTCAATGCAGGCTATTGTCAATGGGCTAAAGGGGACGCTCAACGTGCTGCCGAGTTGTTCGGTAATTGGATAACTAAGGGTAATAAGAATCGCGACCAGCTATTGGATGAGTTTAAGAGTGACGCAGAGATTCTGAATCTATACAACATCCAAGAGACCGATTGGCTGTTAATGCTAACATTGGCAAAGCCACTTTAGGGAAAAGATAGCCCCACCCTGCCTCCATGAAAAGGGAGGAGAACCTAACGGAAGCTAGTTAGGATAAGCGGAAGAGAGGGAGGGGCGGTGTGTAACGAGGCTATGCTTCATTAGTAGGAGCAGCAGGAACGAAAACAAGGAAACGCCTTTCTCCATTTGAGAAGGGCGTTTCCTTGCTATGAAGAGGGCATTTCTTCGATAGGAAGAAACGCCCTCATTGAATATTATGTCTTATGTTGTTCTCTCCTAAGCACACCTAGAAACGATAGCCAAAACCGATGTTTAGATAGATTGGATATAGCTTGAAACTAATCGTCTTAAAGTCTTTCTTGAAGATACCATTTGCTGCCCATGTCATATCGGCATTGATGGTAAAATGGTTAAAGGCACGCCACGTTGCTCCTGCTTGAGCACCCCAATGAAGGGAGCGAAGCGATGAAGAGAAATCGTAAAAGGCTGTTTGTCCATCATTAAAGGTCAGTTTCTGCCCCACTGGAGTACCTTCTCTGAGGTATCCGTTACTAACATGTCCAGAGAAATTACCATCTAGTTTGATAGAAGAATAGACCCCGGCACGCACTTTCCACCTGTCATTGATGCGGTAATTGCCCATAACTGGGATGGTGAGGAGCGTTGAATGATAGTCAGTCTGCACATCGCCTGTCCAATAACCGGCTATATGACTACCCTCATCAACAATCTCTGTCTTGTAATTCTTTACTCTTGCACCAGTAATCATGCCCTTTTCTTCCAACTTCAAACCTACTGATACACCCCATTGGCGGTCTTCTCCCAACCACTTCGTGGCTGTTCCTTCAATCGTTCCATTGAATCGTGGGTTATAACTAGTTATCTTTCTTATCTCAACAGGGATAGGAAGTGGAGACGAACCACCGATGTTTACACCTGCTTTCAACTCATATTCCCACCCGTTCTGATCGGCTGATTCTAATGCTTCTGTGCGGTCGGTTTGTGCAAAAAGACTCATGGAACAACTCAAACTAACGACTGCAAGTACTATAACTCGTATATTCATTTTAATGCAAAACACTATTAAGTTTATTCTTTAGTATTACTTTATAAGTATTTAAATAACAGCTTATTTCGTGAATAACTCTAGTTCATCAACATAGAGTGTACTCCCTACTGCACCTTCAAAATTGGCTCCATCCTTACTAGATGACATAATGATAGCCAGACTATATTTGCCTTCTTTCAACTTTTCAGCATCTATTGTCCTTCCGTCAACAGCCTTAAAAGGAATGCTGAAACGTGTCCATTCGTTTGTTTCCTTACGATCTTCTAGCATTGCTTTAAGCACTATCCGATTACTAGTCAGCGAATTATGACCATCGAGATACTCTACTCCATCCCCTGTTTCAAACAATACGGCATAGAGTGCGAAGTCGTCTTTTCTATCCTTAATCTCCGTTTGATTCTTATCAGTAAACTTATCGCCAACTTTATACTTATAGTATCCAACGAGTGCTAAAGGCGTCTGTCGGAAGGGAACACCAAAGTGAGTTGACTTGCCAGTATCGCCAAAATCAAGTTCAAAGGAGCCTGTAAACAGGTTACCAGCAGCTATTGGAGAACCGAACAAAGCCCCCACAGCTCCCGTACTGATGGTTGTCAACTTCAGACACTTGCCCTTATAGCCATCGTCTGCTTGGCTTGTTGGATAGTCCTTAGCCCCTTTTCCCGATAGTATAAACGATACTCCACTATTGCCACTCGCCCACTCAAAGGTGCCACCATCAGGTGTTTTATCAACGAAGGTGTCGTAACTAACAGTGTTATCAACCTTTAATGTTTCGAAATGATAGGCTGTTGCGATGTCATTGTTAGCAATGAAAGAGACGGTGTAAGTCTTCTTCCACTGTCCATCCTGCGATGTGACAACATATTGCTGAGGCTGAGTGAAGTCACGAACAGTGCTATCCTTTGGTTCAATCGTTGCACCTTCTGTCAAGTTAAATACGGGTGCAAGATGCGTAACATCAGCCCATCCATTGACATAGAGTTGGATAGTATTATTCGTTATAACCGGTTTACGGATTAGTTCCGTACCCTTGACTGTGATATTGGTAATATCTGCTTCTGCATTTAAAGCCTCTTCTTTAATACAAGAAGAGAGCACAACTCCTGCCGTCATGGTGAGGAGTAAAGGTCTTATCAATCTCATCTTTAACTATTAATAATGTGTACTTTATAACTTAATGATGTGACAAAGGTAGGGAAAAAGATATATATTACAAAGATAGAGATTGCTCATTTGGTAAAAAACCGTACCTTTGTGGATAAGAAATAACTTATTGATTAATCAAAACAAGGATATGGCAAAAGTATTAGTAACAGGTGCAAATAAGGGTATAGGCTATGGCATTTGCAAATATTTGGGCTTGAGTGGATGGCAAGTGATTGTCGGCGCAAGAAATAAAGAGCGCGCCGAAGCTGCTATCAAAGCATTAAGACAGGAGGGAGTAGACGTTATTGGTTGGCAACACGTTGACCTTTGCAATAACGACTCACTGCTGGTTACTGCAAAAGAGATTAAGGAGAAGTATCCTGATTTGGCTTTGCTTGTAAACAATGCGGGGATACCTGGTGACATGGAGGTACCTAGCTACAAGTCAGAGATGCGTGACGTACTGGAAACAATACAGGTAAATTATGTTGGAACATTTGCTTTGACGAAGGCACTTATCCCTTTGTTGGAAGTGAATAAGGGGCGAATTGTCAATATAACTGTGCCTTCTGAGGTGAGTCCCTACTGGCATCCGATGGCTTATGTGGCTAGTAAAGCGGCACAAAATGCGATGACTAGTATCATAGCAATGGAGTTTGATAAGAACAATCTACCTATTGATATCTTCGACATACACCCTGGTGCAACCACAACTGACCTGAATAACCATTATACAGGACCTGGTTCTCACTCTGTGGATGTTGTTAGTGAGAAGATAGCAGCAGTCATTAACGATGGTAAGAGACATCAAGGTGAGTTCATCGAACTCTACCCTATTGTTGATGAAGGACGCTAATAATAAATAAGGTGATTGGAGGGTTAAACAATACTAGAACCTTCCAATCGCTTGCCAAAGGTTATCGTTAGGTAGAGGAGACTCTACTTTTATGAGTTCCTTAGATACTGGGTGGATAAATTCCACACGATGACTTAACAAACAGATACCGCCATCTGGATTAGAACGAGGAGCCCCATACTTCAAGTCACCCTTGATAGGACAATCCATATTAGACAACTGGCAACGTATTTGATGATGCCTTCCTGTCATCAAATTAACCTCTAAAAGCGTGTAATGGTCTGTCTGATTGATTACCTTATAATGTAAGATTGACTTCTTGGAAGTAGGTACTTGATGATTATAAGCATAACTCTTATTCTGCTTCTCATTACGCACAAGCCAATCAGTTAACGTCGCTTCAGATTCAAAAGGAGGTCGAGTAACGATTGCCCAATAGGTCTTATGCACCTCACCATTGCGGAACATGTTATTCAAACGAGTAAGTGCTTTGGATGTCTTAGCAAAGATAACTAAACCAGAAACAGGTCTATCAAGTCTGTGAACAACCCCTAGAAAGACATTACCAGGCTTTTGATATTTTTCTTTTAACCATTGTTTGACAATCTCTGACAATGGTATATCGCCCGACTTATCGCCTTGCACAATCTCACCAGCCTCTTTATAGACAATTATGACATGGTTATCTTCGTAAAGTACTTGCATAGTATATAGTTTTTCCAAGCCTCATCTAAAAGAGTGCTTGTGGTTCGGTGTATATTTCCTTTTAGTGATTTATGATTTTCAAGAGTATTGCTAACGCAAGTTTGAAGCCTTAGCAAGAATGCCTCCCTATCCCTTTTTGGGGAATAGGGAGGCTTTTAATTACATATTCATACCACCATCTACCTGGATAACCTGACCAGATACATAGCTAGAAAGGTCTGAACCAAGATAAACCGCAGTGTTTGCAATATCCTCAACAGTACCACCACGACGAAGAGGAATCTTATCTGTCCACTCCTTGCGAATCTCTGGTGAAAGGGCTTGAGTCATCGCTGTATCAATGAAACCAGGTGCAATTGCATTAGCACGGATACCCTTTGGACCCATTTCCTGAGCCACACTCTTTGCTAAAGCGATAAGTCCTGCCTTTGAAGCAGCATAGTTAGACTGACCTGCGTTACCATGTACACCAACAACACTAGCCATGTTGATAATGCTACCACCACGCTGACGCATCATGACAGGGACACACGCATGGATGAAGTTGAAGGCACTCTTCAAGTTAACAGCTATAACAGCATCCCACTGCTGTTCGGTCATTCGGAGCATAAGACCATCCTTTGTTATACCTGCATTGTTAACTAGGATATCAATAGAACCAAACTCTTCTTTAACCTTAGCAACGACTTCTGCAGTTTGTGCAAAGTCTGCTGCGTTACTAGCGTAACCCTTAGCTTTAACACCCTTAGCAGCTATCTCTGCTTCAGTAGCCTTACCATTTTCATCAATAACAAGGTCAGTGAATGCGATGTTAGCGCCTTCCTCTGCAAATTTCAATGCTATAGCTTTACCAATACCACGTGCAGCTCCTGTGATGAGGGCTGTCTTACCTTCCAATAATTTCATATTGTCTTAGTTTATATTGTTAGTTATTACTTTATAATACCCTTACCCAGTGCACCATAAACCACCTTTGCTACTAATGGACGAGAAGACTCTTCAGTTAATCCATGACCTAATCGACCATAGATAAATGGAACCTCTAACCCTTTAATACAATAATGTGTGATGTCTGCAACTAGCTCTACATTGTCAATATCAAACTCGCCATCTTCTTTCGCTTCAGCGTATACCTTGCGAAAGAGTTCAATCTCGTCTTCATCAAAGTTCTTGCGTACCTTCTCAACCATCCATATATTTCTAAAGAACTCAGCACGCAAGTTTCCATTACGCATAACCGTTTCCTTTATCATACTTAGGTGGGTGTAAATCAGTTCGATAATCTTATCTTGAGGTTTAATACGCTTTGCTGCCACCTCATCTAACTTATCCGATAGACGTTCCAACTCTGACTCTATCACTGCATAATATACATCATCTTTACTCTTGAAATAGGTGTAGAGCGTCCGTCTTCCTTTACCAGATGATTTCGCAATGTCGTTCATCGTTGTATTAGCAATGCCATTCTTTGCAAAGAGTTGGCGTGCTACATCAACAAGCTTCTGCCTAGTTTTTGATATTGACATTCGTTCGTTATTCCTCTAATCACTGATTTGCACGTTGCAAATCTTATGTGCAAAAGTATATATTATATCCCACATTAGCAAATTTAGAGCTATAAAACTTCACGATTAAACGATTAGGTTAATAGAAAAGACGCATAAGGAAAGTTTTTACTTATTACCTTAACAAACACTACTTTGGCTTACTAAAAAGCTTCTTAAACCATAGTTCATTTAAAGAACAAGTTGCTGTCATTTTGAACAATTTGATTAACTCGCTAATTAAAAACAACTTAGAACCTACCAAATAATGATAGCAATGACTGCAAAATTATTCTCCCTCCGATCCACCTCTATATATCGTTTGTATAGCCTCTTGCCTTTCAACCTCAGTCAGAGAATGTATTAGCAGTGGTGCGGAGCATTAACTCCACCAATATTCATCATCATCACGAAGAGTTCGAGCTCAGCTCTATCTATCTGACAACAATTAATTAAGACCATAGAATTGACAAAGGGTACAGCATCATGTGCTGTACCCTTTGTCAATTCACATCTCTGTGAACGATTGAGCTTGACTTTTGGGTTATCGCCTCACGGCGTACACCCAATCATCTTGCGTCATTGTTATCCCTTAATCAATCTTATTTATTACCTAAACTAAACCTATTTTATTGAAACCTGAACAATCTCTTTTGTTCTACCTTAAACTAAATAACTAAAAACCTAAATCTATTACTACTAACCTAAACAATCTATTTGTCTTTTGACAATGCAAAGGTAAGGCTGTTTTCGCACACAACAAAACTTTAGCAGACTATTTTTTGCATCACACATCATTTATTGACTTATATCAACGAAAATGACTCTAAAAGTCTAAAAAAGGGGCAGAACTTTTCGTTCTACCCCTCATTATATGTTTAATCGCAAGCTTTTACCTATTTAATTAATCAATTAGATAAGGTATTGACTTGAGATACTTTCATTATTCAAAACACGCTTAATCGTCTCAGCAAACATATCGGCAACAGAGATCTGCTTAACCTTTGAACAGCGAGCAGTGTATGGAATAGAATCTGTGAAGACCATCTCTTCCAACGCAGAAGCCTCTACACGTTCGGTTGCAGGACCACTCATGACGCAATGAGAAGCAATTGCACGAACACTCTTTGCCCCTGCCTCCTTCATAATGTCTGCTGCTTTCGTAATGGTACCAGCTGTATCAACCATATCATCAACGATGATTACGTTCTTATCCTTTACATCACCAATGATCTGCATTGTATCTACAACATTTGCACGAGCACGTGTCTTATTGCAAAGAACGAGTGGACAACCAAGATACTTAGCGTATGTGTTGGCACGTTTAGAGCCGCCAACATCAGGACTAGCAATAACTAAATCCTTCAAGTGAAGGCTCTGCACATAAGGAAGAAGAACACCGCTAGCATAGAGGTGGTCAACAGGAACATTGAAGAAACCTTGAATCTGATCTGCATGAAGGTCCATGGTCATCAAACGATCGATACCAGCAACACTCAACAAGTCGGCTATTAACTTTGCACCAATGCTGACACGAGGTTTATCCTTACGATCTTGACGAGCCCAACCAAAGTAAGGCATAACAGCAATAATCTGTCGCGCGGAAGCACGCTTGGCTGCATCAATCATCAAGAGAAGCTCCATGAGGTTATCAGAGTTTGGGAATGTGCTCTGTACAAGATAGACATCCTTGCCACGAATACTCTGCTCATAAGAAACAACAAACTCACCATCAGAAAAGCGAGTCATCACTAAGTTGCCAAGAGGACAGCCTAAACTAGCACAGATTTTCTCAGCAAGATATCTTGTCTTAGTACCTGAGAAGACCAAAAAAGAGTTGTTTTCACTCATTTCTTTATATTGTTTATATTTATAAGGTATAAATCAACTACTATCTACAGAAAGCCCCTAACAAATCGTGCGGAGCTTACGGAAGTATTTAATAATGGGATTGAAGTTCTGCTCACTAGGGATACAAAACTGATCCCAAAGGTCGTTTCGAACCACAACTCCACCAAAGTCGAGGTCGTGCAAACGTGGGAAATCATCTATCGTAATGCCTCCCATTGCATAAACATGCTTCCCTAAGAGCCCTTGTTTACGTGCTTCTTCCAATTCAATATCCGACAAGATATGTTCAGTAGCAGCCGTATTCTCACGAGGCTGATGGATGTTTTTCAGAAAGACATAGTCTGATTGTTTCTTAATTGCTTTTAGTTTCATCACATCGTCACAGCTCCGACTGATGTGCCCTCTATATCCGTGAGGTGCAGCAAGGTTGGAGTTATCCAAGTGGATACCACCTAGACCATACTCACTCTTCATCTGAAAGTGCTGATGTACAACTATTTTGCTATGATAATGAGATGGGATAAGAGCCAAAAGGCGCTCTAAATAAAGTGGAGACGGGTCAACCTTCGAGATGTGTAGGCAGTCAAGTCCTTCCTCGAAGAGCATACTTATTATCTTATCCTCCTCTACAAAGAAGGTGGACTTAGTCATAATAACCAGCTTCATGCTCATACTTTATTTGTATTGCAAAGGTAGATATTATTTCTGAAAACCGCAAATTTTTCCTTATATTTGCACCATGAAAGTAAATCCAAAGACTTACAACGAACTCTCCCGACCGATGTACATATTGGAAGAAGAGCGTTTACGAAAGAACCTCCAATTAATCGCCAGTGTTGCTAAGGAGGCTGATGTTGAGATTATTCTAGCCTTTAAAGCATACGCTTTATGGCGTACCTTCCCCATTTTCCGTGAGTATATCCATGCCACAACAGCGTCCTCTCTGTATGAGGCACGACTAGGCTTTGAGGAGTTTGGTGCTCCCACGCACACGTTCTCACCTGGTTATACGGATTATGAGATTGATGATATTGCACGATGCTCGTCTCATCTCGTATTCAACTCATTGTCTCAATTTGAGCGATACCACGTTAGGGCAAAGCTAGCAAACGCTCGCTTGAGTTGTGGACTACGTGTGAATCCAGAGTATTCAGAGGTAGAAACACTCATATATAACCCTTGCGCACCTGGAACTAGGTTCGGTATCGCATCTTCAAAACTCCCTGCTACACTGCCAGAGGGCGTTGATGGCTTCCATATTCATTGTCATTGCGAGAGTGGTAGCGATGTTTTCGAACGAACATTGGAGCATATTGAGGCGAAGTTCGCCAACTGGTTCCCACAACTAAAGTGGATTAACTTTGGCGGCGGACACCTAATGACACGCAAAGACTACGATGTTTCACGTCTTATTCACGCCTTGAAAGAGTTTAAGAAACGCTATCCTTGGTTGAAGGTGATACTCGAACCTGGTAGTGCCTTCGCTTGGCAAACGGGACCACTAGTCGCTCAAGTGCTCGATGTGGTGGAGGATCATGGCATAAAAACGGCTATCTTGAACGTAAGTTTCACCTGTCACATGCCTGACTGTCTAGAGATGCCTTACCATCCTGCCGTTCGCAATGCGGAATTAGTTGATGAGGACGGATCTGCCGAGGGCGAAAATACGTACCGACTAGGTGCTAACAGCTGCTTGAGTGGCGACTGGATGGGGTCATGGAGGTTTGACCATCCGTTGCAGATAGGCGAGAATATCATCTTTGAAGATATGCTTCATTACACGACAGTGAAGACTAATATGTTCAATGGAATCAGTCATCCAGCTATCGCCCTACTCCATCCTGACAACGAACTAGAGGTCTTGCGAGAGTTTACCTATGAAGATTATCGGGACCGAATGGACTGATGGCACGCTCTTTGCTACTATCTTTAAGTATGAAATTAACTATTATAAGGAGGCAAAGATATGGCATTTATAGATTATTATAAGATTCTAGGTGTGGATCGAAACATCCCTCAGAAGGATGTGCGGGCAGCCTATAGGAAACGTGCAAAGCAGTTTCATCCAGACTTACATCCTAACGATCCAAAGGCAAAAGCTAAGTTCCAAGCTTTGAGCGAAGCGTTTGAAGTCATTGGAGACCCTGATAAACGCGCTAAATATGACAAGTATGGCGAGCAATGGAGGAATGCTGATGCATACGAGCAAGCGGGTGGCTTCGGTGGTTTTAATGGTAGTCAAGGGGATGCAAACTCGTTTGGAGGATTCGATTTCAGCAGCTTTGGCAATGGCGGAGGCGGCTTCAGCAGCTTCTTCCAAGACCTATTTGGAGGTGCAGGAAGGCGTCGCTCATCGGCAGGAAGTACTGGAAGAGCTTACGGACAGCCTAATCCTGGACAGATGGAAGCCACTGTTGGCATTGATCTCTACACTGCCCTATTGGGTGGCGAAGTGGTTATCCAACTCTCTGGAGGCAACAAGGTAAAACTGAAAGTAAAGCCTTTAACACAAGGCGGAACGAAGGTTCGTCTGCGTGGAAAGGGTTACGATAGGGGGGATGGCACCTTTGGTGACCTCATCATCACCTATAACGTGAAACTTCCTGACCATCTAACGGATCATCAAAAGGAGCTTATCGAACAGATGAGACGCGAAGGTTAACCCAAAGGAAGAGGCGCTTTATGGTTCTTCCGACCTACTTTAAAATTCATCTTGTAGCCCTTCTGATTATCAAGTAGATACAAGTTCGATTGAAGAAGAGCCTTAGTAAGGTACAAAGGGACGCCCTTTTGCAATGCAAAAGGGCGTCTCTTGTCTTGAAGAAGAGCCTTTGGTACTCCTTAATGCGCCACCACTACCCTACCTGCCAATACTGCTATAAAGCCCAAAGCGAGGGAGGCTAGGATGTAAAGAACGGATACGACGAATCCATCACCGCCTTTCATCAAGCCGACATTCTCGTTCATAAAGGTGGAGAAGGTCGTGAATCCACCACAGAAACCAGTAGTTAGTAAAAGGCGAGTAGACGTACTAATACCTCCATTCTCACCTGGTAATGAGGAGAATATACCAATTAGAAAACACCCCAAAACGTTCACGACGAGTGTTCCTAAGGGGAAGGAACCAGCGATAGCAAGCTGAACATACTTCGAGATAACCATTCGAAGACTACCACCAACGAAACTTCCAATACCTACTAAAATAATATCTTTCCACATAATCGATACTTATATCTAATCGCTAAAACCATAAGTAAAACCCCACCCAACCTCCCCCAAGGGGAGAAGTGCCTAACGGAAGTTAGTTAAGAGACGCTTCCGTTCATACAAAGAGGGCGTCCCTTCGATGTGAAGAAACGCCCCCTTTAATATGAAGAAGGCGTTTCCTACTCACATCCTAACACCCCCCTAAAGCACATCCCCTCCTTCGGAGGGGCTTGGGGAGGCATTAGAACACAAGATTAAAACCAAATCTTATACCATTCTTAGAGATTCCTGGCGCATGAGTATAGGTCAGTCTGCGCACATAATCGACCTCCAGACACTTGAAGATATTGTGTACTCCGACCACAAACTCTAGATAAGGATCATTCGTCATAACGCCTGTTCCATCAGGAAACTTATATAAGTCTGGATCGTTAGAGTTCTGTGGTAAGAAGGGATTGTTCTTATCTGTTAGGTGCCCCCACATGCCCTTGAAGGCAACATACTCACGCCATTTCAACTTCTTCAACAATGGAACTCGATTGAAAACTTTGCCTTCCAAATCCCAAGCAAGGTTGAATTTAGCATACCTATCATTAAGGAACTCAAGTGGTTGCATGAGGTTGAACGTACCAAGGTGTTCGAAGTATGAGGTGTTGACAGGTGGTGTGATGAGGAAGGGGAATGGTACTTTATTCCATTGTGCACCTCCTTCTACACGTGTATCAACGTGTCCCCAGCTCCCTAACCAGAATCGTTTATAGATTGCGAGTTCGGTGAGATTCGTATTAAAGTGACCTCCTAAGAAGTTTTTTAAGCCCATTGTGTGCTTCAACTTGAACTCTGGAGCATCGAGATTCACCTCCATTCGTCTCTGTTTTGAGTTCACATAGCTCTGCCCAGGACGATAGTCTAGACTCAAAGAAAGCTCTGTCAAACGAATACGATCAACCAATGAGCCATCCATCTTCTCGTATATCAACTTACCAGTTGGGCGATTACTCTCTGTGCTAAGACCAATGCTTGTTGCCAAACCATAGTTTGTTTCCCACTCAAACTTTATCCTCTGACGATTGTAGAAATAGAGTTTCTCCACCTTTACAGGGCGGAAGGTCATGAAGATGTTATCCTTGTTATGCTTCAAATACTTATCTGATGGCGATTCAACATCTCTATTTGATTCGATGGAGATGGTGCGTATCGGGAACTCAATCGGTTGATATTCTGGCTTGTTGAAAGAGTATGTCACCTTCGCATCATAGTAGTTTTGATGCGACTTCGTACCATATGCGTAATAGCCTTCGAAGAACCAATGAGGATTAAACTTAGCCGTTGTTCGAGCTGAAGCACGCAATCGGATACCATCGACAAAGTTCTTTGAAATGAAGGTGTTAACCGGTCCGAGATCAACCTTACTAGGCTTATCTTCATTGCCAGTTTCGATGAAGTTCTCCACAAGAGCCTTCGTTGTAAACAGCAGCCACTTGAAGTGCTTGGTCTTAGACATGCGCTTCACGAACGAGTCCATACTGGCTTCGCTCTTGGTTAGTTGAGTCGTTCTGTGTGCTGCCCAGAAGTCATTATCACGCATTTTAGCATTTGCATCATACGTAACCTTTGCCTTCCCCTTGAAGAGTTTGTCGTCAATAGGAGTGAAAGCATAGTTATTCATACCCGTTGTTCGTATCACAATGGCACGCTGAAGAAGGTCAGTAAGTTTCAACTCAGCCACCATGTTATCCGTTGTCAACGCCCATTCGCCATTATTCAACTTGGTAAACTCCTGTTCAAATTTCATCGCATCGACAAAGTTAACACCTGTGTTTGCAGGCAACTGCATATCACATTTCTTCACATGCAACGTACTATCGTTCAGCACATAGAGCTCCCCACGGAAGCCAAAGTCCTGTTGGTTAGCTGGCATAAACTGCAGTCTGATACATTGATCTTGGTTCACATAGACCGTATCATCTATATAGAAATGATAGAAGGAGATGGCAGTTGAGCCTATTGGAGAGGGGAATCTCTTTTGCAGAAGGTCGATTTGATCATCATAGAGGTTGATATCTTTGAAGAGATCCTTTACTATTGTGTTCAACGCCTCACCTGTTTGAATGAGTTTAGAGATACCCTTTGTTGTCTGACCTAACACTATATCCTTCTCGTCTCGAGGGTCTTTACGATAGATGTGTTGCGTGAGTGTCTCATCGACGGAGATAGGAAGTATGAGCTTGTTGTTATATGGGCACACCTCCACCTGATCGAGTAACCAAGGTGCTTTCTTGAACATCTTGCCCTCGATGTCATCGGGAGTTAGGTTGTTAATAGCCATCGTTACCTTCTGATACTTATCATATTGATAGTAGCTGTGGTTCGATAGTAACGACTCCTTCTTGGCTGCTATTACTCGTTTCATAAGCTCTACTGCAGGGTTATCCTTGCGTGAATAACGATGCCTGCGTTTGGCTTTTACCACCACACCTTGCAGTTGCTTTGAATCGGCAATAAGCGTTATATGTAACGTGTTAGGCGTGTCATCCGTCACTTTGATTCGACGAGGTTTATAGCCAACTGCCGTCACGGTGAGTTGTTCACCAGCTTTCTTCTCTATCGTGAAATGCCCGTCAGCATCGCTCGATGCTCCTACCTTGAGTGTTCGATAGATGGCATTGGCATAAGGAATACTATCTCCTGTCTGTGAGTCAACCACATAACATTGCAGCAAAGTACTATCGACTATAGGGGCAGGCTTGCTTACCTCCTTTGCAAGAGAGTCCATCATCTGAATAAGCGAGTCGGTAGCAAGTGCCATAGAATCAGTGCCTAATAACAACGAATCAGCCTTAACTGGTAGGGAGTCTACCTTTAAGACTGAAGGAAGAGGTTGTTGCGCATGAGCTATTGACGTGCCCGCTACAATGAAAAGGCACATCAACAGCATTATATTCAGTCGGTCTCGAAGCACGGAGAACACTGACTTTTGATGTTTTCTTACTCTATCTAATACCATCTTTTTAAATCACTTTTAAGCCCTTCCGAACGACTGTATCGGATACAGCAACACTAGTCGATTTCTTCGTCGGCGGCGTATCCACCCATCTCACGAATAGCATTCTTGAGTATTGTGTACTGTTCGAAGAGGTTATTGATAGGCTCTTCACCTTGCGTGAAGTCGTGCATTGGGCTCTTTAGGAAGAAGCTCAAGAAGCGTTGAATACCATATCTTCCAGCCCTAGCAGCCACATCTGACAGCAGAACAAGGTCTAGTAACAAGGGTGCGGCAAGGATGGAATCACGGCAAAGGAAGTTTATCTTGATCTGCATTGGGTATCCCATCCATCCAAAGATATCAATGTTATCCCATCCTTCTTTGTCATCGTTGCGTGGAGGATAGTAGTTGATACGCACCTTGTGATAGATGTTTCCATATAAATCGGGCTGCTCTTCTGGTTTACAAATGGTCTCCAAGGTGGACAGCTTACTAACTTCTTTGGTGTGGAAATTGGCTGGCTCGTCCAAAACAAGTCCATCCCTATTACCGAGGATATTGGTAGAGAACCATCCTGCCAAGCCTAAATTGCGGGTCTTAATGATAGGTGCAAAGCCTGATTTTACCAGTGTTTGCCCTGTTTTGAAGTCCTTTCCTGCAATCGGCATGTGCGTCTTCTCTGCTAATTCCCACATTGCGGGAATGTCCACAGTAGTGTTAGGAGCACCCATGATAAACGGGCATCTCTCCTCCAAAGCAGCGTAAGCATAACACATGGAAGGAGCTATGTGCTCTCTGTCGTCAGCCTTCATCGCAGCTTGCAGTTGGTCGAGTGTCTTATGATAAGCCGCATCATAAGGTACATATATCTCAGTAGATGCAGCCCAGATAACCACTACTCTATCGCATTGCTCACGCTCTTTAAAGTCACGGATATCGGCTCTTAACGCCTCAACCATGTCCCATCTCGTCTTGCAATCCTTAACATTATCGCCATCAAGACGCTTGGCGTAATTCTTGTCGAAGGCTGCTTTCATAGGCTTAATAGCCATCAGCTCGTCCCGAACAGGCTCAATGTCTTTCGCCTTCAAGACCTCTGCATAGACCGCAGCTTGATATGCGTTTTGAGGATAGACATCCCATGTTCCGAAGACAATATCACGCAAGTCTGCCATCGGAATGATGTCCTTATAGTGTAGATACTGCTTATCGGCTCCATGCCCAACACGTATCTTGTCATATTGTGTCATCGACCCAATGGGCTTTGCTAGTCCCTTACGTGCCATCAACACACCCGTCATGAATGTTGTTGCAACAGCTCCACATCCAACGACCAACACACCGAGTCTACCTTCTGCAGGCTTTACATCCATTTGTTTCATACGTTTTATATATTATAAACTAAACGTTCTTATTTTATTTTTATTGCTTTTTTCTCTCTATTATTCAGCTTGTTTACGCACCTAATTGCGCTCATGTGTACGCTAAAAGCGACTTTAATTCATGAATGATAAGGTCGGCAACAGGTGCTTCTGGCTCTTGTTTGTCCCATCCCTCACCCTTGAGCCAACAGGTACGGCAGCCTATCTCATGGGCAGGAAGGATGTCCTTCGTATAGCTATCACCCACTACTAACACCTTGCGAGGCTCTACCTGCATAGCGGCAACGGCTTTTCTGAATATCTCTGGAGATGGTTTACGAACACCAACAACGGCACTCTCGGTCACAACTTCAAAGAGATTAGACAGATGGAACTCATTGAGTACAACGGACATATTGCCATAGAAGTTGGTTACTAAGCCCAATCTGTATCGCTTTTGCAGCTGCAGAAGAACGCTCTTACTGCTTTCGATTGTCGTTTCCACCTTATTATATAAGTGGTCTTCGAGCCTGGTTTGCATCTTCCTCGCACTTTGCTCATCAATAGTCAGCCATCCTTTCTCTAAAAGGTAATCGAACTCTAAGCTGAGTTTCACCGATAACATCCTACGAAAAGTGTCGTTGGCATGAATCAAAGGTTCGCTCCCTAACTTACGTTCAGCATACACATAGGCTTCCCGAAACTGCTCTTCTGTAACAGAAACTCCCATCGCTTCATATCCATGCCAAAGCATTTTACCCCAGTGACAGCCCTGTGTATCAAGCGTTCCACCGAAGTCGAAGAGGATAACCAACGGCTTTATCTGCCTCTCCTCACCGATGTTCTGCATCAAAGATGCACATAATTTCTCGTGTTTCTTGTGCATATATATGTACATGAGGTTGTATATCGTGACTTCAAAAAGGAGGTAGATCCAAGGACAATTCAGTAAGCAGGTGATGTAAAGGAGGATAGCTCTACTATTAAAAGTAAGCAGGTTTGTGAAGGGCATGAGCGGTCGACTCCCTCTCAAAAAACGCTCTTTCAGTTCTTGCGGAACCTGCTCTATGCTACCATATTGCGCCATCAACGCTTTGTGGAAACGCTGAAAAGCGGGTGTGCGACGCTCCTGACTCTTACAATAATACTGATAATTAGCGTGGAAGGCACGCTCCCAAAAGACATTCGGTTTGCCTTTCAGCGATTCAACTATCGCTTGTTCCTGTGCATAAGAGTCTAGTTCTGATCCTTTCTTACCCATCAGGAAGTAAAGATGTATCTGACGATAATAGTCGCTCAAGGAGCTTTGTGGCGAGTGAGACAATAGACCTGCAACGGCTGCCAAAGCCAACCCTCCAATACCCCAAGGCACTGTTGTAAGGGGGATAGGCTCGTTCCAAAGGCGCAAGACAAGGGCTAGATAGATTGTAAAAAACCATGTATCGCCAGCGAAACCATCCAAACAACGTCCCTTCATCGACCGCTGGTTGGTGAGACGAGCTAGTTGTCCATCGGTGGAATCACAAAAGTTTGCAAGCATCAAGAGCACTACGCCCACTACATTATATAATGTATCTGTGAAAGAGAACATCACTCCTGCCGCCACACCAAGGAATATGGAGAGGATTGTAATGCTGTTAGGAGTAACGCCAAAGCGGTGCCAGAACAAGGCAAAACCAAGTCCGATGGGACGTGTGAAATGCACATCTAGCCACTCTTCGGTGTCTTCCGACTTCATAGAAGCACGTAGTAATGTTCGGAATTTATCTATTTTCTCTCTTATTATCATGTATCTTTCAAGACTTTCATTATAGTTTGTTAATTGTCAAAAGTATATGCCTTTCACAACTGACGCACTCTTTCAACAATCGCTTGAGCTGCCTCTTGACGACAACGGGAGTAACTCGGCCAATCATTGAAGTCGATGATGACGTAAGTTCCATCGGCTCGGATGATAGCATCGCCACCATAGATGGGGGTTTGCAAGAGCCTCGACAACTGTTCTGCATCGTGTTGCAACTGCTCTTTGAAGTAGCTGAAATGATGAGAAATACCATTCTGCAGCTCTGCACCAAACTTCGTTTCACCATCGTCACAAGGATAGAAACAACGAAAGAAATTCGTTCCTTCGACACCATAAAACTTGATTAAATCGCCTTCCACATGCGCTTGTACAATGAAATCGACGATTCCTCGCTGCCGAAAATGCTCTTTGGCAAGATTCAGTTCAGTTCGATTCTCACAATAGCAAACGTCCTCTTGGGTCTCTGCACTTTGATCGCCACGCTTCAACCAATAGCCTTTTTCGCCTTCTGATGGTGGCAACGGAAGATGATTCTCACGCATTACTCGTTCGATATTACTACGTCGGCAAGCTCGCACACCAGCTGTGGGATTAAGTACACAGACACCTTTTTCCTCCAAAGTGGATAGATAATCTAAGGTCTGCGGAGCACGCCCCATGGAGAGAACGAGGGGTTTATCAGTTGAAAGATTACCCTTTGATAGACTTGTATTCAGTAATTGGATTGAATGTAGGAAAGTATCAAACGAATCTTCACTCAACACCTCTTCCGCACCCAATAGTCTACCGACTTCTGTCAAGATAGCCCAATCTTTCTCTTCAGAATGGGGCGAATAACGCTTTGCCCGTTGTATGAGTAACATGGTTAGAGCTTTTTTTTCAAATATTCTTCAGCCTTTTTTATATCAGAAGCATGGTCTATGTCAAAGACTTTCGACAATGGATAAGCCTCAACACGAAGCCCTCCTGCCACCAAAGCACGCTGAAAGTTACGCATTCGATGTTGCCCTTTTGCAATGCAATCATCCAATATGGAGAGCGTTGAAGGGGCTAGTCCATAAATGCCCGCAGAGACATATTGCGTATCAGATTGTGCATTATCATAATAACCCGTAACGTGTAGTTGCGGATCAGTCGACACATAGAGCGGTTTCTCATCATCGATATAGTCGGTCACACCCATCAGTGCATCCACGCCCTTATGCAGCCTTTCTCGGAAGGTAGAGACATACAAACTGAACGCTTGCTCATCGAAGATTGTATCAACAGTTGTCAGTATGAAGGGTTCGTCCAGCAGGTATTTTCGCAGCTCATAAAGGCTGTGCATGGAACTAGGAGTTGACTTAATCAGGAATTGCAGAGGGACATGATGCCCATTCAATCCCTGTTCCTCCACCTCAACAAGGTGCCTTGCAACATCCGTCATGTGCTCATTGCAGATAACGAGAATATCGGTTGCTTGATTCGCAACAAAGATTCTTATCAATCGGTCAATAAGCCGTTCTCCATTCACCTTAACCAATGGCTTGGAATCAGTAACACCTTCTTGTGCCAGTCGGGAGCCGTCTCCAGCGGCGATGATTGCGTATTTCATTAAATGCAAAGATACACATTTTTGATTTCAAAAAGCACAATTTGTAATTCAAAGTTGCGATTACTTCAAGTTGACGAGTAAACGAGTTGACTCGGAGTAATCATAATTTTGGAGTCAAGGATATACCTCATTGTCTTTTTTTTCGTATCTTTGTAGCTTTAAAAACATAGTTTGGAAGATTGAGGATAATAGTTAATGGAGTCACTCAAAGAAATCTTTAGAATAGGAAAAGGGCCTTCTAGTAGCCATACCATGGGCCCTCAACGAGCTGCAATCATCTTTGCAGAACGTCACTCGGAGGCGTCACGTTTCGAGGTAACATTGTATGGTAGCTTGGCAGCAACAGGCAAGGGACACATGACGGATAAGGCTATTATCGACGTATTAAAGCCTATTGCACCTGTTGATATCATCTGGCAACCTAGCATCTTCTTACCTTATCACCCTAACGGAATGGAGTTTCGAGCTTATAACGAGGCTGGTGAGCAACTCGAGGAATGGATTGTTTATAGTGTCGGAGGGGGTGCGCTATCGGAAGGAAAGGCTACGGGCGATTACTTCAAACACCAGGAAGTGTATGATTTGCATACTTTGAAGGATATTCAAGGATGGTGCGAACATCACGGAAGGGGCTATTGGGAATATGTAAAGCAGTGTGAGGATGATGATTTCTGGGACTATCTGCGTGAGGTTTGGCATACTATGCAGGCTGCTGTTGAGCGTGGTTTAGATAGTGAGGGGGCATTACCTGGTCCACTGAATTTGGCTCGTAAGGCTCCAACTTACTATATCAAAGCACGCGGTTATAAGCCTTCTTTGCAGAGTAGAGGTATGGTTTATGCCTACGCTCTAGCGGTAAGTGAAGAGAACGCATCGAATGGTACGATTGTAACAGCCCCTACTTGTGGAGCTTGTGGAGTAGTTCCTGCGGTGCTTTATCACCTCTCCAAGGGTCATGACTTTACAGAGACTAAGATCTTACATGCCCTTGCAACGGCAGGACTCTTTGGTAACATTGTGAAGTACAATGCGTCTATTTCTGGTGCAGAAGTAGGTTGTCAAGGTGAGGTGGGGGTTGCTTGTGCAATGGCATCAGCCGCCTCTTGCCAGTTGTTTGGTGGTAGTCCGTCACAGATAGAATATGCTGCGGAGATGGGACTTGAGCACCATCTCGGTATGACCTGCGACCCAGTTTGTGGTTTAGTACAGATTCCTTGTATTGAGCGTAACGCCTTTGCAGCTTGTAGAGCACTAGATGCTCAACTCTACGCATCGTTTAGTGATGGTAGTCACCGTGTATCCTTTGATAGGGTTGTAGAGGTGATGAAGCAGACAGGACACGATATTCCATCCTTGTACAAAGAGACAAGTGAGGGTGGATTAGCGAAAGATTATCAGGTATAAGAGTAGGATGTAAACCTCCCCGAACCCCTCCGAAAGGAAAAGAAGAAGCCTCACCCCCGTCCCCTCTCCGAATGGAGAGGGGCGTAAATACTGCTGATTGCAAATAAAGGGGGCGTTTCTTCGGTGTGAAGAGAGGCTCTTTTCGACATAAGGAAACGCCCTTCTCGAATGGAGAAGGGCGTTTCGTTAATTCTAGAATATTATTATCTCTATTCCTGCTAACCATCCTCTCCCATCCTACTAGTAGTTTTCACTCCCCTCTCCATTCGGAGAGGGGCTGGGGGTGAGGCTGTAGATGGTTAGGAGTTAGGCTGGTTGTTGGCGGGGGTGAGGCTTCTTCTCTTTATTACTTTACCCTCGCTATCAACTCCTCTGGCGTCACAAGCGTTTGTTCACCAGTAGTCATATTCTTCAATGTAACCTTTCCTTCTTCCATTTCCGACTCTCCAGCAAGAGCCACGAAACCGATGTTCTTTGCATTCGCATAGCTCATCTGCTTCTTCATCTTTGCTTTATCGGGGAACATCTCGGTGCGAATACCCGCACGACGAGCAGCTGCTACGATTGGAAGACAATATGCTGTCTCCTGCTCACCGAAGTTGATAAAGAGTAATTGAGTGCCTTGCACGCTCTCTTTTGGATAAAGGTCTAGGGTGTTCAAAACGTCATATATGCGGTCAGCACCAAAGCTGATACCAACGCCAGAGAGCCCTGGCATACCGAAGATACCCGTGAGATTGTCATATCGACCACCACCAGTAATAGAGCCAATCTGCACATCTAACGCCTTAACCTCAAATATGGCACCAGTATAATAATTAAGTCCTCGTGCCAAGGTAAGGTCGAGTTGTATCTCATTCTTTAGTCCGGACGTCTTCAACATATCAAGGATAAAGCGTGTTTCCTCAACTCCCTTTAGTCCAGTCTCGCTCTCCTTCAAGGCATCCGCAATCACTGCTAACTTCTCTTCGTTGGTTCCTTCCAACTTAATGATCGGTTGCAACTTAGCAATCGCATCCTCTGATATACCATCAGCACGCAACTCTTCGTTTACATTCTCAAGTCCTATCTTATCGAGCTTATCAATGGCAACAGTGATATCAACAATCTTATCCTTCTCACCAATCACCTCGGCAATACCCGTGAGAATCTTTCTATTGTTAATCTTTATCTGCACTCTCACCCCTAACTTGGTGAAGACTGTGTCCACAATCTGCATTAGTTCCACCTCATTTAATAGTGAGTCAGAACCTACAACATCGGCATCACACTGGTAAAACTCACGATAACGACCCTTTTGAGGGCGGTCGGCACGCCATACCGGTTGTATTTGATAACGCTTGAAAGGCAACTGCAATTCCTCACGATGCATGACTACGTAACGTGCGAAGGGGACAGTAAGATCGTAACGAAGTCCTTTCTCGCATAGTTTCATTTGCATCTTCAACGTGTTACGCTCCTTGAGTTCATCGTCACTAACCGACTTTAAATAGTCACCAGAGTTCAACACCTTGAAGAGGAGTTTGTCTCCTTCATCGCCATACTTGCCCATTAGGGTGTGTAAAGTCTCCATGGCAGGTGTCTCAATCTGCTGAAATCCATACAAAGCATAGACACTTTTGATTGTATCAAATATGTAGTTACGTTTCGCCATCTCCTCTGGTCCGAAGTCACGGGTGCCCTTTGGGATGGAAGGTTTATTTGCCATTGTCTGTTATAGTTATTCTTCTTAATATAAAAAAGCAGTTAAGAGCATTGGAGGAGGTAGAGAAGTGAAAGAAACGATATTGTCAGTTATAGAGGAGAGAACCATCTAATGACCTTATATCCTTGTTCTTTTACTTCCCTAACAACCTTATTCTCTTAACTATTCAAAATTCTTTTGTTCCTATATTGATTATAGAACGATTGTCTGCTCACGGTCAGGACCGATAGAGATAATACCAATCTTGGTCTCAAGATACTCCTCCAAGAAAGCGACATAATCGCGGAACTCCTGTGGGAACTCTGCTGCGGAACGACAGTGAGTCATATCCTTCTTCCAACCACGGAACTCCTTATAGATTGGTTTCACATCATCAATCTCGTATGGGAAATCCTGTGTTTGTGTACCATCAGGGAGCTCATAAGCAACGCAAGCCTTAATGGTTTCGAAGGTGTCAAGTACGTCACTCTTCATCATAATGAGCTCTGTCACACCATCAACCATTACTGAGTAACGAAGTTGAACAAGGTCTATCCAACCGCAACGACGCTCTCTTCCTGTTACAGCACCATACTCATGACCAAGGTCACGAATCCTCTTTCCAGTCTCATCAAACAACTCGGTTGGGAATGGACCAGCACCAACTCGTGTGCAATATGCCTTCATGATACCATAGACATTGCCCACTTTATTAGGTCCAATACCTAGTCCTGTACAAGCTCCAGCACATATAGTATTGGATGAAGTAACAAATGGATAAGAACCAAAGTCGACGTCAAGCATTGTTCCTTGAGCACCTTCACAGAGGATGTTCTTGCCGTCACGTAATAGGTGATTGATGACATGCTCAGAGTCAACAAACTCAAACTCTTTCATGTACTCAATGCCTTCCATCCATAGTTTCTCAGTATCTTCAAAACCTTCAAAGTCAGTCCACCCCAATGCAGCTAACATCTTCATGTGACGTTCCTTGTGCTCTGCATACTTACGATCGAAGTCACATAAGATATCTCCTACACGCAATCCATTACGGCTAATCTTATCTGTGTAGGTAGGACCAATGCCCTTACCTGTTGTGCCAACTCTATTCTTTCCCTTAGCAGCCTCGTATGCTCTATCAAGGATGCGATGGGTTGGCATGATGAGATGAGCCTTCTTTGAGATACGCAAACGTTGCTTAAGTGGGTGCCCACTCTTCTCTAACTCCTTTGCTTCTCCCATAAAGAGATCAGGTGCCAAGACCACTCCATTACCTATGATATTGACCTTTCCTCCCTGGAAGATACCCGATGGGATGGAACGTAAAACATACTTCTCTCCCTCGAATTCAAGCGTGTGTCCTGCATTAGGACCACCCTGAAATCGAGCCACAACATCATAACGTGGTGTGAGTACATCTACGACTTTTCCCTTACCTTCATCACCCCATTGGAGACCCAACAGGACATCAACTTTACCTGTGTTCATTTGCTTTTATGTGAGTTTTTACCTTGCTTTTGGGTTAAGGACTTGCTCTTCTGACGTGACAGAACAGCCTGGCAACGAGAGCATATACCATATATATATAATGAGAAACCATCTCTTCGGAAGCGATAAAACTTAGTGTTTTTAATCGCTTCAGTGATCTCTGGTGATTCAACCTCGGTCACTGTTCCACATACAGTGCATATCTGGTGGATATGATCTTCATTATCGTAACAAGCCTCATACATGGTTTGTCCGATGAAACGATGTCTAACGACAAGGCGCAACTCTATGAATAGACGCATTGTATTATACAGCGTTGCGCGAGACACACGGAAGTTCCTTGTTTCAAGCTCTACGCCCAATTCGTCTAAAGAGAAGTGTCCTTTCATGTCATACACCGCATCAAGAATAGCATACCGCTCTGATGTCTTGCGATGATTATTCGCTTCGAGGTACTCATCCAGAATATCTCGAACTCTTTTTTTGACTATGTCTTTAGTCACAGCTTACTGATTAAATTCGCACAAAGTTAGTGTTTTTTAATGATATAACTAGTATGTGGTAATAAAAAAAAGTTAAAGCGGTGGGGAAGAGATAAGCCACTTCATCTTACTAATGCAGGTCATTCTTTCCTTATAAAGATTCTTATTTGCCATCTCCCCCATTGTTATTTGCAAACTCAGGGAGCATTCTCCAACCTTTTCCTTATGACAAGTTGTCCCCCAACGTGCCTAATCCTATCTTACTAAAAACCCCTACTTTATTTTTAATTATATTTGCTGTCCCCTTTAACATATCACCTATAACGTTAGGAATCAAAGGCTTATATTGATTCAAAGACTGCCAGTAACATTCGCAAGCTAGTCTTCAAAGGTTTCAAGAGAGGTGTTTCTTTCAAAACACCTCATCTAAAAACTCTTCCATAGTTCCAGCCTTTGCAGCGGGCAGACTATCAGCTTGACGCAAGTGATGATCAGCCTCATCAATGTGGATAGTATCGTCAAATCCAAGGATATAACGCAGTGAGATACGATAGATACACTCGGTCGGAGCAAGTCCATACACTTGATATTTAAAGATATGGCGAATGCGTTTCTCCGAATCAGGAAACGCCTTCTTCAACCCCTGACTATTATACAATCGCTTCACAATCTCTGTAATGTATTGCCCCGACTTCATATACAAGTCGGCGAATGTCTTACGTGGGTCATCAAAGCAACCAGGGTTCTCCTCTTCTAATAAGTCTACCATCTTACGCACCACCTCCTTAGGTGTGAAGATCTGATTCGTGCGTTGCGCAGGGATGTAATTGAATATATCTTCCTTATTCGAAGACTCAAAGTAATTAGCAAGACGCTTCCTCAACGCCATGAACTCTTTAACAGAATCATTGAAAACTACCTCATCGAAGAAGTGACCAGGGCTATTCTCCGTTTTCCCTGTCTCCTCATTTACAAACTCACCACCATCTCTCAACAAGCAGAACTGCGCCTTCGTCACACTTGTCACCTCTAAGAACACCTCCTCTGGAATAGCCTGATCGAAGTTCTGCAAGGTGGTTGCTTCATTGCCATAAGCCATCAAGAACGATGGTATTGTACGTGAGAAACCACGCAGATGATTGCGAACAACCTCATTCACATCGCTTTTCTTCACATCAATACGCTGTTGCTCATAGGTCTCGGCAACAATCTCTGCACTCTTCTCCAGCAACTCCTTCGACTTTCCTTGCACTGTCTTCTCTAACTCCTTGTCAATCACCTGCTTCTCTGCCTCATACCGCTTTCGGATGTCGTGTTGCTCTTGTGTTGTCTTACCAACACACTCCTCCTTACATTGATGGTCCAACGTGTTCTTCTCAACGGCTGCTTGATGACAATGCTTACCTATCTGCTCATTCACAGCCTTCTTGATTCTCACTGCTGCAAGACCCTGATTTCGTTTCGACAATGCCTCCTCCTTCGATTCTTCATGCTCTTTGGCATGGGTCAGTAAAACGCTTGTCAGCTGTTCACTCACACTATCAATCATCTGTTCCTCGGCACTCTTTCCCTTCTTCTCTTTCGCCTGGCTATACCGCTCGAAACTCTCTTCAATAATGTTATCCACTGCTTCTTTCGGTTCACCATATATCTTATCTCCAAACAATCTTGCCTGTCTCTCTGCCACCTGATTGGCACTCGGTTGGGCATTCCCATCGGCATCTATCTCATGAGATAATTGCTCCACATCATCGGTATTAATGCTGTTCTTCTTCGATTCTTTTATAGCATCAAACTTATTGATAATACTGATTACACCTGCTGGACACCCATAGATATTGGAGATATTAGCGAAGAGGAAGTTACTCATAAAGCCACTTCTCACCACCTCCTTAGAGCGTATTCGTCGAGGAATGAGCATCACCTGTTCGGCATCCAGTGCCTCCATCTCGCCCTGCTCATCCTCTCCTATCACGGGGAAGAAGTTGAGTAGCTCTCTGATATGCGCCTTTCTCGTGTCGATGTCGCCACCTCCCGACGCCGTCTCTGCCGTTAGTCCGTTTGCCATCTCCTCATAGATACTTAGCGTGCGGGCTGGGTCAAAGTCGAAGACGTAGGCATTCTCTTTCCTATGATACCGACCATCAGTATCTATATAAAGGTGTGGTGTCTGCGCACGAAACGCCGTTTGCATATATTGGGCAGGGCTTTTCATATTGCTGAGTATCAACACCGCTGTCCATTCGGGGATAGTTACTCCCGTTGTCAACTGCCCTACGGAGAGGGTAATCGTGCCTTGCGGATGTTCCGCAATGGCTTTCCTTACACGCATCAAGGAACTCTCGTCCTCTATAATCTCATCGTTATCGGTCTTGCCGTCACCTGCTGCAACAACAATCTCAATGCTTGCGAACTCTGGATGTCGTTGTGTGTCTCTTAGCTTCTTAGCCAATGCCTTTGCCGAATCAACACGATTCAACAACCAGAAACTATGCCTTATTTCATTGCGCAAAGCCTCTGTTGAGAACGGATAACGTGCTTGTCTGCTGAGCGTATCGAGCCATTTATCCACCGACTCATCATGCACAAAGCGTCCATGCTCTACTCGGAAATACCACGAGTCGGCAATGGCTGGACGATTCGTAACCACTAACACGTTCCGAAACTGCATCTTCATGCAAAGGTCATAGACGGCTAATGTCTTTCCAAAACGGGGCTTCGCGTTCCATAGATATTCGCTTTCTGGACTATTCCGAAAGCTCTCTATCGTCTTGCGAACAGCCTCGCCCCCGTTCCTTCTCCGAATGGAGAGGGGCGTAAATACTGCTATTAGCTTGCAAAGTAATGCGAAACAGGAATAGAGGTAATCATATTTTAGAATTAAAGGAACGCCCTTCTCCAATCAAAGAGGGCGTTCCTTCCTATCGAGAAGAGCCTCTCCTTGCATCAAAGAAACGCCCCCTTCATTTGCAAACAATAGTATTCACGCCCCTCTCCATTCGGAGAGGGGATGGGGGTGAGGCTGTAGATGGACGGGGGTGAGGCTGGTTGTGGGTGGGAGTTTAGCTTTTTGTTGTTTGGATTTCGGCTATGTATTCTATGTAAAAGATGATGATATACAAATCTTTTTCTTACCTTTGCAGCATATAACAATAGATGGTCTGTTTAGCAAACCACAATAGATTAACGATATAAAAACAAAAAGATGAAACCTACATTATTACTTCTTGCGGCTGGAATGGGTAGCCGCTACGGTGGTCTCAAGCAGCTCGATGAGCTCGGACCCAATGGTGAAACAATCATGGACTACTCTATCTATGATGCCATCCAGGCTGGTTTTGGCAAGATAGTATTCGTCATTCGTAAGGACTTCGAGGACCAGTTTCGCAAGCAGGTACTATCTAAGTATGAAGGACATATCCCTGCCGAGCTAGTCTTCCAAAGCATTGATGCACTGCCAGAGGGCTTCTCTGTACCTGAAGGACGTGAGAAACCATGGGGCACCAATCATGCTGTTTTGATGGCAAAGGACGTTATCAAGGAGCCTTTCTGCGTCATCAACTGCGACGATTTCTACAATCGTGACTGCTTCAAGGTCATTGGTAAGTTCCTTGCCGATCTCCCAGAAGGTGCTAAGAACAAGTATGCTATGGTTGGATTCCGCGTTGGTAACACCCTTAGTGATAATGGAACTGTGGCACGTGGTATCTGTTCTACGAATGCAGAAGGTAACCTCACAACGGTTGTGGAACGCACTGAGATTGAGCGTCGTGAGGGCGAAGTGAAATACAAGGATGAGCAGGGCGAGTGGGTTGCAGTGAGTGATAACACCCCAGTCTCTATGAATGTATGGGGCTTCACACCTGATTACTTCGATTATAGCGAGGCTTATTTCAAGGAGTTCTTATCGGATCCGAAGAACATAGAAAACAAGAAGGCGGAGTACTTCATACCGCTAATGGTGAACAAACTCATCAACGATGGCACTGCAACTGTTAAGGTGCTTGACACGACGAGCAAGTGGTTTGGCGTTACATATGCCGCTGATCGAGAGAGTGTCGTTGCGAAGATTCAGTCGTTGATAGACGATGGTACTTACCCAGCTAAGCTATTTTAAATAAAGAAGTCATGGGGATGTGTGACCTGTGTGCTGGTGAGGAACGATTGTTCTAAGCCCCATAAGTCATGCACCCCAGCTTTTGATTTCTCCTTCCTTTTCGACGCATAAGATGTGAAGGAAGGATTGTTTCACCCCTACAATATCTAAAAGTAGAACAACACACAATGGATTTAAACTTATTAAAACAGGATGAGCTTGCCTCATTACGACAGTTGCTTACCACTGCGGAAAACATTGTTATCTGTGCTCACAGGGCGCCTGATGGTGATGCCATGGGCTCTTCTCTGGCATGGATGAACTATCTGAATGGGATAGGAAAGACCAACGTGAAGGTGTGTATGCCTGATGCTACGCCCGACTTCTTACATTGGTTGCCTGGTAGTAACACCGTCATTCGTTATGACCGACGCCCTCGTGAGGTGGAGCGAATCTTTAAAGAGGCTGATCTGGTGTGTTGTCTCGATTTCAATCAGCCCTCCCGTGTGGATGCAATGCAGGACGCTTTGGAGTCGTCGGAAGCCCCCCGTTTGCTCATCGACCACCACTTGGACCCTGATGAAGGGTGTGCGCTGGCTATCTCTAGACCAGATATGTCGAGTACAAGTGAGATTGTTTTCCGCCTCATCTGTCAGTTAGATGGATTCGAGACGATGACCCGTCAGTGTGCTGAATGTATATATTGCGGTATGATGACAGACACTGGTGGTTTCACATATAACTCTTCCCGACCAGAGATCTACTACATTATTGGACAGTTACTAACGAAGGGGATTGATAAAGATGAGATTTATAACCGAGTGTTCCACAACTATTCTACGAACGCATTGCGCCTTCGCTCGCATATAATCCTTAATAAGATGAAGGTCATTGAGGAGTTACATGCTTCGTATTATACGGTGACGAAGGAGGATATGACGCAATTCCACTTTGTTAAAGGAGACATGGAAGGACTCGTGAACATACCTCAACAGATCAAAGGACTTAAACTCAGTATATCGTTAAGAGAGGATACTGAGAAGCAAAACACCATCTTGGTGAGTCTAAGGTCATGTAACGGGTTCCATTGCCAGCCCATGGCTACAAGGTTCTTCAATGGTGGTGGACATGCAGATGCAGCCGGTGGTAAACTGAATTGTACGCTTGATGAAGCGGAACAGGTGGTTATCAAGGCGCTACTTTATTATAAGGATCAATTACAAACAAAGGTATTATGAACTTATTAGAACTATCACAAAAGCGATTCTCAGTACGTAAATTCACAGCCGAACAGGTATCGGAAGAGGACTTAAAGTATATTCTTGAGGTGACACGCATGGCTCCTTCGGCAGTGAACAAACAGCCTTGGAAGTTCGTTGTGGTCAAGTCGTCAGAGGCACGCAAGCAGTTGCAAGCCTGTTACAAACGTGAGTGGTTTGCCTCAGCACCGCTTTACATCATTTGTATGAAGGCTGTGGAAGGCTGTTGGGTACGCTCGGAAGATAGTAAGTCACACGGAGATATTGATGTAGCCATTGCCACAGAACACCTTTGTTTGGCTGTTGCTGAACGGGGCTTAGGCTGTTGTTGGGTTTGTAATTATGATGTGGCAAAAATGGAAGAGGCATTCCCTAGAGCTGGATATGAGGCAGTTGCGATTATTCCTGTTGGTCACATCGCCCCTGACTGTCCGATGAATGAGAAGAAACGGAAGCCTTTGGAGGAGATAACGGAGATGCTATAACTTAACCTCGTCACGCCTTTCACCTTATTTATCAACTTACACCTTATTATATATATGCGCTTTATTGGAAACCTTCTGTGGTGGCTCTTCGGTGGACTGGAGGCTGCCATTGGTTATTTCACGGGGAGTCTTGCCATGGCATTGACCATCGTTGGCATCCCTGTCGCTATACAAACATTCAAGCTCGGATTGCTTTGTTTATGGCCGTTCGGGGCTGAGGTGCATAACACCGACAATACTTTCGGGTGCCTCACAGTACCCCTTAATATCATTTGGATTATCTTCGGTGGATTGTGGGCATGGCTTTGTCATGTCTTATTCGGCATCCTCTTAGGGATAACCATTATAGGGATTCCCTTCGCCAAGCAGCACTTCAAGATGGCAGGATTGTGCCTTGCTCCCTTCGGAAAGGATGTTACGTTGAACTTATAAAAAACTCTTTATAATTCTTGGTGGAGCCACGAAAAGTCTGTAACTTTGGCGAAAAACATAGGAGGTAACGCCCATGATTACGCTAGACAACTTCAACCAAGAATACACTGACCCGATAGAGGAACAGAGAATACGCCATTTCGTTTGCATGGAAATGGGGCGACGTATCCACCGATATATCAAAGCTATGCACGGAAGTAAGCAACAGATGTTGCGCTTCGAGGAGCATTTAAAGGACTTATCGTTGGAAGAGAAGGAGGCAGCAATAGCCCATTACATCGACTTGAACCGCAAGGTTATCAAGGGATTAGATATGAAGATCGTCCTAGCTCGTGCTATGGCAAACTATTCCGACACCTTTGATTATCTTGTAACGTTGGTCAATGACAAGCGAAAGATGGTCAGATACTTGAACTTGATACGTGAGATTTACATCAAGTATCACGAGGTCATCGAACGCAATGGACGCTTTGGTATCCTCGACCATAGGGGTCGCACGCTCGTAGAACCTAAGTATGAGTTCCTCCGCACATGCTATGTTTATGTGGACGACTTGCGTACTATGCCGCTAATAGCGCAACTGAATGGCAAGTTGGGACTGATTCTTCCAGATGGTAAAGGCACTGTTGTGGCACCTTTCATATATGATAGTATATCGCTAAGAGACGAACCGCCATACTTTGAGGCACGCATTGGTGACAAAGAGGTGTTGCTTGATACGGACGGAAAGGAGCAAGCCAAAGAATCCGAGTAAGGCTTATCTCCATGCGTTGTCATTGGTTGCTAGAGGCTTTGAAAGACCTACGTAAACCTTTATACACAAATAACTAGAAGCTTTGAAAGGCTTGCGTAAACCTTTACGAACAAATAACTGAAGGCGTCAGAAGTTCGTTTAACAGAACTTCCGACGCCTTCTAGCGTATGAAATAATACTCTTTATTAGATCTTCTTCAGCAAGTTTGCCAAGCCATCAAGCTGACTTTGCCATAGACTTATCTTATCGTTGACCTTCTGAACATCAAGGTTTTGATTCAACTCGGGCGTATCGCGCTCTTGTTTCAACAAATAGAAGTACTGGCTAACGAGCTCCATTTTAGCTTGAACTGTCTTCTTCTTAGGGTAACCACGCTTGTCGATCTCACGTTGATATTGTGCAGATATATCGTTAATCTTGCGTCCTACCTCTACATACTGGCTCAACCACTGCTGGTAAACAGGGTTTACAGTCTTGTTCTCTAGTGGTGTTTTGTTATCCGAACTGCCCACTGGCTCATAAGTGCTCTGCGCCATTACCATTGTAGGAAGTGCTATCAGAGCCATTACCAATAACTTTTTAACTCTCATAATCTTATTCTTTTAAAATCAAAAATAGGCTGCAAATATAAGCGAAAAGCCACAAAGAACCAAAGTTTTTTCGTACTTTTGCATGAGACTCAACCCTACTTAAACTTCTTTTAAGCATATTCGTTGAGTGTAGATAAGAATTATTAAGAGTTATGAATAAGTATATCGAGGTAAAAGGAGCACGGGTGAATAACCTCAAGAACATTGATGTCAAGATCCCTCAAGGCGATTTCGTCGCTATCACAGGTGTATCGGGTTCGGGCAAATCGTCCCTTGCTTTCGACACTCTCTACGCTGAAGGACAACGCAGATACGTAGAGAGTTTGTCGGCATACGCACGTCAGTTCCTAGGGAGAATGTCGAAACCTGAGGTCGACTTCATCAAAGGCTTGCCCCCAGCAATAGCCATTGAACAGAAGGTAATAGCACGTAATCCACGCTCAACAGTGGGTACTTCGACTGAAATATACGAGTATCTCCGTCTGCTTTACGCTCGTATCGGGCGCACCTACAGCCCCATTTCAGGCGAGGAAGTGAAGCATCACTCCGTTGAAGACGTCATTGAACGTGTAAAAACATACCCTGAAGGGACGAAGTTCTGCATTCTCTCGCCTCTACATGTGGTCGAGGGACGCTCTCAAGAGGCACAACTTGAGATGGAAATGCAGGAGGGCTACTCTCGTATCTACGTCAATGGAGAGTTCATTCGCATAGAGGATTGGCTCGAAGAACACCCTGTAAATGAGGCTGATAAGCAACAGAAAGATAAGAAGAAACCATCGGATGAGAAAGAGAAAGCCGAAATCTACCTTGTAATAGACCGTATGTCGGTAGAGAACTCAAAGGATGCTATCTCTCGATTAACCGACTCTTGCGAGACAGCCTTCTATGAGGGAGACGGCACGCTACGCCTGATGATACTGCCCGCAAAGCTCTCTTACACCTTTTCTACACGTTTCGAAGCTGATGGAATACGCTTTGAAGAACCCAACGACAACATGTTTTCGTTCAATTCACCGCTCGGTGCGTGCCCTACCTGTGAGGGTTTTGGCTCCGTGATAGGCATTGATGAGAAGTTAGTAATACCTGACTCGGGGCTATCAGTGTATGATGGTTGCGTGCAATGTTGGCATGGTGACAAGATGGAAGCATGGAAGGAAGAGTTCTGCAGACGTGCTGCTCAAGACGACTTCCCCATCTTTAAACCTTACTTTGAGCTTTCGAAGCAAGAGAAGGAGTGCCTTTGGAAGGGACTGCCAAGCGATAGGAAGAAGGATATACACGACCGTATCTGCATTGATTCATTCTTCCAAATGGTCAAAGAGAACCAATATAAGATTCAATACCGCGTCATGATGAGTCGTTACAGAGGTAAGACTGTATGCCCAGAGTGCCGTGGAACACGATTAAAAAAGGAGGCTTCGTGGGTGAAGATAGGCGGACGTGCAATCACAGACCTCGTTGATATGCCTATAGTTGAGCTCAAGCAATGGTTTGACAAGCTGCAACTTACGGAACACGAAAAGGATGTTAGCAAGCGACTTATCACTGAAATCACTCACAGACTACAATTCCTTTTGGACGTGGGATTGGGTTACTTGACCCTAAACCGCCAATCGAACACATTGAGTGGAGGTGAGAGTCAGCGCATAAACCTCACCACTTCGCTTGGATCCTCACTCGTTGGATCGTTGTATATACTTGATGAACCTTCCATCGGATTGCATAGTCGCGATACTGATAGGCTCATCCACGTACTCAAAGAGTTGCAAGCTCTGGGCAACACAGTGGTAGTTGTGGAGCATGATGAGGAGATTATGCGGGCGGCGGATTACTTGATTGACGTGGGACCTGACGCTGGTAGGCTCGGAGGAGAGATTGTTTTCCAAGGCAAAGTGTCTGATATTAAGCGCATTGACCCCACTGGTAAGGACAAAGCAGGCAATGCCGAATCGAAGAAACTACTATCAGAATACCCGAAATCACATACTATTCAATATCTTACGGGGGCTGAAACGATCCCAACTCCAACCTCTCGTCGCCCTTGGAACATGGCTATCGAACTGAAAGGAGCACGCATGAACAACCTCAAGGGGATAAATGTTCGATTCCCTCTGAACGTCCTCACGGTTGTAACGGGGGTGAGTGGTAGTGGTAAGTCGTCGCTTGTCAAGGGCATTCTCTACCCTGCCATGAAGCGCAGATTGGATGAGGTTGCTGACGTTCCAGGCGAGTATTCAAGTCTTGGAGGCGATTGGAAGCAGATTAAACACGTGGAGTTTGTGGATCAAAACCCCATCGGTAAGAGTACAAGGTCTAATCCCGCAACTTACGTGAAGGCGTATGATGAGATTAGAAAGCTATTTGCTGACCAGCCATTAGCCAAACAGATGGGCTTCAGCCCACAGTTCTTTTCGTTCAACATAGATGGTGGTAGATGCGAAGAATGCAAGGGGGCGGGTGTCATAACAGTTGAGATGCAGTTCATGGCAGACCTTGTCTTGGAGTGTGAAGCCTGTCACGGGCAACGCTTCAAACGTGAGATTCTTGATGTGCAGTTCCATGGTAAGAACATCAATGACGTGTTGAATATGACCGTATCAGAGGCTATTCAGTTCTTTACGGAGCATAAGCGACGTGCCATAGTGAATAAGTTAAAGCCCTTAGAGGATGTTGGTTTGGGTTATATCAAGCTCGGTCAGAACTCGTCCACGCTGTCAGGTGGAGAGAACCAACGTGTTAAATTGGCTTATTTCATTGGTCAAGAGCAACAGGAACAGACGCTTTTTATCTTCGACGAACCGACTACAGGACTTCATTTCCACGATATTAAGCGATTGCTCGGAGCCTTCCATGCACTCATCGAACGTGGTCACAGCATCTTAGTAATCGAACATAACCTTGACGTCATCAAGTGTGCTGACCACGTCATTGACCTTGGTCCCGATGGAGGAGACAAAGGGGGACGCCTCGTGATAGCTGGTACTCCAGAGGAGGTAGCCAACTGTAAGGAGAGTCTTACAGGTCAATACTTGAGGAGAGGGAGCCTTTCTTAATCTAACAAAAGGCCTCCCCAAGCCCCTCCGAAAGGAGGGGATGTGTTCCCCCAAAGCCTTTCTTTCTATCGAGAAGAAGCCTCACCCCCAACCACAACCAGCCTAACTCCTAACCATCTACAGCCTCACCCCCAACCCCTCTCCGAATGGAGAGGGGCGTGAAAACTGCTAGTAGGAAGGGAGAGGATGGTTAGCAGAAATAGAAGTAATAATATTCTAGAATTAAGGAAACGCCCTTCTCCTATCGAGAAGGGCGTTTCCTTATGTCGAAAAGAGCCTCTCTTTACATCAAAGAAACGCTCCCTTTATTTGCAATCAGCAGTATTCACTCCCCTCTCCATTCGGAGAGGGGACGGGGGTGAGGCTTTCTCTAACCAGCTCCCGTTAGGTACTCCCCTCCTTTCGGAGGGGTTGGGGGAGGCTTTTACTTCACCACCTTATCCAACACAGGAGTAGTAACTCCCGATAGAGATGACTGCTTCGTATCGTTGAGTTGTTCGAAGATTACGATGTCATTCTTGCCTTTCTTGAGGTAACAACCAGGTAAGTAAAGGGTTTGTTGGGGTCCCACTTTCCAGTAACGACCTAAGTTGATACCATTGACAAAGACGATTCCTTTGCCCCAATGTGCCATATCTAAGAACGTATCCCCTACTTTATCGAGGTTGAACGAGCCACTATAAAGAACTGGCAAACCTGCTTTGTAGCCTGCTGGTAATCGGTTGGTATCAGGCATAGAAGCCATTGGCAACGGGTACATCTGCCACTCGCCAGTAATCTCGTTATCGTCTATTGTGATAGGACGAGTGATTCCCTTCGTACTTTCCACTATACGTGCTCCGTAGTTAATGCGCCCCATGTTCTCCACAAGAATATCCAAGGTGCTGTTGAAAGGAATGTCGATTTCCATGCTATCTTTGTCGAATACCTTGTTTAACTCGCCCTTCTTCTCACCATTCACATAGACTATGGCGTAATCAGCCAAGCCTTTCATGCGCATGAGTCCACTAATGGGTTGGTTGAAACGGCGGCGATAAAGCACATAACCAGAGCCTTGATTCAACTCCTCAAAAGTCATAGGATGGTCGTTCTCAACGGCTTTCATCGTGTTAATCATCGTCATTACGTCGACCGATTTACCCAAAGTTATGTTTGGAATAGCGATGACTGGGATGCGTTCAGGCACTTCGGGCACCTTATAAGAGACCGACTTTGCAATCAAGTCACGCAATGCGTTGTATTTAGGAGTAGCCCAACCCGCCTCGCTGATAGGTGCATCATAATCATAACTGGTCATGTCTGGCTGTATATTCGTTGCGTTGCTATAGTTCGCCCCGGCGCTGAATCCGAAGTTAGTACCGCCATGTACCATGTAATAATTAAAGCTGATACCATTGTCGAGATACTTCTTTGTTTGCTTAACAACGCTTTCCGTCGATACACGTGGGAAGGGTTCCGCCCAGTGACTGAGCCATCCTGGATAGAACTCAGCCACCATGTAAGGTCCAACACCACCATGATACTCATTGACAACCTTCTTTAGTTTATCAATATCACCCTCTCCGTTGGCTGTTGGAAGTGCCCCTTCGATGGCTCCACCCTTAAAGAGCCAACTGCCATCAGACGTGAACATGGGTACAGAAAAGCCCGCATTGAGCAACAGCTGACGTATTTGTGCAGCGTACCTCTTGTGTGTTTCGAGTGGAATATCCTTGCGTTGAGCCACGTAGGAACCAAATTCATTCTCTGCTTGAACCATTATCACGGGTCCACCCTGCGTCACTTGAAGGTCAAGCACTTGCTTTGCTAACTGATTGATGTACACTCGGCAGGAGTCTAGGAAAGGCTTATTATCGGTGCGAATCACCAAGTCCTTGTTCTTAGGAAGCCACCATGGATAACCTCCGAACTCCCATTCTGCACAGCAGTAAGGGCCTGGTCGGAGGATAACCATCAGTCCCTCCTCGCCCGCAGTCTTAATGAATTGACGCAAGTTGTGCGTTCCTGTGGTCCAATCCCACACCCCTGGACTTGTCTCGTGATGGTTCCAAAAGATGTAAGTAGCCACTGCGTTGAGTCCCATAGCCTTCATCATCTTCATGCGATGACGCCAGTATGGAGCCGGAACACGCGCATAGTGCATCTCACCCGAGTGTATTTGGGTAGGCTTACCATCGTAGATAAAGTTGCCATTAGCGATGGCGAACGTATGTTTCGTTTGTTTTGCAGCCATGACAGAACCTGCTGCTAGCAGTAAGACTGCCAATAATAAGAGTTTAATTTGCCTCATTCTATCAATTATATAGGTTAGATTAAATATTTATCTATAGGTTTTTAGAAGTCCGTTTAAGCTCCTTCATGAATAAAGATAGGTTCAGACTCCGAAGGACAAAGTTCTTAAAAAAGAACGAGAGTAGCAAATAAAACGATTGAAAAGTGTGTCTTTTGTACGATAACAGGTTGATAGTAAATCATGAAGATATTGGTTTTTAAGTCTTTCGTCTGTAATAATTTGCGATAGAGATGAGGCTTTCCTTAGTTTTTTCTAGTAAACGAGATGTAATTGAAAAGAATGATGTATTTTTGCAAGACAATACATCTATTATATATTGTCAAGCTATTAAATGAAACATAAATTCTTAATAACTATACTCCTTGCAATGGGTCTTGAGGTTGCTGCGCAGTCGCATTCAACGTCCCTGTCAGTAGGTGATAACAAGCCAACCAATAGCGTTGCTCAATCCTATGCAGACTCTTTGCAAATGTTGCGAGATAGTCTTTTCATGCCGAAGAAACAAAAACTAACATCGGTGAAAGTATCAGATGCGAACCATATGCGGCTTCTCTTCCCGTTGACCTTCTATCGGGATGTGACGCAGCAGTTGTTCTCTAACGCCGATGCCGAGCGTGATTTCAATGCTAATCTCATGCACCTTTATCTCTATCGTCCCGACTTAGTGAGTACGACGGAACGGGCTGTGCAGCAACAACAAACGACACTCAATGACATTGAAAAGCCTATTCAACATGAGGTGGACATGGTTAGTAGGGTGAAAGAACCACCTATTGAACCAGTCGAAGCACCTGTTGAAGTACTTGTTAAAAAGCCTAACTTCTGGACTTACAAAGGCGATTATGCCTTGCAGTTCTTACAGAACTACGTGTCAGGAAACTGGTTTCGAGGGGGCGAAAGCAACTATGCTGCACGTGGATCAGTGGTTATGCAGGCTAATTATAACAATAAACAAAAGGTGAAATGGGATAACTGTTTGGAGCTAAGATATGGTATGCAGAGTAGCAAGTCGGACTCGTTACACAGCTTTAAGAGTACGGAAGACTTGATACGTCTTACTTCGAAGTTGGGCTTACAGGCAACAAAACAATGGTACTACACCCTTCAGCTCATCGGACAAACACAATTCTCACGTGCGTATAAGTCGAATGATCCAACGGTATATGCCGACTTCCTTGCACCATTCAACTTGAATCTCTCTCTCGGTATGGACTATTCCGTCGATTGGTTCGAACACCGATTAAAAGGTAATATTCACCTTGCTCCGTTGGCATATAACATGAAGTACACCCGCTTCCGGTCGTTATCAAAGCGATTGGGTATCGGTGATAACAATCACTTCCTACATGACTATGGATCGGAATTCACCGTTGATTTGGAGTGGAAGATTATGGAAATGCTCACATGGAAGACCCGTCTTTATGGCTACACCACCTATAAGCGTGCCGAACTGGAGTGGGAGAACACCTTTACCTTACACTTCAATCGCTTCATCTCAAGCCAGTTGTTCATCTATCCTCGCTTCGATGACGGTGTGAGTAGAGACTCTCGTTATGCTTTCTGGCAGCTGAAAGAGTTTGCTTCTATCGGTTTCCAGTATAGCTTCTAAAGCCTCCCCAAGCCCCTCCGAAGGAGGGGATGTCTTCCCCAGAAGCCTATCTTTAATTCAACAAATAGCCTCACCCCCGTCCCCTCTCCGAATGGAGAGGGGCGTAAATACTGCTATTAGCTTGCAAAGTAATGCTAAACAGGAATAGAGATGATAATTTTCTAGAATTAACGAAACGCCCTTCTCAAGTGGAGAAGGGCGTTTCGTTACTATTAGAAGAGCCTCTCTTTACATCGAAGAAACGCCTTCTTTATTTGCAAACAATCGTCTTCACTTCCCGTCCTATTACTTTGCTGGAGTGAAGATGTCCTGACATGCCTTCCAATCGTAGTGCTTGTAAAGCATGTTCAACTTCGCTTCACGCTCCTTAAAAGAGCTGTAGTTCTTCTTCGCATTATCGGTCCATCCCGTCTCTGCCAAGGCTGCCACACGTGGTAAGAGTTGGTAGAAAGCGAGGTCACGACCCACTATATACTCTGTCCAAAGGTTAGCTTGTACACCCTTAACATGCGTCTTTAACGCTGGTGTTGCATCATCAGGAACAGGGTTATAACTATATGTCTTCTCTGTCGGGAGGTACCCTCCTATGAGCGTGAGTCTATTGTCCTTCGTCTGGTAGTAATCGATGTAATAGTACGTAGTAGGCGACATGATGACATCCAGACCACGCTTAGCAGCTTCGAAACCTCCGTCTGTTCCACGCCAACTCATGACCGTTGTCCCCTTGTCAACATCGCCTTCGAGGATCTCATCCCAGCCTATTATCGAACGTCCCTTAGCGGCAAGGTGCTTTGCAACTTGGCTCATGAAGTAACATTGTAATTGCGCTTCTGCAGAGAATCCATTCGATCCTTTCAATCCGAGTTTCTTAATCTCTGCCTGGCAACGAGGGCATTCCTTCCATCTGTCACGAGGCGATTCATCACCTCCAATGTGGATGTATTTAGATGGAAATATGTCTACTATCTCATCGAGAACATTATTAACAAACTCGTAAGTCTGTGGGTTTCCAGCACAGAGAATGTCGGGGAATACGCCCCAAGACTCAGCCACTTTGTAAGGTCCACCAGTACATCCAAGCTCTGGATAAGCAGCCAGTGCGCCTAGCATGTGACCGGGCATATCAATCTCAGGAATCACTGTTATGTGACGTTCGGCAGCGTATTTTACGACCTCACGCATATCGTCCTTGGTGTAATAACCACCATAAGGAGTATCGTCATAAAGCCCTGTGTTGCGTCCAATTACCGTCTGCGCACGCTTCGAACCGACCTCAGTTAACTTCGGATAGCGGTCTATCTGTGCCCTCCACCCTTGGTCTTCTGTGAGGTGCCAATGGAATGTGTTGATGTTATGAAGTGCCAACATATCAATGAATTCCTTGATGAAATCCATCTTAAAGTAATGTCTCGCACAATCAAGCATCGTACCACGATAGCTGAAACGGGGCTGGTCAACGATTTGAGCAAGAGGGAAGCTGACGTTCTTTGCCTGCTCTACTGGCAATGACTTACGCAATGTTTGTATGCCATAGAACACTCCTGCGGCTGTCTTCCCTTCGATAGTAATGGTCTTAGTCTTTACTGTTATGACATATCCCTCATCGTTTTCTATCTTGTTATTGAGCTTTAGTATGATAACAGAACCTTTCTTGCTCGTGCCTTCCGGGGTGATTCCTGTGGTCTCACGAATATATTGTTTTAGAAATTGCACATTGCGTTGCATCGCCTCATCAGTGCTTAGTGAGAGGACAGAAGTTGTACCATCAAGTACAAAGGCTTCGCCTTTCTGCAGCGCAATAGATTGTGGTAAAGGTACTACCTGATAGTCTGCATCTGTGGCATGTAGGGCTATTGACGCCATCATAAGAGCCACAGAAAGTAGGATCTTTCTCATTTCCTTCGTTGTTTCTAAATGTTTTGTATTGATAAATAAATTGTTTTCTTCGTTAGAGATAGGACTGGATTAGCCCATTACTCATCGTCCCGTGAGATTGTCTATAGTGTGAGTTCTAGAACATAGTCAATCTCCTTCGGAGCCTCATCCATGTTAACTGTAATGCCATCACCCGTCTTTGTGAATCGAACAGGCTTCCCCGTGGCAAAGACTTTAGCACTCTTTACCTTGCGATTGCCCGTCGGGAGATACAGACTGGAGTCCATGCAATCAAGGATGTGGACGTATAACTTGTTGCCACGCTGCGTGCTTACGCCCCAGTCGTGAGGTGCAATTATACCGCCACGAGTGCCATAGATGGTCTCACCATATTGTTTCAACCATTCCCCCATAGCCTTTAGTCTATTCAAGGCAAGGTCTGGCAGGGCACCACCAGGCTCTGGACCGATGTTGAGCAAGAGGTTTGCATTCTTTCCGGCAGCCCTCACGAGCATCTGAATCAACTCCTTCGGCGACTTGTAAAGGGTATCGGTAATGTTGTAACCCCAGTGATCGTTGATTGTTTGACACGACTCCAATGGTAACCGACTGATGTCTTGTCCTGACAAACCAGCCTTATTCTCGCCTGGTAAGTCACGCTCGAAGATCTGGATATCCTCGCCTTCATTAGGTGTTTGATGGTGGTTATTGCCTATGAGACATTGCGGTTGTAGCTTGTGGATGAGGGCATATTGCTCTGGTAACTGCCAATCGAAAGGCTTTGAATCACTATCATGATCCCACCAACCATCAAACCATATCGCACCGACGGGACCATAGTTTGTGAGCAACTCAGTTAGTTGTGTGTTCATGAAATGATAGTAACTTGCCCAGTTTGCCTTGCTCTTGTCACGCCCAGTACCTAATCCAGTGCGCCCTTGTGGATAGTCCTCCCTACCCCAATCAAGGTGTGAGTAATAGAGGTGGAGCTTGATTCCTTGTCGCTTACAAGCCGCTGCCAGTTCCTTAATAATATCCCTTTTGAAGGGCGTTCCATCGACAGTGTTATAGGTACTCGTTGCTGTCTTGAAGAGCGAGAAACCATCGTGATGACGGGTGGTAATGGTGATGTACTTCGCACCAGCGTCCTTGATAGCCTTCACCCAAGCGTCTGCGTCGAACTCAGAAGGGTAGAAGGTCTTAGCTAACTTAGGGTATTCTCGATAGTTAATGTCCTTGTTGTGCATCACCCACTCGCCCACTCCCATCATCGAGTAGAGCCCCCAATGCAGGAAGACACCGAACTTCTCATCTTGAAATTGTTGACGTGCTTGAATGTTTTCAGGCGTTGGATGATAGGCTTCTTGTGCCCAACTCGTGTGCGCAAGGAGCATAATTGCTACTGAAAGTAAAGTCTTTTTCATTCTAATAGGTAATTGTTTAGGTTGTTTGCAAAGATAGTTAAAAACTTTGATAAGTATGCACTCAAAGGGAAGAAGATATGTCCTTTATACAGGTTAAACCTCTTTTCGATTGCAGGAAACCCACCTTTAGTGGATTACCTGCACCTTTCTTGGCTCTTCCTCGCCCACCTTTATTATATAGACACCTGATGGTAAGTTGTCGAAGTAGAGCTTATCTCCCTTGCTCATCATACTCTTAACCAGCATACCTGCCGTGTTATAAATACCAACAAGAGTACCAGTCTTCGTGCCTGTGAGCGTTATCTGTCCTTTATATGTAGTGATGTTAATGGCATCCGAAGCCTTGGTCGCGGTGATACCATTGGCTATGTTACCTACAACATCATCCTTTTTACGTTCGATGAAAAGCTGTACACCGCTCGTCTTACCGCCTCGTTCCACCGTCCATGTGCGTGTGGTAAGGTTATCGTCAGTGGTTTCTCTATAAGAAAGAGGTACCTTCTGTCCCCGAACCAATGCTATGATATTTGGTTTCGGAGGCATTTCATCGTCCTTACCAATGGTCATATAGGTTTCTTCTGGTACTCCTTTAAACTCTACTTCAGGCTTCGTAACCTCAATACCACCGTCTTTTTTCGAGTTATTCGATATGTCGTAATAACGGATATCATCGCCTATTGTCTCTATACGGAGCAGTCCCTCGCTAGCAAAGTAGATGTCTATTCGCTCTCCAGTCTCGGGTATTACATAAGTATAAGTAGGCACTCTCTTCATCAATCGTTGCGGGATAAAGACGTCGCAAGCGCCATCGTTGTCCGTTGAAGGGAGCAAGACGTGGCGGAAGGTATGCCCCATATCATCCGACATTAGCACTCGCACCTTACTTCCTGATCGAAAGAATGACTTGTCAACTGTCCATGTCAAATGCAGGAGGTCACCCATTTTATAATGGTTATCAATGGTTGTTGTAAGTTTAAAAGGCGTAGCTCTTACGACCTTGATGTTCGCTATGTAACTATCATAAAGAGGTGCTTGATGTTTCTGCATAGCCTCCTTTACAGGGAGAGCATCACTCACACTGAACCAGAAACGATAGTCTCCTACAGGGATACTATTCGAGTTGGTCACCTCCGCACCAGTGCCATTATACCTCACACCAAAGTCTATTACATTGCTTTGTTGTGGTGCATAAACAGGGAAGTGAGCGGGCTTTTGCGGTGTACATCCATATTGATTAAAGGTGTAATTAAGCGTTTTTTGCTCCTGATCCGTTGCATAAACAGGAATGGAGAAAAACGTTCCTTCTGGTACAACATAGGTGTCCTTCATGCGTTCGCGATCAATGTGTGGAGCTGTATTAGTCGTATTTGGGAATCGTTCCACCAATCGGTAATCAGCCTTCGGGGTCTCATGAAGGATCTTCTTGAGGCACTCCAATGATACAAAGTCCTGCTCCGATGATGATCCATAACTAATGATTGACTGTCCAGAACCAGGCTCCGTACCATATCCGAGCATCCCTTGACTCTGTGTAAAGGGGTGGTTTGAACCCAATAAATGCCCCAGTTCATGGGCGATGGTGGGCATGGATTGATTGATAACAATGCCTGTTCCCTTCCAAGTATCATTCCATATCCCCCCAACGGAAGCAAGTCCTTGCATGCCACCACTATCTGAGTAATCGAGAACAATACCTATATCGTAGTTGTCAATACCAATAGCTGCATTGATGAGAGCGGTTCCATCTTGATAAGTATAGTCCCGATTGTAAGTCTTCTCAACCAATCGTTCGTCCTTGATAACCTTGAATTGCAATCCAAAGTCACGTACATAGATACTATTCAGATAGGTTTCCAATTCTGTCCAAAAGGCTTTGATCTTATCGAAGTTGCCGTTGAATTTCTCGGAATTGTACTCCTTTGCACTCATAAAGACAGCCAGTCTCATCACACGATAGACCCCGTCTGTCACCTTCGTATCCTCTTCTTCACTACCTCGTGTGCGTACTCTCTCTTGTAGGGGATCGATACCCAACACTCCACACTTCATCTCCTTCGCCTCTAACGGATGGTTGATAACCTGCGCATGGAGCTTTGACTGCAATGTTGGAAACACCATTAATGCACCCACGAGGGTAATGGTTGGTAAGATTCGACTCATCTTATAATGTTTTAAATAGTTGTTTCTTAGAAATAATTAAAACTCTGTTTGATTACTGCAAGGGCTTGACAGGAATCTTATCGACATACTTCTTCAATAGATCTCGTCGACAGAAATTGAAGCCAGCAAGGCTTAGGTAGGCTGCATCCTTCGATACTCTTTCACGGAAACTATCGTAGTTTTTGAGCTTTTCGGGCGTCCATCCTGCTTCAGCAACAGCCAAGAGACGTGGCAAAGCGAGGTATTCTAAGTAGGAAACAGTCTTTACATGCTCTGTCCAAAACGTCGCTTGCACACCTTGATAATAGGTTTGCAATGATGCTGGTAAGCCCTCGGGAACAGGTTTAACACAATAGGTAACACGCAAGCTATCCGCTCCTTTGCCTGCTGCGTTAGGCTCATCTGCTGCCGTACTCTGTCTCCTGTTGATATAATAAGGGCCGAAGAAGGTCACGACATTATCGAGTTTCTGCTCCGCTGCCATGCGTGCCGACTGTGCTGCGGGATACCAACAATAAACCTTCACACCCGCTTGTTTGATAAGTTCCAACTCTGTTCCTTCTGCCGTAATAGCCTCGTTCCACACCGCTGTCGTGCGTCCTCTCGAATGGAGATAATCTGCCATCTGCTTGATAAAACGGCTCTGTAACTGTCGGTAGTTATGGAGTCCTTCTGTCTTGTAGAGGCTTTGGCACTCCTCATTCTGCCGCCAGGCATCATCTGGACACTCGTCTCCTCCAATGTGAACAATGCGTCCGGGGAAGAGATCGCACACCTCTTTTAATATGTCACGAGCGAAGTCCACGGCTGCAGGATTAGCCACATTCAACACGTCATGAGATACTCCCCACTCTGTCCAAACGCTGTGCTGCCCTGCAGGGTCGCAACTATACTCTGGGTAAGCGGCCATGGCTGCCATGAAGTGACCGGGCATGTCGATCTCAGGAATCACGTTGATATGTCGCTGATGAGCGTAAGCTACAACCTCCCGAATCTCCTCTTGCGTGTAAAAGAAAGGTCCGTAAGGTTCGTTACTACGCACTTCTCCCAACTTCACATCCGAGTATTTCGTACCCGGGGCAGTAGCTCCAACGGTGGTCAAACGTGGGTATTTCTTTATCTCGATACGCCATCCTTGATCGTCAGTGAGGTGCCAATGAAAGTTATTCATCTTGTAGTTCGCCATAAGATCAAGCAGTCTTTTAATCTCAGAAACGCCGAAGAAGTGGCGAGCTACGTCCAACATGAAGCCACGATAAGCAAAACGTGGACTGTCCGAAACGCTCATGCAAGGTAGTGTGAGGGCTATTCTGTCCACCTTCTGACGGGCTGCGAAGGCTGGTGGCAGAAGCTTTTTAATAGTTTGGAAGGCATAGAAAAATCCTGCTGTGGTCGTTGCCTTAATCGTAATATCCTGCTGCGTTATATGGAGCTGATAGCCTTCTGCGCCCTCGGTTGTCGTGCGTATGAGATGGATAAAAGGGCTCTTAAGATTCTTCGAAACCTTGAGTTGGCGGTTAGTCACTTGCTGGTAATGGGCAGCAAAGTTCTTAGCTTCCGCCAAGATAGTATCTGGAAGTTGTCGACCACCTATCGAGAACGAAGCAGGCAAACGCAGTGTTCCACCCGTCGCAACGATTTCGCGCGGTTGAGGAATGAGTCCGATGGTTTGTTGCGCACGCATGGCACAACTGAAAGTAACGACTATCAGTAAAAGAAAGAATCTGTTCTTTTGCATGAGGATATAGTTATATAATAAGGTATTGGTTATATTGGTCTACATAAAGATTAGGTTTTCATGTGCCATAAACACGCCCACAAAGATAGCAAATTATTTTGACTTGTTCACTTCTTCACCCCTTTTTTGTATCTTTGCAGCAAGTTAACTAAAATGCAAGGAATCGTTATGGGAATGATAGATAAATGTTGTTCGTGGATGAAAAGACGCATGGGAGGACAGGTAACAGTCGGTGAGATATTCTTTTCGATGTTACTCCTTTCACTCCTTCTTGCATGGCCTTTAGTTGCCTTGGGGACGGTCTTTTTATATGACCAAAGCAGTGTTCCGCTGGCTATTGATATATCCAGATGGGTGGTTACATTCGTTATCTGGCTTTATCCTGTATATATCATTCCCTTGCTCTTCATGGCTAAGAAGATGGCAAGGAAGCATGGGAAAGCATCGTTGTTTTATATCATCTCGGGTGCACCTATTATATTACTGGCACTCAGTATACTCTTATCTGTGAGTCCATTAGCGCAAGAGTTGCCCGAAGGAGCAGACTTCTTCACTTATAAACGGATTGGAGATGACATCGGCGGAAGCTACTCGATGGATGGAAACCATGTGTATTATATGCTTCAAGAGGTTAAGGGGGCGGATGCCAAGACATTCCAGGTTATGACCAACGAAGGCGATTATGGCGTGGATAAAAACCATGTTTACTATCTTGGGGAGGTGTTAAAAGGGGCTGATCCAACGACCTTTAAGGTGGGAAAGAACGGCAAGGCTTACGACGGGAAGGACTGTTTTATCTATGGAAAGCCCTATCATGTCGCCGATTATAAAACGTTCCGTATGGGTAAAGGGAACTGGGATTTGGATTGTAAATACGCCTATTACTTGGGTGATAATGCGCAGGAAGAAGGTGCAAAGAGGCTTCGGATCAGCGATTGGAAGTCGTTTAAAGGCTTGAACGAATTGTATGCCAAGGACAATAAACAGGTGTATTTTAAAGACAAAGTGGTGCAGGGTGCCGATGCCGCCACATTCTTTACTTATAAAGACAATAGGCATGTGGGACAGGATAAGACGTGCGTTTACTACGATGGACAGCCTCGCGAATTGAAAGATTATCGGTTGTTAACGCCATCAAACATCAATGATAGCTATTATACTTATGGGCAATCAGTCTATAACTTTGAGCTTCTGAAGATGCCTTCAGGTACTGACTTAAAGCACTTGCAATCGCTTGATTACACCGATTGGAGTAAGGACTTGCACCATGTCTATTGGAAGAATAGACTGGTCAAGGGGGCTAACCCAGCCACATTCAAGCCCATGCCATCGTTGTTATTAACGATTGATTCGAGTGATGACACTAATAAAGATAACGATTACGGGAGGGATGCAACGCACATATACTATCGTGAGGTAATGCTCAAGGATGCCGATTACAACAGCTTCATCTGTGGGTGGGATGCACAGGAGCAGATGGCTTTCGCCTTCGATAAACACCGATATTATGAGGGACACCCAACGCCTTTGATACGTAGGTATAGAGGCTCCACCCACGCCTACAACTAGCCTCACCCCCGTCCCCTCTCCGAATGGAGAGGGGCGTGAATACTACTGTTTGCAAATAAAGGGGGCGTTTCTTTGATGCAAGGAGAGGCTCTTTTCGACATAAGGAAACGCCCTCTTCAAATCGAGAAGGGCGTTTCTTTAATTCTAAAATATTATTACCTCTATTCCTGTTTAGCATTACTTTGCAAGCTAATAGTAGTAATTACGCCCCTCTCCATTCGGAGAGGGGACGGGGGTGAGGCTGTTTGTTGAATAAAAGATAGGCTTTGGGGAACACATCCCCTCCTTTCGGAGGGGCTTGGGGAGGCTTCCTTTTTGATTGGAGAAGGGCGTTCCGTATGAAGTGAACCACACTTAACTGCATTCGTGACACTATACAAAAATAGGGATACACAAGCTGCGCATCCCTACTAAAATATTAATTAAATTCTACATTCGGAGACGTTATTCATCGTCCTCATCATCGTCATCTATCACCACAGTATCGGCTACTCGCATTCCTTCGATTGGTAAGGCGCGGTCGATAACAGCGTTATAAGAGATAGAACTCTCGCTTCTTGACAAGCCTAAAGGCATTAGTTTGTCATGGATGATGGACATCAGATGATGATTATTATATGCGTACATCTTCAAGAAAAGGTCGTATTCTCCAGTCGTATAGTGGCATTCCACGATCTCAGGAATCTGCTTTAAAGCATCGACAACATCGTCAAACTTCTCTGGATTCTTTAGGTTAAGACCGATGAAAGCACACGTCTCGTAACCTATACGCTCTGGGTCAATAACAAATTGCGAACCCTTTAGTACACCTAAGTTTGTTAACTTCTGAATACGTTGATGGATAGCTGCTCCACTCACATTACACGCACGTGCAACCTCTAAGAAAGGGATACGTGCATCCTCAGATATCAAGTGTAATATCTTCTTGTCAAGCCTGTCTAAACTTCTATGTGCCATTCTGTATAAACTATTATATTTATCTGCAAAGATACAAAAAAGCCTTTAATCCGCAAAGAAAAAAGTCTTCTTTCGTAACAATCCACAACTAACAGTGCTTATTCCTACCCCTTTTTATGGCTCATAGTGGCTGAGAAATTGACATTGAGGATGTTTGCTTCACGCAGAGCTTGCTTAAGGTCAATGATCAAACCCATGTCTACATGACGATCAGCCTTTATGCTCACGCTTAACTGCTTACGCTCTTCTGGAGGCAAGGAGGCAACCAGATGGATGAGATAATTGCGTATTTCGGGGATGTTAGTGACCTTATCATTCATCTGCACAACGGGTGTTTGGCTTGTAACCTTGCCTGTTTCGTCCATCGGACGACCTATATATATATGTTGAACGAGCGACTTGTTGTCAAGTCGAGATAGCTGCGTAGCTGACGGCACTTGGTATTTTACATGTACAGTAGCCTTTCGCATGTGTACAACTAACATGAAGAAGAAGAGGATGGAGAAGATAAGATCAGGCAAAGAAGCGGTGTTCAATGCTGGAATATCGTGGTTACGACGTCTATAAAGTCTCATTCCGTACCTCCTTTCTCGGCTTTCCCTGTTGCAGGAATAGCATATACTTCAGATATTCTTAGCGGTATCTCATCCATGATTTGGGCTTGTTGCTCATGACTACAAAGCTCAAATTCCTTTCCAAATAACTCCTCCGAACGTGCATTGCGAAGGGTGTTATAAGCCTCAACTAACTGATTTTGCACCTGCACATAGACGTCATACGAAGCCTTACGAGAGGTTTGCAGTTGTATCATGTGCGCCTTTCCGTTAGCCTCAATGAACTGTTGTACACGCTGGTGGAGCGTTTCCACGGCTATAGCCTTCCCCTCCAACTGCACCTTACTATCGTCATCTATTGCTATACGCATCAGTTTCTTCCCATCGATGGCAGTTGCTTGTTTCTGCGTCTTATCCATCGGTGGCAACTGACGAGAGATTCCTTTGTCCAGGTCCATGGACGAGGCTACAAGGAAGAGTATCAACAACATGAACGAGATGTCGGCTGTTGATGTAGTATTCAAACCCGGTACTGTGCGTTTCTTCTCACGCCGAAATCGCATCATTTTTGGTGTTCCTTTCTATAATAACGGGTTGCTCCAAAGATGACAACACCCGCTGCTATGACAAGAAGAGACAATGAAGTATTGACGAACATATCGGTTACACGTAACCAAAAAGCATCTGTGAAGTGTGCTCCGTTGACCATCATTGCCTTCGAAGAACCGAATGCGAAGGACAAAACAAGGAGTAGAATCGTAATGCCGTAGGTGCTATATGCAATCTTCCTAGACGGTATGCCGTTGCTTAATCCCTCATCTTGATTGCTCATGCGAAGTCCCTTTACCATTGCAACTAAGGCTGCCACGACAGCAAGAACAAGCAAGACCCACATGAAACCAATCAACACATCGGTTAGCAAAGGGGCATTAAATGCAGGGTCACTAGCCAATGGTTCGTTGAATCCAACAAGGTAGAATGCCATGAAGACAACGGCTGTCAGTGCAACAATAACATAGAGAATCCGTTGCGAAATACGCTCCTCATCCTTCTTTCTAAAACCTTTTATCTTCTTCATCTCTTGAGTTTATACTTCATAATAGCGTCTAATAAGGAGATAGCCGACTCCTCCATTTGGGCTGTGATGTGCTCTATCTTCGATAGAATATAGTTATAAAATACCTGCAAAACAAGGGCTACGATGATACCAAAAATCGTGGTGATCAATGCAACCTTCATACCTGCTGCAACGATGGTAGGGCTGATATCGCCCGCTTTTTGTATCTGATCGAACGCCATCACCATACCAATCACGGTTCCAAGGAAGCCCAATGACGGTGCCATAGCGATGAAGAGTGTAATCCACGAACAGCCCTTTTCAAGGTTAGCACTCTGCACACTACCGTATGAGGTAACGCTCCGTTCGATATTATCAATCGAATCGTCAATGCGAAGTAAACCCTGATAACAGATTGATGCAACCGGTCCGCGCGTGTCACGACTGAGTGTTTTTGCCCCTTCGATATCACCTGCCTCAATCATATCCTCTAGCTTACCAACGAATCGTTTAGCGTCTATCTCCGACAAACTAAGATAGATGATTCGCTCGATACAAAAGGCTAATCCCAATACTAACGCTAGTGCAACAAGGGACATAAAGCCCGCATTTCCCTCGATAAACTTACGTTTCAACGACTGGTGGAAACCTGTTGGCTGTTGTAGAGACTGCACCTTACTTGTATCGGCAACACCGGTATCGTTCAATGCATCATCTGATAAAGTATCGGCTGACGCAACGGCTATTGCAGTTGGAGCAGGACTACTGGATGTTTGTGCTGACACGATGGTTACGCTCGTAAATGACATAACCATTAGCATTGCAAAAGCTGCAAATAAATTCTTCATAATTGATAACCACTTATGGTTCAAATTGATTGATAAGGGCAACATCGCCCTATTTTTAACATCGCAAAGGTATAGAAAATAATTCAAAATGCGTAATCCATGATTTAAAATTATGATTACTTTGAGTTAACAAGTTGACTGGTTGACAAGTTGACGAGTGATTAGTTCTGTTATTGAAAAGCATCAATAAGTTCTTTGCTGGGACATTTTTAACATGGAATACACGGATGACACAGAGCCTGAAAGGGGTACAGAATTCCTAAGGGAAGCCTCCTCAAGCCCCTCCGAAGGGAGGGGATGTGTTCCCAGAAAGTGCTTCTTTCTATCTAAAAGAAGCCTCACCCCCAAGCATCTACAGCCTCACCCTTAACCATCTACAGCCTCACCCCCGTCCCCTCTCCGAATGGAGAGGGGAGTGAATACTACTAATAGGATGGGAGAGGATGGTTAGCGGGAATAGAGGTAATAATATTCTAGAATTAAAGAAACGCCCTTCTCGATTTGAAAAGGGCGTTTCCTTATGTCGAACCTTTGCTGGTGCAGAGAGGTGGTTGCCATTCAAGTCATAACGTACTGATTCTGAGGCATTGTAAAGCTGATTTGCTGTCTTAATATCCGATGTAGTAATATCGAGTACATCGTATCGACTACCCAAGACAACGCTTTTCTTCACAAGAACATCCTTGAAATTCGTTATCACCTCAGCAGGTACAAAGATGGAGAGTTGCGTGCGGAAAGCAGCAAAGACTGATGCTCCGAACTCCGGGATACCCGTACCTGCGAAATGAACTACGGCTAACTTATTCGCACCAAAGAATGCTTTATTATCGATACCAGAGACAGCTCCCTTGAAGTTGACGCTTACTAAGTCCGTACAACCAGTAAAGGCTTGCTCCTTTATAGATAACCCTGAGGCAAGAGATGTTATATGAGTTAGACCCGAGTAAGCAAATGCGCTCTCTCCAATGTTGGTAAGTCCTTCGGGCAAGACAATGCTCTTTAGGTTCCTAGCATAGGCGAAGGCGTTTGCTTCTATATCGGCTATCTCTGCAGGAAACTGCACTGTTGTTGAGGTGCTACCAGTAGGGTAAGCTATGAGAGAAGTCAGCTCTTTATTATAAAGCACACCATCAACAGCAGCATAATCTTCGCTTTCCTCTGATACAGAGAATGCAGTCACAGCTGTCTTATAAAAGGCATTCTCTCCTATATCTGTCAATGTCTGGGGGAACTCGGAAAGCGTGGTAAGGGCTGAACAACCCTCAAATACATGCGCACCCATCTCTTCCAAAGCAGACGGGAAGGTCATAGTTGTGAGCTTTTCACACGATGCGAAAGCATAATCCCCAATGCTTGTTACATTCTCAGGGATGGCACATTCCGTCAAAGCTGTACAACCCGTCAGAGCAAATTTGTCTATTTTCTTTATCGAAATAGGGAGTTGGATCTTAGTAAGTTGATTGAGCCTATAGAACATATAAGGGGGTATGGCATCTTTTTCGGTAGGCTGATAATGTTTGGTTGACAGCCCTTGCTTTATCGCACAATAGTTATCACCTTTTTCTACAATACGTACTTCCGAGAGGTCAAGAGAGGTGAGTTTTCCCTCCGTCTTATCGCTCTCATAGAGTCCTTTACCAGCCATTTGACGGAGGAGCAGGATGTCGGTTCCGTCGATTTCGCCCGTCACCTTCAAGTCAGTTATCTGATACTTCTTAGCCTCTGGGATGTGAGTTGCGAGTTTCCCAGCCTCTGTTTTCACTGTTAATGACTCCTGAGCATGAGCCGTGAAACACGCACATGCCAGTGCAATTACGGTTAATACTTTCTTTGATGTAAAGACTTTCATTTGTTACTGATTGTTTTTTAATTAATAAATATCACCTTTTTTCATAAGGGATAACGAACTTGTAGCCACGACCTCGTAGTACAACATCCTTCTCCCGAACCTCTTCTACATATAATTGTTGTGCTCCCTCTTTTAGTCCACTACTACTAAATTCATCGGGATAAAGCATAGAGAGCGAGACAGGAATACGTGTTCCAACAACTGGGTTGACGATGGCTGGCGTAATCTTAACGACCTTCTTCGATGAATAAGGGCGTGCCCCATTGCAGAGCCAAACGCCAACTCCCGGTCGGCGAACCGCCATCACCGTGTTCATCTGCGCATAAAGGCTGTGCGAAGTGGTGCCATAAACGCCCACACGAGAGGCAGTTCCCTCACAACGCACCGTCACTTTCAATGTCTTCTCTTGCTTGTCTTGCGAAATAACACGTATCTTTGCCTCCCCTTCATAGTGTGCTTGAATCTCCAAGATATTGGTTTTTGCATTCCATTTAACGCTCATCACCTTGTCAGGATCATCCACTTTCAAGTCGACAATATCCCCTCCTCCGTTCAAACTAACGAACTTGCTTTCGTCACGAGGGAAGAGTCTGATCTCCGACTGACTGATACTAATTTCCGGAGCAACCACATGGATGTCGATGCGCTGACGCTTATCTCCAGAGATGATAGTCGCATAGGTCGTACCTTCCCAGATACCATTTACACGCAAAGTGTCCTTACTGATGTTCACACCAGCAACCTTTGAATCGGCAACATAAGCGATATATTTCCCCGTGCCACCCGTTAGGAGGAACATACGTGTGGATAGTTTCGTGAGTGCAACCTCGTTCGGTGTCTCCCCATTAAGCTGTATGTCCTTTGCTTCAGGACTATTGTCTTTATCGCAAGCAACAAGGAGAATGCTGCAAGCAAAGAGTAAGATAAGATATAACTTTTGTCTCATAACGTCTTAATCTACCATCAGTTTATATTCAATCTCCCACTTTCTTTCAGGCGTCTCCACAATCTCTATTTGCAGAAGATGCTGCCCTTTTGAGGGAAAAACAATCTTTCCTTCGACTGGTGTAACCGGTGTGCCGTCCACTTGATAGGTGATAGCTGCATTCGGATTAGCCAAGTCGTGATAATAAAGCGGTAGGCTTCGAGGACAGGTTCCAGCCTCACTCACCTTATATAAATAAGGTATGCGTCCTTCCTCTTCAACGCCCATGTTCATGCGTTGCGTTTGTTCGGTGATAGGGTCTGTGGGCTTCGATTGCTCCGAACCTTTGACAGTCTTCACACTAAACTGATAAGAGCTGCCTGGCTCGAGAGCCTCAACAACAAAGGAGGTAGACGCTGTCGTGGCAATTACCTGTCCATTCTTCAACACCTGATAACGCACATCAGCATCAGCAACAGGCTTCCATGAAAGTTCAACCTCACGTTGTTGCGGGCGGACAACGAGGTTAGAAGGAGCCTCCAAGGTAGGTGTCACCGTTCCTTTCTTCGTCATTTTAAAGGAGACATCATCGATGAGAACGAATCCACCAGACTCTGCCGACTCATAGTCATTCTCGATATACAAGCCCACACCAGCACGATTCACTCCTGCCGGCGCTTTGACTGTTATGGTCATCATTTGCCATTGATTCGTAAACTTCCGAACCTTTTCTTTCTCGCGCGTATCCTTTTTTATGGATGTTAAGTCACGATACCAGTCCACCGTAACGGTAATGTTTGGACGTTTCAAAGAGCCTTTGTACCAATAAGTAAGTTGATATTCAGCACCCGGTTCTACCACGATGTGATAAGGATTAAACTCTTTGTCGCGTGAGAAAAAAGAGCCTCCATTGGGATAGAGTTTTATAGCATAGGTGCCGTTATGGGCATCTTTTGTCCTTGAGTAAGCCAATGAGGAATTGAAGTACCAATAGCGTGGTTTGAGGTAAGGATCATAATAGTTAGGGTCTTGTTCCTCGCCTTCTTCCTCATCATCACTTGGTTGCATCGTCTCAGGAGGATAGTCTTCAAATCCTCCATTGAGTATCAGTTCTTGTCCCACTTGTCCCTTTGCTGTATAAGAGAAGGACAATAGGCAGAACAGAAAGAGATAGATTTTATTTGTCATAGAATGCGTATTTATTGATTAAATTGATTGATGTCTGCCAGCGTCAAGCCATAGTGTTTGCCTATTGCCGAAGCAATATTGCGTAGCGAACCTTCGGTACTTTCCGGTGCTAAGAGGCGTTGAGTGTCCCATAGTCCGCCATCGGCTGTAAGCTGATTGATATATTGTTTCACCTCGTCATAACTAAGGTGGGGCTTGCCAGAAGACTGCACCGTGAACTGCAAACCATATATTGCTCCACAGCCACGAGACAAGAAAACGAGGGCATTCTGGGCATCTTCATCAAGATTGACACGTGTTATCTCGCCCACAAGGAAGGTCATGGCTTGTACGGCAGCGACCTTTGATAACTCACTCCTAATCAGTTGTAACTGTTCGTGAACATCGTCATAACGATATTCCGTGAGTGCCAATCGACCTCGTGCAAAGGCGTTGTAAATCTTAATGCGACTCTCCCGTAGCACGGGCAAACTGCTTGTTTGGATCACAGGTAACCAATATTGATAATAGCCATAAGCCAAGTCCCAATGGTGTTCAAGCTCTGTGTAATTACGACCGGGCAGTAGTTTTGTTTGCTCATGGTCGTGTCGTAGACGGCTGTCTGTATATAAACTATCATTGAGGTGTACGTTCAGCACCTTGTCAAGATACACTCCTCCCCATACGATACCATTAAACATCTCCGCCACAACAAGCCCTTTCTCATTGACAAAAGCGATGTTGACATCACCAATATTCGTACCCACATAGCCTGCTTCTCCTCGTGCTGCACGATGATTACGAGCCGTTCCCGGACTCGGTTGTGATAGTCCGCTTAACTTGCCCGTAGTGGTGAAGATGTCGTTAATATCAGCCAGTATGCGGTTGCGGTCAGCCTTGTGTAAGGACGAAGCAGCCACTTCCTCCATTGGTTTTAAGCCAAATTCGCCATTCTGAAAATAGTCTTGTACCTTCGTCATGTTGGCTGGATACATGATAGCCGCTATCTTTAAATAGCTGTTATAGATATAGTCCATGGGGTCACGCAACAAACTACACTCCAAGTAATCAACGCTACTTGCACCATTACGTTTAAACTGATAGACAGGGTCGGGGATAGTTGGTTCGCGATAAGCCGACTCTACCGTCTCTCCTTCCCATTGGTTACAAGCGAGGCAGCAGAGCGGTAATAAGAATAGTAAGATATAATTGATTGGATTCTTCTTCATCATTTTCTCTATTATGGAAGGATAATATAACCACAGAAAGGAGACTTTATCTTGTCGATTCCCTCTTCGTTTTGATGCTGGTTGACAGTGAGTGGTTTCACGATAGTGAGTCCATCTTCTGATACTGCAGAGATGGTTGCCTTGATGGAAGAACCACGTGGTCCGACGCCATTCACACAGATATACATAGGATAACCAGAGTGTGCAGTGAAGGTGAGATTAAGCTCCTTTCCATTGGTCAGGAAGGTTGTTGCTGTTTCATCTCGGCGATTGCTTGCTATGACATGCAGCTGTTTATCGGGCGAAATGTACCTTACGGTGTATCGAGAAGAGATGTCACTATCTGCCACGAGTTGCCCCAAAAGGTCCACCTCTGTATAGGAACACGTGAGCGTAACGGTGTAGTCTCTTACGTTATCGGTGATGTCTACACCGGGATACACATAATCAGTAACAGGTGCATCGGGGTTCCCGAGCTGTATAACCTGATCTTCGTAAGAGAGCTTCGGCTTATCTATTCCTTTGAAAGGAAATAGTTTCTCGTAGTCCTCCTCGGCATATTCTTCACTACTTCTTGTGCAACCCGTAGCAAGGAGCAGCACACCTATTAATATATAATGAATCAGTTTTTTCACCATAGTTGATTGTCTTATTGAATGTATTTACCTATCTTCTATTGTTGAATTATTCGGTGGGTGCATCCCAGATTTCGGCTTCCAAGCCTGTAAACTCACCTTCGGGATGGAGGTGCTTACTGACCAATCGGGTGGTACGCAATAGTGGATCGTACACCGAAACAAGCTCGGCAACAAAGCGATCACCCTGTCGTTGGAAGTCGAAAAACATCGTTTTACTGTCATAACGAAGCCCAGCTCGGAAGGTAATACCCTGTTCTGTGCCTGCATAACCAGAGCCTAATCCTGTCATCTCTTTGGCTGGATAGCCCGGAATAGGGTTCTTCTTCTGTGTGAAAAGGAAGAGATAATAGCGCTTCGCAACAATCTCCTTCAATAGAGCTTGATTAGTCTCTACATTGCGTTTGATGTATATGTCACTTTGAAAGAACGTGCGCCCACCACGATGGATACGCAGTTGTGGGTTCGTCATACGCTCAAAGAACGCCCGATTCTCATACGCTTTTTGCACGAAGGAGGTTGTTTCCTCTGGTGCTTTCAACTTTGAAAAGACGATGTACTCACGTGCAGGTTGAAGATAGGAAGCCGTGCGGAAAACTAAGTCTCCATCCTCATTTCGCCCCATGAAAAGGAAGTCTGACGACCCTTCAAAGCGGTCGTTCACTAATTGATGGATATAATTATAGGTGGAGAAAGTCAGTTGGGTGAAACTGTTCCTACCAATGAGATACTCGCTTGTCATTGGTTGTGTAGCAGTCTGCTCGGTATAGTCAGCACGCATTACAACCGTGTTATCATCCTTAAACTGCATTGTGTAACAGTCGCCTCCATAGCCATATCGTCCCCTGAAAGCCTGTTGTGAAATCAGTTCTGAAGGATTGGAAAAGAGCAAGGAGTCGGTCTTTGGGAAATAAAGGACACGCCATCCGTAAGGTGCCTCGACGAGTTCTCGTTTCAAATTAGCAATACTCTCACTATTGCGTTGTGCTGGACTCTTATCGAAAACATCATCATTACTGGTGCAGGCAACCAAGAGGAGCACCATTGCTAATAGATAGTATTTCATCTTATTGTTATTCATCTCTGGTGTTGTTTGATGTAAGCATTGATTCTTCTGATGCTTATTACTTGCATTTGCTTTAGGTTTATATGCCACGACTTGAGTACATATTCGGTTACAAACGACTGTTTCTCAGTAAACTCCTTATAGGCTTGCTTCGCCTCTTCTGCATATCGGGCATTTACCTCGGGATCGATGTCTGTGTCGGGAGTTTGGGCTGTGATTGATGCGTCATAAACCTCCTTAGGCGTACTGGTAAGCGTGGCACTGATGATTTCGGCAAAGTCATCTTCAGGCGAGAGGAAGCCTAACATCGTATAAAAACCACGTTTATTGGCATAGGAGTCGAGCCCAAAACGTTCCTTGCCAGTGCGTGCATAGCTTAAAGGAGCAGCCAGAGACTCTGTAGAACCAGTGTATCGTTGTTTACTGATCATCGAGAATTTGTCACGGTCATAGGCAATGTGTAGCATTAAGCACTTGGCTAATTGATGGTGAACACTGCGCATAAGGACAAAGACCTTATCCTTATCTGCAGGGTTGAAATCGTCTACATGATAGATACACATCTCTTTCGCAGTGAGTTGCGGATTGTTAAGTCGCTCCACACCATGCGTATCTGGATTTCCTCCTCCATATAGATATAACTTGATGGGGAGCCTCCCGAGCAATAGTTCTTCCCCACCCGTCTCCTTGAGGCGATAGGTCTCTAAGCCCATTACTCGTACTGCTTCAAGCACCTCACGAACGTTCTCCAGCTTTGGAGGATATATATAAGAGCCAGCTGAACCAGCGTTCTTTTCCCATCGGTAGACCACCTCTATCCCATAAGGGATTGTGATATTCTCAAGGATCCACTTATCCAGTTCGGTAGTTGCTATCTGTTTTCTCCCTTCGTCAATGACGCTTATCTCATTTAGTTTCTCACTACTACAAGCAGCGAGAATGATGGTTGCGAACAGGAGAAGAATTGCTTTTATCTTTATCATCTTTCTAATCATTTACTTGTTCATCATACTTATCTTGGCAATTGCTGACGCTCACGGGGATTAGGAGTAAGCCCTCGTTGGATAGCTTCTGTTGGTATCTGAAGAACTTTTCGAGGGTCATCTTTCTCCAAGGGGAAGTAATAGGAGCTCTTCGACGAACGCTTTACTGCAATATGAAAGCGGCGGATGTCAAACCAACGTAAGCCCTCTTGGAAGAACTCCTTTTGGCGGAAGTCGAGTATTAGTTGTACCATTGCAAGCTGCTTCAAGGTCATCCCGTAGAAGGGAGAATATAGGTTATATAGATTGCTGTTAGTCGATGTGTACACTGCTCGTTCGACGGATGGCATGAAGCCAAACTTGCCTTGCATGTATTGCAGGTAATCATCGATTGCATGGTCATAGTTCCTTAGCATAGCATAAGCCTCCATCCTGTTGAGGAGCACTTCATCGACAGTGAAGAGCGCATTGGTCACATAGATGCCACGAGGCTTAGTGCCTGTTTGCTCTGAATTAGCCAACTCATCAAATTTAGCCATATATCGTCCTGTGGTTGTAGGAGCTGGTGAGGAAGTGAAGAGATAAGTACCAATGAAATTCATCTTAGCGTAATCTCCGCCTCCTTCTATACCCCTTTGCGCAAAGATCTTATCAATGGTGTTGAATGTAGAACCATATTTTTCATTCACCACAGAACGTGCCCATCGCGACTCAGTAGTGGTTAGCAAGAGGTTAGCTGGTTCATCTGCAGCCATGTACCTATGGTATAGGTTTTGTGGAGAAAACTCCATTTCATCAGCGTAATGACGCCATGATCGAAGCTGACTCTTCGGTTCACTCCCTAAGACATAATCGGCATACTCGATCACAGACTGCCATTCCCCTTTCATGAGATAGAACCGAGTTGCGAAAGCGTAAGCGGCTTTCTTATTGAAATGGAACTTAGGATGTGTATAATAGTTATCCGATACTAAGGATATACCTAAGCGTAAGTCTTTCTCTATCTTATCGTACACCTCATTTACAGTCCCACGTTCGTAATTGACCAAGGCGTGCTTCTCTGGCTTGGTGATATAGGGTATTCCTGGATTATCCGAAGCACCTCCATAAGGCTCTGCCCATATATTCACCAACATAAAATGTAGATAGGCTCTCAACAAGAAAGCCTCTCCGTACAATGCTTTCACACGCTCCGTTTTAGGGTAACGACTTAATAGTTCCAATGCTTTGTTAGCCTGCGCAATACCTTTGTAGCACGCATTCCAATAGTTGAGAGGCGTATCTAAATCCTCTTGATCATAGTCTTCCCAGAAGAACATAGCCTCATTCAATCGTGTATGGATCCCATTCGTGCGTTCCTCCACATTATCTGTTCGAGGTTCAAGAAAGGGTATATAGCTTGCTTCCGGATAGGCTCCCGTAAGTAGTTCAGCTACTTTCTTCTCAGAATCAATATTGACATCCAAGTCCGAATCGGGGCTCTTATCGAGGAAGTCGTTACAGCCGACAAGCAGACAGCTAACGGCTAAAAGCAGTAATGATATGTATTTCTTCATCTTCATTCAGTTAGAAACCTATATTCAATGTTAGGGTATATTGCTTGGGAGTTGGTAGTGACACACCACCCGACTTATAGTACTCTGGATCCTGTCCCTTTAGTTTCTTGTCTGAATAAAGGAGGAAGGGATTGGTCACATTAAGGCGTAGATCCATTGTTTGCAGCCTCATCTTCTTTAGGAAATCATTAGGTACATGATAGGCTAAAGAGATGTTCTTCATGCGCACGAAACTACCATCTGCAATCATCATCTGCGAGTAGTTATAAGTATTATACGCCCTTTCGATGTTCTCCTTACCCACTTTTTCAATCAACTCTTGCGATGGAAGCACTGGAACATCCGTCCTTCTCTCGTCTCCGGGATTGAGCCATCGATTGTAGTAAGACTTTGAGAAGACGTTTAAATCACCAAACTCGGGGTCGAAAGTGGGGGTCAGTCGGATCTTATTACCTGCTTGCATGGTCAGAAAGAACGATAGTTCCCAGTCTTTATACCTAATAGTATTGGACAAACCACCGATTACCTGCGGTTCAATAGGTCCATAATATAAGAGGTAAGACTTGGCATATTGCGTATCAAGGAAGTCTGCCCCAGCATTCTTCGCATACTCTCCTTGATTAGAAGGATAAAGCCCGAAGTCGAAAGTTGGCAGTCCGTTCTGATCCAATCCTTGGAAGTTAAAGGCAAAGAGAGAGCCTCTTGGGTAACCAACTATGTTCCCCCTGCCTCGCCCAGCGACCATATCAAAGGCATTAGGAGTGTTCAGTAAGCGTGTAATCTTTTGGTTCATAGCACTCAAGGTGAGGCTTGTTGACCATTGAAAGTCCTTACTGATAATGTTCTTTGTATGCACTCCGAGTTCCACACCTTGCGTACGCATATCACCAAAGTTAGCGTACTTGTAATATTCACCCCCTACTCCCGATGTTCGGACGAGATCGATGAGATCGAATGTATTTCGTTGATATACATCCAGTGTTGTACTTATTCGGTTGTTGAATAAACCTAGTTCCATACCAATGTTCAACTCGTACATCTTCTCCCATGTGAGGTCTCTGTTCTCTAAGTGGAAGATGTTTAGTTTGTTCTCTCTATCGCCGAACTGGAACCGATTCACTATCCCGCTTCGATAGACAGCATTAGCATTGATGGCCTCTTCATTCATCTTCGCGGTCAAGCCGTAACTAGCTCTTAGAGCCAAACGAGAGATAGTTTGATTGTTTTTCAACCATTCCTCCTGGTCTAAGTTCCACTTTCCTCCAATATTCCAAGTGGGTAACCACAAGGCACGAGCACCCTTTCCCGATGTGTTCGAACCCTCGGTATTAACCACAACATTGAATATGTACTTGCCAGCATACCCATAAGTACCATTGAAAGAGAAGGTTATTCCGCGGTCATTCCGCTTATGGTAACTGAAGTAACTACTCCCTTCATCAATGAGCTTATTGAATATCAAGGGGTTAGTATATACCTGATTGCCTCGGTCGTATTGGATACCATAACCCTCGAAAGGATTGGTTGTGCGAATAGCCGAACGCAACTCTGTGAAGGCAAAAGCCTTTAGGTCATGTTGTCCCAACCGCTTATCAAAGTCGATGGCTATACGTCCCAAGAAACTCTTTAAGGATGCTTCTGTCTTGTTGAGAATGCCTCCGTGAGTCAGACCTACCCTCGGTTGCAACTGCGGATTGTCCTTATCATGCACCAAATAGATATTCTCCTTGGCAACAAAAGGATTATCGTTCGCACGAAAGGCCTGTATGAGATTCGATCCTTCAAGTACCTCATGCGTCGTATTGGTATAGGCATGTCTGACTGCAACTAAGCCTTTCAAAGCCAGCTCAGGATTGATTCTGTAGGTTGCTTCGGATTGTATCTTGAAGTCCAAGACATTGATATCCATCTTGTTATTAGCATACTCATTTAAGATATTGAAAGGTGCCCAGTTGTTGCGATAATACGACAGATTACCCTCATCATCATAAGGACTTAAAGTCCTACTCGTACCTAATGCGTAAGAAAAAGGGTTGATATCGAAGTCGCGTTCGAACACTCCTAAGGCGTTATTCTTGCGTTGCGGCATCGTTCCCGGTGCTTTTTGCGAACGGATATTGCCCTGTGCTGTGAGTGTGGCAGTCAGTTTGTCGTTAATGTAAAAGGTGTTTTTTACATTTGCCGTAAAGCGACTTACCTTATCAGCTATCGTCCATCCAGCATCATGATAGAAACCTAATGAAGCGTAAGTAGCTGTATTCTTGCCACCACCCGACAATGTTATCATGTGATTAGTGGTAGGACTCATCGTGAAAAGGAGCTTAAACCAGTCAGTATTGGCATACTCCCTCTTGCGCAGGAAGTCCATCTTTGCATTAGGCGTATTGGACAGATAGTAAGTACCTGTTGCTGGATTGATGGTGCTAACAGCCTTATATAGCTGGTAATAAATGCCACTTCGCCGTCCATATAACGATTTGGTCACACCGAAATAGCCCTTATCATTCATCTCCTGATAGAGCGACATGGTCTCTTGTGAGTTCAGTAAGTCGAAGTCGGAGTACCTTGGTCTGAGGCGAATGGAGTTCTCTGTGGAATAAGTTACACGTAGGGGAGACTCTCTTCTACCCGCTTTTGTGGTGATGACGATTACTCCGTTCAAGGCACGAGCACCATAGACTGATGTAGCAGAAGCGTCTTTCAACACTTGAATATCTTGTATGTCGGCAGGATTCAAACCTGATATTGCCGAGGAGATGAGCGTCACAGCATCACCAGATGCAAGTTGGTCGAGGCTGAGATGCACCAAGTCTTCATACACCGCACCGTCTATGACATACAGAGGTTGCACGTTTCCGATGATTGAGGCACCACCACGAATATTAATACGAGGGGCTGATCCGAAGGTTCCCGATATGCTCTGAATAGATAAACCAGGCACTCGTCCTTCCAACATACGCGATACGTCGGCAACACCTTCCAGCTTAATATCATCCATCTTAACCGATGTTGCCGCTCCTGTATATACTCTATTACGGATGTTCTGATAGCCTGTTACGACGACTTCATCAATCTGTCGCGCATCAGCCTTTAGTGTGATGGTAAGGTTCTGACCACTCACTTTTACCTTCCGAGGTGTCATTCCGATGTAACTCACCTGTAAGGTCTGTCCTTGCGAAGCCTTTATAGTGAAGTGACCATCCATGTCGCTCACTGCTTTCTGCTTAGTTTCTACAACCTGCACAAAGGCTCCGATGAGTGTTTCGCCCTGTTCGTTCTTGACCGTTCCACTGATTGTTCCTATTGTCTGTGCCGTCAGCGTGAGCGTCATAAACAGCAGGATGAGGGTCAGTAGAGCTTTTCGTTTGTTGATAAATCTATTTATCTCTTTTATCATGATTGTTCTTTTCGCTTGTATCTATTGATGGTTTATATACTATCAGAGCATAAATTGCAATCCTCCATACACTCCCAAAGGGTGACCGGCACGCAATCCTGAAGGGTGACGGGACACGAGGTAGCGTTTATTCGTTAGGTTGATAGCATTCAGAGTGAGGGTGAGTCGCTTATTGATACGCCCTTTCAACGAGGCATCCAATATAAGGTGATGTGGAATCTTCTCCCTTTCTGCAATGCGACCTTGCCCTGCCGTTGTGCGCATGTCACCATTATATCGTGCTCCAAAGTTGGCTTCCAACCATTTATACTCAAGTCCGATCTGTAGGTTCAAAGCGTGCTTATATATATAAGGTATCTCATCTCCATAGACAACATGTCCCCATGCCGAACTGACGAAATCGTTTTTCATCTTCGTATTGGTATAGGTGTAAGATAGTTGTAAGGGCAGACGGAGAGCGAGATGTTGTGGGATAGGCTGGTACTGAAACATGAACTCTAATCCATTGACCAGTGCCTTACCCACGTTGAATTGCTCCAGTGTACCTTGCCCACCCTGTGCTGCAAGGTCACTCCCAAGCATATTGGAGTAGTTGTTATTGAACACAATAGCCTCAACTTTCATCTTTGTGGTAGTGTATCGCAAGCCAGCTTCAACGTTAACACTGCTTTCTGCCTTCTGATCTAAGGTAGCACTAGGAGGAGCGAAACCCTTATGAAGACCGCCGAAAGCCGATAGTGTAGGTAGGAGTTTGACGTTTACTCCAACACCAGGCAATAGTGCTCTTGCATGGTTAGAAGTCTCTATGCGCACCATTCCCGTTCGACGAGGATCGGCCTTAGTGTAGTCTCTCTTCAACAGATCAACGTCTTCGTAACGCATGCCGGCAGTAAGGGTGACGATCCCTTTCGACCATTTCGCCAACCAATAACCAGCCCAAGCATGTGCCGTAGTAATGCGGTTGGCGTTGCTTCCGGGGAGCCCCTTCAAGAAGAGCTGCATGCGTCCTCCTTGCATGGAATAGCCGTCGTCTTGCTGAAAACGGTCTTCACTGTCAGCATGATAACGCAATCCAAGCTCGGCAGTGAGGTATCCGTCCCATAGCATTGTGCGGTATTCTCCCTTCGACTGAATGCCTCGTGAGTGATAAACACGATGGTTGGCACGCAGCATTAAAGCCTCCCCTACGTAATCGGTCTGCCCTGTCACAATATCAAAGTAGGCTTTATTTGTCTCGGGGTCAGCCAATACTGCATCTATCGAACGGCGTTCATCTTTGGTATTCCCCACCCTTACTTCGTTGAGTTTATACCAGTTACGAAAGAAGTAATTATAGTATAGATTGGTGGTTATTTTGAGTTTCCTTGGCGACTCGATGACGTAAGTTGCCACCCATTGGGTATGTCTCGTCTTGAGGTTATCCTTCTGTGCTCCTGCATAGCGATAGTACGGGCGGAGAGCAAAATCCTGTTCGGACAATCCGAGATAGGTCTCATCAGAGGTCTCATTGGCAAACCCGAACTTCAGTTCAAACAGATGATTGAGCCCTTCCTCATTATTGGTCTGGGCAGCAAACTTGGCTATGATGTCATTGCGTTTGAATCCTGTTCGCTCGTTCGGGACGTCCTTTCTGAATCCATCCGATTGGTAACGTAGATACTCAATGATGAATCCTGTGTACTTGAAGCGATTACCTACACTGAAGTAAGACTTCAATGTGTTATAGCTACCATAGGATGCGTTCGCCTTCAAACTGAACTTGGAAGGGATGGGGGTAGACACCATATTAATAGCACCACCCGTCGTGAAAGGACCGTATTGCACCTGACTACTACCCTTCAAAACCTCTATGGCGTACATACGACCCGCATTCGGAAAGTAATAAGCGGCTGGAGCTGCATAGGGAGCAGGGGCTGCCAGCACACCATCCTCCATCAAGGTGATGCGCTCACTGCGCTCGGCTTTGGTGCCTCGAAGACTGATGTTCGGTCGAAGACCATATCCATCTTCCTCGTAAACATTCACTCCCGGCACACTCTTAAGCATACGATTAATATCGGTGTAACCGAACTTCACAATCTCAGTGGGAGATATATAATAAGCCGAACCAGTGCGGTTACGGGCTTCAAACTTGCTCCCCAGCATTTGATTGGAGCGTACAATCACTTCGGTCATACGATGAACCGAATCGGTTAAAGCACTCTTTTGCTCTGTTTGTAGGCTGTCTTGTGTCTGGGCACACACGCTCATTGGTGTCAGAACAAACAGTAGAGGCAACATGTATTTTGTATTATAAAGCATAATTTAGATAATCAAACTTATAGCAACCTTGCATTGGGTTGAGAATCCGAAGATTCTTCTTTTATAGCAGCTAATCGTTTAGCATGCCACTGCATGTAGACAAGTTGTTTACTAATTGTTTGTAAATTTTGTGCAAAGGTAGCATGTTGACACACTTACCACAATACCTATTTATAAGTATTTTAGATGTTTTTCAAGTTGAATAGATTACTAATTAATAAGTAAACAAGTGTTTATTTCAGGTTGATAAGTAAACGAGTCCACTTGTTAACTCGTTTACTTAATAAATAATTTGCCTACTCATCAACTCAACCTAACCATAAGTTTGATTTGTAAATTATGATTTTTGAATGTCAACGAGCCCTTTCCTTCCTCAATATCGTCTGCATTTTAAACACTTCTTCGGGCTGTTCGGCAGCGCAGTTGTGCGTTTCGTATTTCTCTGCCTGCATATCATAAAGCTGGGGAACAGGTGCATTGCCTGTCTCAATCTTTGGTCCCCATTGAATCATCGGTGCACCATCGTTCGGTTCGATATACCGCCATCTGTGAGTGAGAACAGATAGAACATGATTGCTGGAAAGCCCAATGACATAATCGCGCCCCTGCTTATTGCGACCGAGCAAGGTTGAGAGATAATCCTTACTATCCGGTGCACTCCCCTTTGGAAGGGTGGCATGAATGAGCGAACCAAGCGATGAAAGGAAATCAACCTGGCTCACCAAGGCACTTGATACCTCACCTCCTTTCACCTGTTTAGCCCATGACACAATCAGAGGAATAGCCGTTCCTCCCTCGAAAGCACTGTATTTATTCCCACGGAAAGGACCTGCTGGACTATGACCATGCAGCAGTTCCTCGGCTCCATCGGCATATCCATCATCCACAACGGGTCCATTGTCACTCGTAAGAATCACCAAGGTGTTCTCGTCAAGGTGCAGTTCTTTGAGCTTGCGAAGCAACTCTCCGACCGTCCAATCAAACTGTTCGATGGCATCGCCACGCACTCCCATGATGTTATGACCCCTAAATCGGGGATGAGGAAAGCGTGGGACGTGTACGTCGTTGGTAGCGAAATACATAAAGAACGGCTCTTTCTGATGTTGTTCTATGAATCGCGTGGCATGCACAAGGATAGAGTCTGCAATGTTCTCATCCTTCCATAACGCCTTACCCCCACCTTTCATGTAACCGATCCGACCGATTCCATTGACGATAGACATATCATGTCCATGGCTAGCACGTTGATTGTACAATAGTTCGGGATTGTCTCGTCCAGTCGGTTCTCCGTCGAAGTTCTTTCGATAAGACACCTCAATCGGATGCTCGGGGTCATAGTTTGCCACCTTCCCATTCTCTATGAACACACAAGGAACACGATCCGCAGTGGCTGCCATGATGTAGTGATAATCGAAACCAATGTCGCCTAACGCCTGTGGTAAGGGTGCATTCCAATCCTGCTCACCCGTTTTATCACCCAATCCTAAGTGCCATTTGCCAATAGCGCAAGTGGTATATCCCTGACTCTTAAACATATCTGCCATTGTAAACTGGCTCGGCTTGATAATCATCCCAGCATTACCAGGAGCCACATCCGTACCCTCTCGTCGCCAAGCATACTCCCCCGTAAGGAGCGAGTAACGTGAGGGAGTACTCGTGGCAGCCACTGCATGACCATTAGTAAAGCGTATACCCGACTGTGCCAAGCGGTTGATATTCGGTGTGTGAACGTTCTTTGCCCCATAACACTCTAGGTCTCCATAGCCTAAGTCATCGGCTAAGATGATGATAACATTGGGTTTCCCCGCCTGTTTCCCAGTCTTTTGTGCCATCGCAGAAGTGCTTGCCCCTACGGCAGAAGAGAGCAACGCCAATGTAAGAAGTTTCTTTTCCATTTGGTTTTTAATTATCTTCTATATGTCATCATGAAGTATCGTGCAAGCAAGACAATCCATGTTCTTCGTTGGATAAAGTTGTACAAAGAAAAGGAAAAAAGTTGAGTTATTCAAATAAAAAGGTGCTTTTTTCCATAATAAAAATAATCTTTTCGAGAGGAGCTGATTATATAAAAAATGTGAAATAACGGCACTTTGTTGGAAAAATACGTGCTTTTATACTTGAATATAGCGATAACCTTGTATCTTTGTATCGAAAGATTGAATAAGAGAGGAGGCTTCTATGAAGGAAAAAAGACAATCAGTCTGAATTCAAACCTTTTATCCATTGTCTCATAGGAAAGTATTTCCTAGATAAGAGACTATTCATGATATACAATTATCAAATTAGTTGGTTTGAGTTTATGAGACAGATTACACTTCTAGCATTCGACGCTGATGACACCTTATGGGGGAGTCAGACGTACTTCGATTCAGTAGAGCAAGTGTACTGTGAGATCCTTGCTTCGTATGCAGAAGCAGATGAGATATCAAGGTCTCTTCGGTCTACTGAGAGAGAGAATAATGTTCTTTATGGTTGTGGAAGTAAGTCTTTCATACTTTCACTAGTAGAGAATGCAGTTTATATAAGCCAAGGAAAGGTTACAGGAGAGGAGATAGAACAGATAATTGGAATAGGGAAAGAGCTGTTGCGATTGCCTGGTAAGCCCTTTGATAGAGTGCGATCGAGCCTAGAACAGCTACGTTCAACGGGTTTATATCGCATGGTTGTGTTCACACGAGGCGAACTTCTCGATCAGGAGAAGAAGATGGAACGATCTGGATTAAGGTCTTTCTTCGATGATGTCATCGTTGTTTCGGACAAGACAGAGGACGCTTATCGCAGATTATGCAAGCGTTTCAACGTCAGAACAGAGCAATTATTGATGGTGGGCAATTCGTTTTCTACGGATATCGAACCCGTTTTAGACGTTGGAGGATGGGCTGCCTACATCTCTAATTATGGCTCTTGGAAGGATGAAGCGATGGTTGATAATGTTCATCCTAGGCTCATCCGATTGTCAAGGATTACTGATCTTGGACCATGGCTAAGCTCTCCCTCGATGTTTATAGATAAATCGAGACTCTCGTGAATTAGATAATGTATATAATGAGGAAAGGCTCATAAGTTGGATGAATTGTCCTTCTTATGGGCCTTTCTAATTGTGGGGGTGGGAGCCTCCCCAAGCCCCTCCGAAAGGAGGGGATGTGCCTAAGAGACTATAGATGAGAATTGCAAGGATTGAAGCAAACGCCTTCGTTAATAGGAAGAGAGCCTCACCCCCGTCCATCTACAGCCTCACCCCCAACCCCTCTCCGAATGGAGAGGGGAGTGAAGACTGCTATTAGCTTGCAAAGTAATGCTAAACAGGAATAGATGTAATAATATTCTAGAATTAAAGAAACGCCCTTCTCGATTTGAAAAGGGCGTTTCCTTATGTCGAAAAGAGCCTCTCCTTACATCAAAGAGACGCCCCCTTCATTTGCAAACAATAGTATTCACGCCCCTCTCCATTCGGAGAGGGGACGGGGGTGAGGCTGTAGAGGGTTGAGAGTTAGGCTTCTCTTCCTTTCCTATTGCGCAATAATTTCCTTGATCATAGCGATGAGTTTCTCCTCACCTAAGCCCGAACGCTCACCAGCGGAAGCAATCGTTGCCTTCTTGAGGATGAGCTTTCCGAGTGGAGAGTTTAGCATTTTGAAGGGTGTGTAACGTGCTGCAAGTTCCTTTTTCAGTGTTGGATAAGCTGCAAAAAGGTCTTTTAGCTGCGTTTCGGGAGTGATGGCAATAGGTTTCTTTGCCGTCCCTTCTGCAGGATCAGAGTCTTCTTCAGGATTGGTTGGGGTGCTTCCTGTGTTGTTACCAGTGGGAGAGTTTGGTTCCTGATTAGCCCATGTTAATAACGTTTGAGAGCCTGTCAGCGAACGAATATGTGTGCAATCCTGCATCATTTCGAGTACACCTCGGAAATTACCAGCGTCATCGTGCACCGCAAAATAGACGATGTAAAGGAACACCTCAGGCTTGTTAATCCAAAATTCAGCCTTCTCTTGCTCCCCATTACGGAACTTCTCAACAATCTCCTTAACGATATGTACGCTCTTACGAGGGTGACAGTTGGATACTTCACGACCAATGACATTCTTCGAACGAGGGAATATTCGATGGTCAGTGTCCGAATAGAACTTCACCAATTCATGCTCATCTACGAAAGAGATGTCTACTGGTAAGTGCTTATAAATAAGGTTGATTTGTTCCAATGTGAGCTTTCCTGTGGTTACATCTAACTCCTGATCCTTTCCAACGGAATAGCCATGTTTCTTTAAAAGTGCCTGTAAGTCAGCCGCAAAAGAGCTATCATCAGCGGTGGAGGTTGTGGCAGTCTTTGGCGTTTCTTCATGCTTAACATCAAAGAAAGCAAAGCCTATCTCTTGATCACCCGACTTCATATCCTCAAATTCGGCAGGGCTGATTAATGCCAAGGACGTGGGGTAGAGGATACGTTCCTCCTTATCCATAAGGTCGCGTGCAAGCTCTATCATCTCCTTTTGAGCAGCTATGAACTGATCCTCATCACCAGCTTCCAAGAGTTGATAACAGTTCTTGATAGCATCTCGAACGATGTCATCAAAGTTCCACATCGTCGTTGTTGGTCGATCAAAACCTTTCTTTTCCAATAACGGATAGAGCTGGTTTTGCTTGCGATGGTAGTGCTTTGGATATTGACGGAACTGATCGTATAATTCGAGCCATTGGTTTTTAATGACGGGATATTGCACTAGGTCCTCTGCAGCAAGCAGTAGTTTGCGCATCTCATCATTCTCTTTATAATAATGTGTAAGCGGATGGTCGGCTGGTAACTCTGGTCGACTCGTATCCATAAAACCCTCCAGTAGCTCATTCACCTTGCGCATATCCACACGTACACACTCGTCTTCAGCACCATCTTTAAGCGTTTGCTCCATGTAAGCAATGTGATAGGGGCGAATCTTCCCCACCTTTGTTCGCATGATTTCACGTGCTTCCTCGAGTGTTATCTTACCTGTTTCGTAACGCTCCTCAACGTCAAGAAGCGCCTTCATCTTATCCATTTCTATCTCTGGGAGATAGTCTTTCATCTTATTAACCATAGTCTGTTACAGATTAAATATTCGTTTGTTGCAAAGGTACTTACTGATAACGAATATCTTAGATAACATTTGTTACCTTATGATGTTAAATCCTTTTGGTTTTTAGTTAAATAACCTTTTAAATCCAGGAAGTCGCTACTTTATTATCTGAAAGTAGTGTGTTCGCAAGCTTAAAATACTTCTCCTCTCATGACCTCATCCACTTTTATATCCGTCTTATCGGTTGGGATGTGTGCAAAGAACTGAAAGGAGAAGCAGACAGCGAGCTTATAAGCACGACTTATCAGCGGTAGGAAGCGATCGTAATAGCCTCTTCCACGTCCGAGGCGATTACATTCTGCATCGAAAGCCATGCCCGGAATAAGGGCAAAGTCGATGCTTTCATAATCATCGAAATAGTTACCAGTGGGTTCCATGATTCCATATGAACTGCATTCCATTGCTTCCCACCCCCGAAAGAGACGCAGTTCCATCTCCGTCGGACTCACTACTACGGGTAGCAGTATGCGCTTCCCGTCATCGTAGAGTTGCTGAATAAGCTCGTGTGTATTGACTTCGTCGGGCATTGAGGTATATAAGAAAATGGTATTAGCAACCCTTAATTGCGGATGAGCCTGCACCTTATTTATAATAAGGTGTGACTGTTCTGTGAGTTCTTCAGCCGTGAACTGCTGTTTGAGCAGTCGTACATAACGGCGCAACTCAGGCTTCGTTTTCCCCCTAAAGTCCTCTTCCCATGTGGGAGAGGAGGGTTTAGGAGACAGGTTGTATGTCATTATCTTCTTAGATTAGGACGGGTTCGTCCGTGTGAAACAGACGTATCCCGTGCATGATTTTGAGGTTTTAGAAGAAGGCTCCGAGGCATCTTGAAGACACTTAAAGCCCGCTTTATAGTTTCGTCCGTGAGGTTAGCATACTCGTAAAGAGCCTGCTCATCAAGGATATTATAGATGATTCTACTGTTGAGGTAATCCTCCAGTAGGGTGTGCGAACGCATAATCATGAGGTTACGACGGTGTAGCCCATTGCGGTCGGCATAGTTAGCAAAGTCGCTGACAAGGTTCTGCTTAGACAGATAAGCAGCCAGTGGGCGCATTTCTGTGTAGGTACTTAACTTCTTACGATACTTGTCCGTGTAATTGAAGCAATACTGCATCATCAGTCCACTAAGCACCGCCTCTTTGAAATAAGACGTCACCTTCGATGTGTCCTCAGGCACGAATATATCAGGCGTAATGCCTCCTCCACCATAAACAATGCGCCCGTTATGGGTGTGATAGGCTGGTCCTTTATGCTTGATACTATCCTGTGAGAAGAATTCCCCATTCTTGTAACGTGTGAGAATGTCGTTCTCATAGTCGATGTTATCGCCTGGCTTGAATGGTTTCTGTATGCATCTGCCCGACGGAGTGTAGTATCTTGCTACTGTAAGGCGTATCATGCTACCATCAGGGAACTGTATCTGCTGTTGCACAAGACCCTTTCCAAACGATCTGCGACCCACTATTAAGGCCCTATCATTGTCCTGCATTGCCCCCGCAAAGATCTCTGCTGCAGATGCAGAGTTCTCATTGATGAGTACAACCATTGGTATATGTTGATAGCTTCCACGCCCATCACTACGATAATCTACCCTTGGGCTCTTCCTTCCTTGTGTATATACAATGAGTCTATTCTTCGGTAGGAACTCATTAGCCATTTGTACGGCGGCATCGAGGATGCCCCCTCCATTGTCTCGAAGGTCGATTACTAACTGTCTAGCTCCTTGTATATTCAAGGATTGTAGAGCGGCAAGCATCTCTGCATAAGTGCGTTCGCCGAAGTTCTTAACACGTATATATCCAGTGGAGTCATTCAACATATAAGCTGCCGAAATACTCTTTACTGAGATGTCACCACGCGTCACTGTGAATATTCTTGGTTGACGATCTCCATAGCGCAAAACGCCTATCTTGACCTTAGAGTCTTTAGGTCCTTTGAGCCTGCGCATGGCTTCTTCGTTTGTAGCAGACTTCCCCACGAAAGGCTTACCACCGATACTTACCACCTTATCACCAGCCAGAATGCCAGCCTTATCAGCAGGTCCATCCTTGATAACATTCTGTACTCTCAATGTGTCGTTACGTATGATAAACTCAATACCAACGCCTGAGAAGGAGCCTTTCAAGTCGTCAGTAGCAGCCTGAACATCCTTTGCGCTGATGTAAACAGAGTGTGGATCGAGCTCCGAAAGGATCTCTGGTATAGCCTTCTCAACCAGTTCGTCGATATTGACAGAGTCGACATACTGATCATCAATGATGTGTAGTAAGTTATTCAATCGATTGCTTCCACTATTGATGATATTCAATCGGTTACCAGAGAAGTGATTGGCATAAAAGGTGCCAATGAGGACTCCGATGACTACAGACACAGCCATCAACAGCGGTACGAAACGATTATTTTTATCTTTATTCATAAATGTTCTTACTTATCAGCGGGCATTTCTTACACCTTATTATATTAGTCCTGTCCGCCCTCCAAAGCCTTATATTCAACCTTTACACCAGCCTTTTCCAGCAAGTCGACACCATCGGTTAGGCGATACTTCTCGGCATATACGACCCGACGAATCCCCGATTGGATAATCAGTTTGGCGCATTCTATACAGGGCGAAGCCGTTACGTAGAGCGTTGCCCCATCACTATTATTACTACTTCTAGCCAGTTTCGTGATAGCGTTAGCCTCGGCATGCAATACGTAAGGGAACGTCGTTCCAGTCTCGTCCTCACAGACATTCTCGAATCCACTTGGCGTACCATTATAACCGTCACTAATAATCATCTTGTCCTTAACTACTAGTGCTCCGACCTGTCGACGACGGCAGTATGAGTTCTCCGCCCATATCCTTGCCATGCGTAGATAACGATAGTCTAGAAGGGATTGTTTGCTGTTCATGCTTAAAGCTCTTTGTTAGTTCTTATTCCATCACGCTCCATCAACGCCTGTATCGTTGGTTCCTTACCACGGAAACGCTTATAGAGTTCCATTGGATGTTCCGTCCCTCCGCGAGAGAGGATATTGTCGCGAAAACGTTGCGCAGTGCTTTGGTTGAAGATTCCTTCGTGTTTGAACACACTGAAAGCATCGGCATCCAGTACCTCAGCCCACTTGTAGCTATAGTATCCGGCAGCGTATCCTCCTGCCATGATATGCGAGAATTGCACTGTCATACACGTGTCCTTACGTTGTTCACCGATAATCGCCTTTGCCCAAGCCTGCTTCTCGAAAGGAATGATATCATCGGTAAACTCATCCTTTTGTGTGTAGTACGCCATATCGAGCAAACCGAATGCAACTTGTCTTAAACAGGCTGTTGCTGCACCGAAGTTACGACTGGCAATAATCTTGTCAATCAGTTCGTCGGGCATCGGTTCACCTGTTTGATAATGGAAGGCAAAGGTCTTTAGGAACTCTTTCTCTACTGCGAAGTTCTCCATGAATTGCGAGGGTAGCTCCACAAAGTCCCACCATACGTTGGTACCAGACATGCTTTCAAAGCGCGTGTTAGCGAACATTCCATGTAGAGAATGCCCAAACTCATGCAGGAAAGTCTCGACTTCTCCGAGTCGAAGTAACGCTGGTTTGTCCTCCGTTGGCTTAGATAGATTCATCACTAAAGACGCATGCGGGCGCACGTTCTTGCCGTCTTTATCAATCCACTGACCCTGGAACTCGGTCATCCAAGCACCATCCCTCTTGCCTTTACGAGGGTGGAAATCAACGTAGAGAACCGCTAAGTAGCTGCCGTCCTTGTCGTAGACTTCATAAGGCTTAACGTCTGGATGATACACAGGAATTGCCTTATTCTCCTTGAAGGTAATACCATAAAGGCGAGTGGCAAGCCCGAATACACCTTTAATGACATTATTTACTTCAAAGTAAGGGCGTAACATCTCAGGGTCGAGATCATACTTCTTCATCTTCAGCTTATGCGTATAATAAGCCGTATCCCATGGCTCCATCTTGAAGTCATCGCCCTCTATTTCCTTTGCTAAAGCCTCTACTTCCGCATGTTCGGATAGCGCAGTAGGCTTGTAAGCAGTTATGAGGTCATTCAGTAGTTTATATACATTCTCCACCGAAGAAGCCATGCGATATTTCATGACATAATCAGCGTATGTATCGTAACCAAGCAACTGTGCCATCTCACGACGTAGGTTCACGAGACGCTTGCAGACCTCAAGATTATTCGTATCATTGTCCTTTATGCACAGAGTATTGCGTGCCATGAATAATTCCTGACGCAAGTCTCTTTGCGTACTGTACATCATGAACGGTCCATAACTGGGTGCATCGAGTGTGAAAACCCACCCTTCAAGCTCGCGTTCTTTGGCTGCTTCGCGTGCAGTCTCACGTGCCGTATCAGGTAAACCATCGAGTTGCTGCTCATTAATAATATGTAAGGTGTAAGCCTTATTCTCCTTGAGAAGGTTCTGAGAGAACTGCAATGAGAGCATAGAAGCCTCTTCGGTGAGTTGTCGGAGGCGGTTTTTTCCATCCTCATCGAGCAACGCACCACTACGAACAAAGCCGTCATAGCTATTCTCCAATAGTCTGGCTTCCTCCGGGGTAAGCTCCCGATGGTGTTCATGGACACGTTTGATTCGTTCGAACACCTTAGGGTTTAGACTCACATCATTGCTATGCTTCGTGAGAATAGGGCTCATCTTCTGTGCTAAAGCATCCATCTCATCGTTCGTTTCAGCACTTAGCATATTAAAGAAAACAGCCTCCACACGATTCAACAAATCGTAGTAATGCTTTCGTCCCTGTACATCATCTTCGGGTATGATAGTATTCTCGAAGGTTGGTTCTTCAGGGTTATTAACGATCTTCTCTATTTGTTCATCCTCACGACGAATGCCCTCCATCATAGCTTCCTCATAGTCTTCTAGGCGGATTCTATCGAATGGCACCGTGTCATGCGGTGTATCGTATGGTAGAAAGAAAGGGTTTTTGTGTGTCCCTTCTGTTGGTGTTTTATCTGTCATATTATATCTCTCAATCTTATCAATGTACAAAGGTAAACAAAAAAAAGGACTTTTCACTTATTTAAGAGAGTTTTTATAGAAAATTAGGCAAGGCTCTTCTTTAATTCAAAATTCAAAGTTCATAATTCAAAATTATGATTAGTTCTGTTTGTAATGAAGGTCTGCTAAGATACTCTGTAGCATATCGTCCAATGTAACGGGGCTGTCCCTGGTTAGCGTGAGTCATGAAGTAGCAAATGAAGAGACGCTCTTCTCGAATTGAGAAGGACGTCTCTTTGCATTAAGGAAGGCGTCTCCTCACATCGAAGAAACGCCCTCTTTGAATTAAAGTAAGCCTCCCCTAATTGGCTCCCGTTAGGCACTCCTCCCCTTGGGGGAGGTTGGGTGGGGTTATTCCATTCGGAGAGGGGTTGGGGGTGAGGCTGGTTGTTGAATCAAAGAAGAGCTTTGGTGGAATACATCCCCTCCTTTCGGAGGGGCTTGGGGAGGCTGTTTGTTTGCACTTTGATTATGCATTTTGAATTCCAGCGAATAGTCTGTATGATGATAAAAGGTACTCGGTTTGCCTAAAAAACCTTATTATAAGCAGTCTAATTCATAGAAAAGTAGTATCTTTGCACATTAGTATGTAATTATAAAACATAGGTAGTTTAGACAACAATTAAACATTCATAATCGTGGCTGAAACAAAGTATATCTTCGTAACGGGCGGCGTTGTTTCCTCTTTAGGGAAAGGTATTATCTCGTCGTCAATCGGTAAGCTCCTGCAAGCAAGGGGTTACAACATCACCATTCAGAAGTTTGATCCGTACATAAACATCGACCCTGGAACGCTAAACCCATACGAGCATGGGGAGTGCTACGTAACTGTTGATGGTATGGAAACCGACCTTGACCTCGGTCACTATGAGCGTTTTACGGGCATACAGACCACTAAGGCCAACTCAATGACTACTGGTCGTATCTACAAGAGTGTCATTGATAAGGAGCGTCGGGGCGATTATCTCGGTAAGACCATACAAGTTGTTCCACACATAACAGACGAGATTAAGCGTAATATCAAGCTCCTTGGCAAGAAGTATCACTATGACTTTGTGATTACAGAGATTGGTGGTACGATCGGAGATATTGAGTCGGCACCATTCTTGGAGGCTATTCGTCAGATGAAATGGGAACTCGGAAAGCGTGCTATCAACCTCCATTTGACCTATGTGCCATACCTTAAAGCAGCGGGCGAGTTGAAGACTAAGCCAACACAACATAGTGTGAAAGAGTTGCAGAGTGTGGGTATTCAGCCTGATATACTCGTACTTCGTACAGAGAAACATCTCGATGATGATATTCGCAAGAAGGTGGCTGCTTTCTGTAACGTGGACTTCGACTGCGTTGTACAAAGCGAAGACTTACCTAGCATTTATGATGTTCCTATCAATATGCAAGCACAAGGTTTGGATGCAGCAATATTGCGTAAGTGTGGCGAAGAGGTAGGTCCTGCACCGAGCCTAGGCCCTTGGAAGGAGTTCCTCGACCGTCAACGCAAGGCAAAGAAAGAAGTTCATATCGGTCTTGTGGGCAAGTATGACCTGCAAGATGCATATAAGAGTATTCGTGAAGGACTGCTTCAAGCAGGTGTATATAACGACCATAAGACAGTTATAACATTCATTTCTTCAGAAGAGATAACCGAAGATAACGTTGCAGAAAAGCTAAAGGGACAGGACGGAATAGTGATTTGTCCAGGCTTTGGACAGCGTGGTATCGAAGGGAAGATAGTGGCAGCACATTATACACGAACCCATGATATCCCGACGTTCGGAATCTGTCTTGGTATGCAAATGATGGTTATTGAGTTTGCACGTAACGTCCTCGGATATAAGGATGCGAACTCTCGTGAGATCGACGGAAAGACCCCGCACAACGTTATTGATATCATGGAGGAGCAGAAGAACATAACCAACATGGGTGGAACAATGCGTTTGGGAGCTTACGAGTGTGTACTTCGTCAAGGCTCAAAGACATTTGATATTTATAAACAAGAACATATCCAGGAGCGTCACAGACATCGTTATGAGTTTAATAACGACTATGAGAAGGAATTTGAAAAGCATGGTATGCAGTGCGTCGGACGCAATCCTGAGAGTGAGTTAGTCGAGATTGTAGAGGTATCGGGACTACGTTGGTACATCGGAACTCAGTTCCATCCAGAGTATCAATCGACGGTTCTTCACCCACACCCATTGTTCCTCTCATTCGTAAAAGCATCTATAGACAATCAGAAAAAACAATAAATGGATAAGAAAACTATTACTGGGTTCATCCTTATAGCCCTAGTACTTTTTGGCTTTGCATGGTGGCAACAACCATCTAAAGAGCAGCTTGAACAACAGCAAAAAGAGGCTCAACTCGATTCTATCGCAGCGGCTAAGAAGAACGCAAGTCAGAAACTCCTTGCAGCAAAACAAGCACAACAAAAGGCACAGGCTGCCACTGATACGACGGCTCTCTTTCATTCGGCACTGAATGGAAAGGCGCAAGATATCACACTAAAGAATGGTAAGGTGGAGTTGACCTTGTCGACTAAGGGAGGTGTTGTTCGTAAGGCAGTTATCAAGAACTATGTAGGTCATGACATTGATGTAAAGGATGGTTCTAAGGATCAGAAAGACCTTACTTTATTCAGTGGGAACGATCAGAACCTTAACTTCATGCTGTCTGCTAAGACCTCAAACATCGAAACAAAGGATCTTTACTTCACGCCTTCTAACGTCACAGATAGTACTGTTACGCTTACTGCTGAGGCTGGAAAGGGTAAGACCTTGACACTGAACTATACCCTTGGAAAGGATTATCTCCTTCACATGTCATTGCAGGCTGAGGGCATGAGTGGTATGTTTGCACCTAATTATAACCAAATGGATATCAACTGGGAGGATAGGTGTAGACAGCAAGAACGTGGCTTTATGTTTGAGAACAGATATGCTACTCTGACTTACAAGAAGCACGATGGCAGTACAGACTACCTCAGTGAAACCTCCGAGAAAGAGGAGACTACAGAGGAGCCAATGGACTGGGTGGCATTTAAGAATCAGTTCTTTTCAGCGGTGATGATCGCTAAAGACAACTTTGCAACAGGTGCACAGCTCAAGAGTACACCGCTTGAGAAGGAGACAAAATACCTCAAGCAATATGCTGCCAACATGAAGGCTGGATTCGATCCAACGGGTAAGAAGGCGTCAGAGTTTGAGTTCTACTTCGGTCCGAACGACTTCCGTCTATTGCAATCAGTAGAGAAGGAGAGTCGCTTCGGGAAAGACCTTGACATGCAGAGACTCGTCTATCTCGGGTGGCCACTATTCCGTATTATCAACCGATGGTTCACTCTTTACGTCTTTGACTGGCTAAGTAAAGTGTTCCCAATGGGCGTTGTTCTCATCCTTATCACCTTATTACTAAAGATCATAACATTCCCAATGGTGAAGAAGAGTTATATGAGTTCGGCTAAGATGAGGGTGCTGAAACCAAAGCTTGATGAGGCTACTAAGCAGTTTAATAAGCCTGAAGATCAAATGCAGAAGCAGCAAGCTATGATGCAAAAATACGCTGAGTATGGTGTGAGTCCATTATCTGGTTGCTTGCCAATGCTTATCCAAATGCCTATTTGGATTGCGATGTTCAACTTTGTTCCAAACGCCATCCAATTGCGTGGAGAGAGCTTCCTTTGGATGAAGGATCTCAGTACTTACGACCCGATTTGGTCGTGGAATAGCGACTTATGGCTTATCGGTGACCACCTCTCACTGACATGTATTCTATTCTGTGGAGCCAATCTTCTCTACTCTTGGTTCACAATGCAACAACAGAAAGATCAGATGGTTGGACAGCAAGCAGACCAAATGAAAATGATGCAATATATGATGTTTGCGATGCCACTCTTCTTCTTCTTTATGTTCAATAACTACTCTTCTGGACTCAACTTCTACTACTTTGTGTCCCTCTTCTTCTCGGCTGCTATCATGTGGACATTGCGTAGAACGACCAATGACGAGAAGCTTTTAGCAATCCTCGAAGCGCACCGAAAGGAAAAGAAGAACGATCCGAAGAAGGCGAGCGGACTCTTTGCTCGTATGCAGGCATTGCAAGAGATGCAGCAAAAACAGCAAGAAGAAATGCGTAAGAAACAGGACGAATTAAATAAAAGAAAGAAAGGTCTATAACTATGAACAGGAACTTAACGGTCGCAATGACAGCTGCGTTGATGATGACGGGGACTGTGTCTCAGGCACAGGAAGTCAATATCGGACGTAGCAACATCACGCTAAAAAGCGACCTGATGACGCCTGAAGCTCTTTGGGCTATGGGTAGAATCGGGTCGGCACAAGCCTCTCCTGATGGTAAGAAAATCGTCTATCAAGTAGGCTACTACAGCGTTAAAGAGAATCGAGGACATCAAGTGCTTCGCATTATGGATGCCGATGGTAAGAATGACAAACTACTGACTACCTCTGCTAAAAGTGAGAGTGATGTAGCATGGTTGGACAACCAGACTCTAGCCTTCCTAACCGATGGTCAACTATGGACAATGTCGACTGATGGCAGTAATAGACATCAACTGACTCACTCTGACATAGCCATCGAAGGCTTCCGATTCTCACCTGACAAGAAGCGCGTGGTATTGGTCAAGAGCATTCCTTATCACGGCACTATCAAGGAGAATCCAGATGATCTTCCAAAGGCAACAGGTATGTTAATCACTGATATGAACTATCGCCACTGGGATCACTACGTAACTTCTAATGCGCACCCATTCGTTGCCAACGTCACAGCTAATGGTGTGGATGCAGGCAAGGACATACTTGAGGGTGAGCCGTATGAGAGTCCGATGGCGCCTTTCGGAGGGATAGAACAGATTGACTGGAGCACTGATTCAAAGTCAGTTGCCTATGCTTGTCGTAAGAAGGAGGGCACTCAATATGCCATTTCAACCGATGCCGACATATATATATATAATGTGGAAACGGGTAAGACAACCAACCTCTGCAAGCCAGCCGACTATGTGGAACCAAAGATTGATGCGACAAAGAGTATGCGAGATCAGGCTGTCAACCATCAATCAGGAGACTTTAATGTAGGCTATGATGTCAACCCTAAGTTCTCACCTGACGGCAAATACATTGCTTGGCAGAGCATGAAACGCAATGGATATGAGAGTGATCGCAATCGACTCTGCGTCTACGAACTAGCAACAGGACGCAAGACTTATGTCACAGAGAGCTTCGACTCGAATGTAGATGACTATACTTGGAGTGCTGACTCAAAGTCTTTATACTTCATCGGAGTATGGCATGCAACCGTTAATGTCTATCAGACCAACCTCAAGGGGGCTGTTCGTCAACTTACAAAGGGCGACCATAACTATGTAAGTATCGCTCTGTTAGGTAATAAACAGCTATTAGGTATCCGACAGAGCATATCTCAACCGAATGAAATCTACGCTATCACGCCCTCAAAAGGCAATGCGGATAGCCAACAGACACAGCTTACTTTCGAGAATAAACACATCTTCGACCAACTCGCTTTAGGTGAGGTTAAAGATCGCTGGGTTGCTACTTCAGATGGAAAGAAGTTACAGGAATGGGTGATCACACCGCCTCACTTCGATCCTAACAAGCGTTATCCAACTCTCTTGTTCTGTGAGGGTGGACCTCAAAGTCCCGTCTCTCAGTTCTGGAGTTACCGCTGGAATCTACAGATCATGGCAGCTAACGGCTATGTAGTAATAGCCCCGAACCGTCGCGGACTACCGGGTTATGGCAGTGAATGGAACGAACAAGTGAGTACCGATTGGACGGGTCAGTGCATGCGTGATTATCTATCATCTATTGACGACGCAGCGCAGAATTTGCCCTTTGTTGACAAGGATAACTTAGCCGCAGTAGGTGCTTCTTTCGGTGGATTCTCGGTTTACTACCTTGCAGGAATACACAACAAGCGATTCAAGTGTCTGATTGCTCACGATGGAGCATTCAATCTCGAGAGTATGTACACGGACACTGAAGAGGCTTGGTTCAGCAACTGGGAGTATGATGATGCGTATTGGAACAAGGACAAGAGTGCGTCTGCTCAACGTACATATGCCAACTCTCCACATCTAAACGTTGATAAATGGGACACCCCGATACTATGTATCCATGGTGAAAAAGACTATCGTATTAATGCCAACCAAGGCATGGGCGCATTCAATGCCGCTCGATTACGTGGTATCCCAGCAGAGCTCTTGCTCTTCCCAGATGAGAACCACTGGGTGTTGAAACCACAAAATGGTATCCTCTGGCAACGCACCTTCTTTAATTGGCTCGACCGCTGGTTGAAGAACAAATAAGCACGAGGAGGACTGGTTCTAGGTATCCTAATTGTTTTTAAGATACCTAGAACTTCTAGAAAACCAGTACTCATTAGAAAAACAAAAGACAATAATCAAGAAAAAACAAAACAATCAATTATAATGGTAGAAACAATTCAAAGAAAGCTCAGTGACAGTCCTAAAGCCCGTTGGACAGCCTTGATTATAGTTGCATTTACTATGATGATGGGGTACTTCCTCACTGATGTAATGTCGCCATTGGAGGCACTCTTAGAGACTCCAAAGGCTCAAGGCGGACTCGGATGGACGTCAAGTAACTACGGATTCTTCGCTGGTAGTTATGGACTCATCAATGTCTTCTTACTCATGTTGTTCTTCGGTGGCATCATACTAGACAAGATGGGCATACGATTCACAGGTTTGATGGCATGCTCCTTGATGGTGATTGGTGTTGCAATTAAGTACTTCGGTGTTAGCACCGACTTTGGTGATAGCGTCTTCTCTATCAGTGCTTTCGACTTCAGTTTACCAATGTCTGCTGCCGTAGCATCGCTTGGTTACGCTATATTCGGTGTAGGTTGTGAGATTTGCGGAATCACAGTTTCAAAGGTAATCACTAAGTGGTTCACTGGTCACGAGCTTGCTCTTGCGATGGGAATACAGGTAGCTTTGGCTCGTCTTGGTACTGCCGGTGCCATGATGGGTTCGTTACCATTTGCCAAGGCGATGGGTGGTCACGTTAGTGCACCAGTCCTTCTTGGTCTCGTTCTACTCGTTATTGGTTTGCTTGCATTCATTGTTTACACCGTAATGGATAAGAAGCTCGATGCGTCAACAGAGGCAGTTGAGGGACAGAATACGGCAGATAGCGAGGATGAAGGGTTCCACTTCTCCGACTTGAAGTTTATCTTCTCCAACCCAGGTTTCTGGTGTATTACAGCTCTATGTCTGCTCTTCTATAGTGGAGTATTCCCATTCCTAAAGTTCGCAACGAAGCTGATGATAGCCAATTATAACGTATCCGACACCTTTGCAGGAGTACTTCCAGGATTGATCCCATTCGGTACCATCCTTCTCACCCCATTGTTCGGAACGCTTTACGACCGCATTGGTAAGGGTGCAACCTTAATGCTCATTGGTAGTACAATGCTCACTTGTGTACACTTCATCTTTATGATTCACATCCTCCCAGTGGGCTGGTTTGCAGTCGTAATCATGCTTGTCTTAGGTGTAGCCTTCTCTTTGGTACCATCTGCCATGTGGCCAAGTGTGCCAAAGATTATCCCTATGAAGCTCCTCGGTTCGGCGTATGCAATCATCTTCTACATACAGAATATCGGTTTGAGTCTAGTGCCAATGGCAGTAGGATCATTCAATAAGAACGATCCAAGCTACTTCTCTATGGAAGCGTTCTTCACCTCTTGTGGCGTTGCAGCAATCATTGTTTCGCTTGTACTTATCGTCATTGATAAGAAGAAGAAGTACGGTCTTCAGGAAGCAAATATCAAGAAGTAAGGGTGCAGGAGGGAGGTTCTATCCATCAAGGATAGCCTTCTTTAAACCCTATTCTTACACCCAGAAAAGCCTCCCCCAACCCTATTCGTAGGGAAAGAAGAAGCCTCACCCCCGTCTATCTACAGCCTCACCCCCGTCCCCTCTCCGAATGGAGAGGGGAGTGAAGACTGCTGATTGCAAATAAAGGGGGCGTCTCTTTGATGTAAAGAGATGCCCCCTTTGTATTAAAGATGCCTTTTACTAACTTTCTCCCGTTAGGCACTCCTCCCCTTGGGGGAGGCTGGGAGGGGTTGTTCCATTCGGAGAGGGGTTGGGGGTGAGGCTGTAGATGGACGGGGGTGAGGCCTCTCTTTTACCTTTTCTAAGCATTAAATTTGCAGGAGTAAAATATTAAGTCTAACTTTGTAGGCGATATATTAATACTTATGGACTGGTTAATAAATTTATTCCAAACACAAGACTCGGTAGCACACATCGTGTTACTGTATTCTATCGTCATTGCTCTTGGTGTCTACTTAGGTAAGATTAAGATCGGAGGAATATCCCTCGGCGTCACCTTCGTACTCTTTGTTGGCATCCTCGCAGGGCACATTAACTTCACAGGGCCACGCCCAGTATTGAACTTTCTACAAGACTTTGGACTAATACTCTTCGTCTTTATGATTGGTCTACAGGTTGGTCCAGGTTTCTTTGAGAGCTTCGGTAAAGGCGGATTGAAGCTCAATATCCTCTCTTCAGTAGCCATTCTGCTGAACATCTTGATGATGTTTGCATGCTACTACATCTTCTTTGATACCTCAAACAGCAGTAACCTGCCTATGATGGTAGGTACACTTTATGGTGCAGTAACCAACACTCCGGGTCTTGGTGCAGCCACCGAAGCCTTGCATAGTGTGTTCAAAGACAACATGAACTTCGATATTGCCAATGGTTACGCATGCGCTTATCCATTGGGAGTAGTGGGTATCATCGGTGCAACTATCGCTGTTCGCTACATCTGCAAGGTCAATCTTCAAGAGGAGAACGACAAGTTGATGGAGGAAGAAGGTGAGAATCCGAATGCCAAACCACACATTATGTCACTCAAGGTAGCCAACGCTTACATTGCAGGACGTACACTACAAGAGATCTCAGGGTTCCTCAATCGTGACATTGTTTGTACACGTATTAATAAGAAGGGAGACATATCTGTACCTAATAGAGATACCATTCTCGAGTCGGGCGATGAGGTGATTATCGTTTCAGCAGAGGGCGATGCAAAGGCTATCCAGGCTTTCATTGGTCCAGAGATTGAGGTTGATTGGCACGAAGAAGACCAACCCAAGAAGATGGTCAGCAAGCGTATTATCGTCACCAACAGTGCTATGAATGGTAAAACATTGGCTAAGATGCACTTCAGCTCGGTGTATGGTGTGAACGTAACGCGCATTAGTCGTCAGGGAATGGACCTCTTCGCAAGTCGTAACCACCACTTTAATGTGGGCGACCGCATTATGGTTGTGGGTCCAGAAGAGAATGTTAATCGTGTTGCCGAACTAATGGGTAACTCTGAAAAACGTCTAAATACTCCTAACATCGCAACCATCTTCATCGGCATTATCGTGGGCATCCTCTTCGGTAGCTTACCATTGACTATACCACACATGCCCGTTCCATTGAAGCTCGGTTTGGCTGGTGGTCCATTGATTATAGCCATCCTCATCGGTCGATTTGGCTATCGTATGCACCTCGTAACATATACTACAACCTCCGCAAACATGATGTTACGCGAGTTCGGACTAGCCTTGTTCCTTGCCTCAGTAGGCATTAAAGCGGGTGCAGGTTTCTGGGATACTGTGGTGCAGGGAGACGGTTTGAAGTATGTATATACGGGTTTCCTCATAACGATTGTCCCTATTCTCATCGTTGGAACTATCGCTCGCATGAAGTATAAATTCAACTATTTTACTATCATGGGAATGCTTGCTGGAACCTATACCGACCCACCAGCACTGGCTTACGCCAACTCTATCTGTAATGGTGAAGCCCCTGCCATTGGTTACTCAACGGTATATCCTTTAAGTATGTTCTTGCGTATCTTCACCGCACAAATCATCGTCCTGTTCTTCTGCGGGATGTAGTTAAAACCCCACCCGACCCTATTCGTAGGGAAAGAAGAAGCCTCATTCCCAACCCCTCTCCGAATGGAGAGGGGAGTGAATACTGTTGATTGCAAATAAAGGGGGCGTCTCTTTGATGTGAAGAGAGGCTCTTTTCGACATAAGGAAACGCCCTTTTCAAATCGAGAAGGGCGTTTCTTTAATTCTAGAATATTATTACCTCTATTCCCGCTAACCATCCTGAAGTGGTGGTTAATACGCTGACCAACAACCCATAGGATCGTACCAGTGGCATCTTGCAAGACAAGTTGCGTGCGTTTCTCAAAGCGGTTACGCTTCCGATTGGTTAAGAAGTCGCTTACTAATTGAGTTCCCTGCATACCCAATGGGGTGAAACGATCGCCCACCTCTGTTCGACGAAGGCTCAAAGGGAAACAGATGGAGGCTGCATCAAGGTCGATGATGTTCGCATCCTTCGAGAAAGAAAGGGGTGTTTGTGGGTTGCGAAAAGACGCCGTTAGGCGGATAGAAGTATGTTCATCATAGACATAACGCCCTGTCTCAGGAATAAGGAGCGGGCGTGGAACATCGTGTTCAAGCGGTAGAACAAGTAGAGAATGACGATCGTGAGTAAGCTCATAAGCCGTTGACTCCCATAGTTGTCCCGTCTTTTCATCTGCAAGTTCGGCAACTTCTGTAATCTGCGAAGTCGTAAATCCGAGTGGTTTCAACACATAGAAAAGAAGATAAGAAGGCGCAGGGAATTGCCGAACGACCTGTAAATCAAGAGCAAAAGGAACATTCTCTTCGGGCATGAAAGGACGTTTGAAAGATATTTCCTGACCTTTCCGAAGGGGCTTTACAGCCGATTGTAACGCCTGTAATAAAGATTCTTCTACAATCTTATCTACATCCATCAAGTGCCGAGCCGTTGTAAGAATAGCATCGTTAACAGACGGGTTGATGACTGCTAACTGAGGCAAGATATTCAATCGGAGTTTGTTTCTTACAACGTCATCAACGAGGTTTGTACTATCAGTAACATACGAGATAGACTGCTGATGGAGGTATTCTTCAATCTCCCGACGGCTCACGCAGAGCAGAGGACGCACAATGTCGCCCTTCTTCGGACGGATTCCAAGCAAACCGCTAAGCCCCGTTCCACGCACAAGATTGATGAGTATCGTCTCGACGGAATCCTCTTGATGGTGTCCAACACATATCGCATCAGCCCCAAGAGCTTCTTTCAACTGAAAGAAGTAACGATAACGCAGTTCACGTGCAGCCATTTCTATGCTCACTTTATGCGCCTCGGCATAGGTCAAAGTGTCAAAGTGAGCAATATGAATAGGTATGTTTAATTGTTTACACAGGCTCTGGCAATACTCCTCATCACGATTGCTTTCATCGCCACGGAGGTGGAAATTGCAATGAACAGCGTCTGTCTCATAACCTAACTGGCGCATTGTCAACAGCAGGGCGACGCTATCAGCACCGCCCGAAAGGGCTACAAGGCAATGAGCCTTAGGCTTTAAGAGTTGTTCCGAGGCTATGTAACGCCTGATCTTATTCAACATATAGCACCAAGCCCTTCAAGTATTCGCCTTCAGGATGATATATATTGATAGGGTGATCGGCTGGTTGATGAAGCTGATGGAGTATCCGCACCTTTCGACCCGCTTGTGCGGCAGCTGTGAAAACAGCCTGTCTAAAGTTGTCTTTAGTCACTACTTGCGAGCAACTAAACGTAAAGAGAATACCGCCAGAACGTATCTTTTCAAAGCCTTTCACATTAAGACGTGTATAGCCACGAAGCCCATTCTTCAATGCTTTTCGGTGCTTGGCAAAGGCAGGAGGGTCGAGTATAATAAGGTCATACTTGCCCTCGTTGTCATCAAGATACTTAAAGGCATCCTCGCAGAAAGCCGCATGTCTCTTATCATCAGGGAAGTTTATTTCGATGTTCTTATTGGTTAGTTCGATGGCTTTCGCCGAACTATCGACAGAATGAACACACTTAGCTCCACCGCGCATAGCGTACACTGAGAATCCACCCGTGTAACAGAACATATTGAGAACACTGCGTCCTTGAGCATAGTATTCCAATAAACTGCGGTTCTCCCGTTGGTCAATAAAGAAGCCAGTCTTCTGTCCTTTCAACCAATCAATATGGAACTTTAAACCGTTCTCTATCGCTATGTTGTTATCCGTCTGACCATAGATAAACCCATTCTCTTGCCCTAGGTCGGCTTTAAAAGGTAAGGTTGTCTCACTCTTGTAATAGATACTATCGAGTTGATCCCCCATCACTTTCACCAGTGCACGAGCAATGACTTCACGACAGACGTGCATTCCGACGGAATGAGCCTGCATAACAGCTGTTGTGCCATATATGTCTATTACAAGTCCTGGAAGGTTGTCACCCTCACCATGAACGAGGCGGTATGTGGTATTGGGATAGCCCTCCTTGGCAGCACCCGACTGACGAATTACACCGATGGCATTGCGTACCTGCAAGGCAGCAGAGAGCCTGCTCTCCCAGAACTCATCGTCAATCTTAACATCATGAAATGATAAAACTCGTACGGCAATAGAGCCTATTTGGAAGTGACCAACAGCTATGAAGCGGTTGTCGTGGGTCATCACTCTGACGATATCACCCTCTTCCAATCCTTCATCAATACGATTAATTGCACCTGAGAATATCCATGGATGGAAACGAAGTAAACTCTCTTCTTTTCCTCTATTTAAGTATACTTGCTTATACATAAAGTGTTTTTTCGTTTATTATTCCTTTCATCTTGTTATTAACAAAAGGCTCACACGAGGACTTACTCGCTCTTGTGTGCAGCCTCAACAGGGGTCGCTGGCTCTGGAGTGGGTACAACAACTAGCTTGTAATCGCCCGTTTCCTTCATTTCGTGCAGACGTTCATAGAGCTTAATACAAGTCCATGCATCGGTGGAAGCATAGAGTTTCTGCTTTTCATTCAACACCTCATTCTCCCAGTTGGAGAGCTGTTCACGCTTGGCAATACGCTCGTGGAAGACGTTAGCATACAACTTCTGAAGACTCATGTCTTCGATTCCTAATGACTTAACATAGTCTTGTAAGTCAATAAAATAGCCTGGTTTGAAGTTGGCGCGTTGGTGAAGCATGAGCATATCATCGCTTAGTGAGAGTCCAACCTTGGGCACTGTGGTATCTTCAAGAAACCTCTTTATACAATCAGGGATACCTATGTAGTTCAGACGAAAGAGGAAACACACATCGTGATCACATGCTTGTAGGAGCGCAACTTTGCGTCGGTGCCCCTTTTTAAACACTGGTCTGGTCTCTGTGTCAATACCTATAATATCCCTGGAAAGCAGATAATCGACTGCTTTCTCAGCCTCTGTCTCATTGAGAATGACCACAATTCGACCTGGGAAAGTCACCCGTGGCAATAGAGATATCCTACTTTTATCGAACTTGTTATATATTACTTTATTCATTTCCAATACTCAACTCACTTGCAAAAGTATAAAAAAAGTATTAAAACCTGTACTTATATGGCATGAAATTATTACTTTTGCAAGGATAAAACATTGATAAGATAAATGGCAAAGAAGAAATCCGAACGCAAGAGCAAGACGTTCACTGAGGCACTGGGGCTCAATAATATCATAAATGACAAGACGGGGTTTGTGGTCGGACTCATACTTTTGTGCGTTGCTTTATTCATCTGCATTGCTTTCATTAGTTACTTTTCTACAGGACAGGCAGACCAGAGTTTGGTCGTAGACATGCGTCCCGGAGAGGTTCAGAATGGTGCTCGTGAGTTCCAGAACTACTGTGGTTCTATCGGAGCATTGCTTTCTTACGGTCTTATCTCACGTTGTTTCGGTATTCCCGCATTCCTTATTCCTGCCTTCATAGCGCTTTGTGGCGTTCGAATGATGGGTGCTTACAAGAAGATAAGTTTAACGAAATGGTTTCTCGGGATGGCTCTTGTAATGGTATGGGGGTCTGTCACGTTTGCTAAATTCCTAACTCCTTTGATGGGAGAGCAGGTTTTTAACCCTGGAGGCGACCATGGGGCATTCTGCGTTCAATATATGGAGAATCTTATAGGAGCACCTGGTTTGGTGTCGATACTAGTAATCGTTATGATTGCATACCTTACCTATTTGACTGCAGAAACAATCACTATCGTACGCAAAATACTAAACCCTGTGGGCTACATACGTAGTAAGGTGAAGTTCACCGTGGTGCGTGGTCGACATCAGGGAGATGCTAACAACAATGATGAAGAGGATATTCTCATGCCCAACGAGGAACTGGAAGACGAGGTTGAACCCATAGACTCAAGCCTTACCGAGCCTATCGACTTGCCCACCGAGCCTACTGGTGTAGAGCGTCTACCCGACTCTTTCCCTGAAAAAGGAGTAGTTACTACACCACAGAAGAACGAGAAGAAGAATGAAAAACCGGGCTTTGATGTGGAAGAGACACATAAGACAGAGGTGGCAAGCGGGAACACTGTTGCCAACGACGAATTACTCTTAACGCCAATAAACCCACGTGAGCCATTCACGAAATGGAAGTTTCCTACACTCGACTTACTCAAACAGTACGATTCAGATAACCGGACTAACTATGTGAGTCAAGAGGAGTTAGAGGCTAACAAAGACCGCATTATAAAGGTACTAAACGACTTTGGCGTACAGATAAGAAGCATACGTGCAACGGTAGGACCCACTATCACGCTCTATGAAATTACTCCCGCACAGGGCATACGCATATCTAAAATAAAGAACTTAGAGGATGATATCGCTCTAAGTCTTGCTGCCATTGGTATAAGAATCATTGCTCCTATGCCAGGAAAGGGCACTATCGGCATTGAAGTTCCTAATGCGAAACCTAACATCGTATCGATGTTCTCGATCCTAAACTCTAAGAAGTTCCAAGAGTCGAAGATGGAGTTACCAATCGCATTAGGCAAGACTATCACCAATGATGTGTACATGGTCGACCTCGCGAAGATTCCTCATCTACTCGTAGCGGGCGCCACTGGACAAGGAAAGTCCGTTGGTTTGAATGCTATCATCACTTCGCTCTTATACAAGAAACACCCAAATGAATTGAAGATAGTGCTTGTTGACCCTAAAAAAGTTGAGTTCAGCGTGTACTCCCCAATAGCTAAACCATTCATGGCAGCCGTTGAAGAGAACGAAGAAGAGCCTATTATCACTGACGTACAGAAGGTGGTAAAGACGCTGAAAGGACTTTGCGTGCTCATGGATGAGCGTTACGACAAACTCAAGGCAGCCCGTGTTCGTAACATAAAGGAATATAATCAGAAGTATCTGAACCACCACCTCAACCCTGAAGAGGGGCATGAATACATGCCATATATCGTTGTTATCATTGATGAGTTCGGTGACTTGATCCTCACGGCAGGCAAGGAAGTGGAGATGCCTATCACTCGTATCGCCCAACTAGCACGTGCCGTTGGTATCCACATGATTATTGCTACACAGCGACCAACGACCTCTATCATCACAGGTAACATCAAGGCGAACTTCCCAGGGCGCATTGCTTTCCGTGTAGGAGCGATGATGGACTCTCGAATTATCCTCGATCGACCAGGTGCGCAACAGCTTGTTGGACGTGGAGATATGCTTTATCTCAACGGAGCCGACCCTGTTCGTGTGCAATGCGCATTTGTGGATACACCCGAAGTAGAGAGTATCTCGAAGTTTATCTCTAATCAGTTAGGACCTGTGGCACCATTAGAAATCCCAGAGCCATTGTCTGATGACGATGCTGCTGGCGGTGGTTCGCTTGACACCCACAGCCTGGATCCACTCTTTGAAGAGGCAGCTCGTGCCATTGTTGTCAATCAACAAGGATCAACGAGTATGATTCAACGCCGTTTCTCTATCGGTTACAACCGTGCAGGAAGGCTCATGGATCAGATGGAGAAAGCTGGTATCGTGGGAGCTGCAAAGGGTTCTAAACCACGTGAAGTATTGCTTAGTGACGAGGTGAGTCTCGATAATCTCTTGGCAAGTCTACGTGGATAACAACCCAAGAACAGCAACTTTTTAATTAAAGAAAATACGTCGATTAAAACTATACGACAATGAAACAAATTAAGTATCTACTATTACTTGTAGCCATCTTGATGGCTAACAGCACCTTTGCACAGAGTGCGGCAAAGGCTAAGGAGTGCCTCGATAAGGCAACTGCAATCGTCTCTAACCAAAGCGGTATCACCGCTCGTTTCACCATTTCAAGCCCTAGCATGGGGCATACCAGCGGTTCCATCTCGGTGAAAGGCTCTAAGTTTGTTGCCACAACACCGCAAGCTACCATTTGGTTTAACGGCAAAACGCAATGGACTTACATGAAGTCTACCAACGAGGTGAACGTTTCTAACCCTACTGAGGCACAGCGAGTAGCCATGAACCCATACGCTTTGATGACCCTATATAGACAAGGTTACGACCTGTCAATGACGGCTCAAGGCAGCTCATACGTCGTTCACATGAAGGCTGCAAACGCTAAACGAAGTGTGTCTGAGGCTTATGTAACCGTTAGCAAGGGCTATCAGTTGCAGGGAATCAAGATGAAACAAGGAGGGAAGTGGACTACTATTAAGATTAGTTCCATCCAACGCAAGAGTCTGTCAGACGGCATTTTTAACTTCAATAAGAAGCACTATCCAAGTGCAGAAGTTGTTGATTTAAGATAATAAACACGCTCTTTTCTTCCTTTATTTATCAATCATCAAGAAAAGAGGAAAGCGATAAGAAAGAAGCAGAAGGAGACAGGGATGACTTATTGGGAGACCTTTCTAACTCTTCGCCAACACTTCTCTCTCGCTGAAAAGCGCATTAAACAAAGGAGAGCCAACCGCATAGCAAGGTATATCTACTATGCGTTGACGCTCTTTGCGTATGCTTATATTGCATGGGGCGGATGGCAACTTGCCAACTTAGCAAGCGAACCTGACTATGGTGGCTATCGTCTCATCTTTATGCTCTTACCCCTCTTTCTCATCGTTGACCATATCTTTCGCTATGGAACAATACGTCAGGAATTCTTCCGATTGCGCCCCTATCTTCTCTTACCATTGCCCCGTTACGCATGTGTCGACTATCTCATCCTGCGTCAGATAGCGCAACATGGTAATCTCTTCCTACCTCTCATCGCCATTCCCTTTGGTTTGAAAGCCTTATTACCAGCCGTCGGACCAATGGAAATGATGGGTTACACGCTTGGAATATGCCTACTTAGTCTTATCAACGGACAGTTTTTTCAAATCACACGAACACTATCCTCACGCCGACTTGTTTATTACCTCTTACCCATAGTGGTTTATCCACTCCTTTTCCTCCCCTTCTTCTTCGTGCCATCTCTAGCTGACCTCTTTCATCAGGCGGCTCTCTTCGGACAACTAATCATGCGAGGAAACATCGCTTTCTATCTGCCAGCTCTGTGCCTACTCATCATCCTCACGCTCATAAACAGGCGTGTTCTGTTGAGTCATCTCTATTATGAAGCATACACGGCAGGCGTAGCAAAGACGACAAAAAGGCGTGTTCTATCGCTCAATTTCCTAGAGCATTTCAAAGAGTTAAGCGAATACTTGAAACTGGAAGTGCGTTTCATCCAACGCAATAAACGCTTGCGTCATTCCTTTATCAACAGCACCTGCTTCATTATCTTTTATTCGATAGCGATGATTTGGCAGTCCGAAAGCGGCTCAACCATCACTGCTACAATCCTTCTCTATTGTTTTTCAATCTATGGCATAGCCTTTCTTACCCCCTTGATGTGCTATGATGGCAACTATTTCGAGTGCCTTGTCATGCTGCCAAAGAGCCTACATCAACTCTTACTTGCCAAGTATTACTTTTATTCAGCACTCTTGCTCATCCCTTTATTGTGCCTCCTTCCTGCCGTGATAATGGGTAATGTGAGTGTGTGGCTCATCCTCGCTTTCTTCCTTTATACCGCTGGATTCACTTATAGAATACTCTTCCAAATGGCTATATATAATAAGGTGTCATACCCTATGAACGCCTCTCACTCGGCGACTCGATCGAACACAAAGATACCATACATTCAATACATCGTACCTTTCATAGTCCTCGGTCTGCCCGTACCTGTCATCCTTTTAGGGAAAAACTGCCATCTTGAGAATCTATCTAATCTTCTTCTTGCTCTCATCGGATTGCCCTTTATTCTTACGCACCAGCACTGGCTCAAGCAGATTAACCGCCGAATGAGAGTACAACAACACGAACAGATTGCAGGCTTCCGAGGCTGTTAAACGCAGAAGAAGCAGACTAATAAGATTCTGTGAAGTATTCTTCAGCTGTGTAAATTAGCCATTTCTCTTTTTAGCTTAACCCTCTTCCGTTAAAGAAACTTCCCTCCCCTATTCTACTGAGAATAAACGAACTACAAGAAAAGAATGTGTTTTGTGAATCACTATGAAGAATGTGTAAAAACGGAGATAAGTCATTTTTGATATTTATTTACAATCCCACTAGGACATAAAAACAAGTTTCCTGAATGATTGAAAACCTACAAGCAATAAAAAAAGCGATGGCCTTCTCAGGTGATCGCTTGCAATCTAATAGGTATTAGTTACTTTCTAAAAGGTAAAAGATTGTGTTCAGGATAACGATACAAAGATATGATTTTTTATTGTAACTAGCAAACTTATCCAACACTTTTTCATGACATTCTACGTGTGTACGAACACATATTTATGTGATTAATGGGCGTGTTTTAGAACCTATCCAGCCATCTCAATCGTCTCAACCACAGCCTCACCCCCGTCCCCTCTCCGAGTGGAAAAGCCTCCCCCACCCCCTCCGAAAGGAGGGGAGAGCCTAACGGGAGCAAGTTAGGAAAAGGCATTCTTAAAACAAAGAGGGCGTTTCTTCAACGTGAAGGAACGCCCTTTTCATTGCAAGGAAACGCCCTCTTCACATGCAAGGGAGACTCTTTTAGATAGAAAGAAGCACTTGGGGGAACACATCCCCTCCTTTCGGAGGGGCTTGGGGAGGCTGTTTGTTGAATAAAAGATAGGCTTCTCGGTAATACATCCCCTCCCTCGGAGGGGCTTAGGGAGGCTTTTTAGTAGAATTAAGGAAACGCCCTTCTCCAATCGAGAAAGGCGTTTCTTTGCCTCGAAGAGAGCCTCTCCTTGCATCAAACAAATGCCCCTTTTCTTTGCAAACAATGGTTTTCACTCCCCTCTCCATTCGGAGAGGGGCTGGGGGTGAGGCTTGTAGCAGGCTCTCTTATTAAGCTCCCCTCTCTCTTACATAGATATACCCTGCATCAGAGCTGACGTCAAAAAAAAACGCTAAAAAGTTTGGTCAATTCATTAAAAAGCTATACCTTTGCACTCGCAAAAACGATTTGAGCGCCCTTAGCTCAGCTGGTAGAGCAACTGACTCTTAATCAGTGGGTCTAGGGTTCGAGTCCCTAAGGGCGCACAACTAACAGGTTTTTGACCCAAACCAATCGTTTAGCTTGCGCCCTTAGCTCAGCTGGTAGAGCAACTGACTCTTAATCAGTGGGTCTAGGGTTCGAGTCCCTAAGGGCGCACAAAGAGGATTTCTATTTATTAGAAGTCCTCTTTTTTTATGCTTGCAAAGATGGATATGTAAGATTAATGACGAATTATCCGTAAGATAATTACGGATAATTGGAATTTAAATATTACCTTTGCGAAGAAAACATCAATTATGGTACTATGCTAGTTAAGTTCGCTGTAACCAATTATCGTGGGTTTGCTCAAAGAATAGAATGGGATTTGAGTAAGCCGAGTAATTATTCATTTAATACTTTCGCAATAAAGAATGGAATTATAAAGAATGGTATTCTCTATGGTCCCAATGGTTCAGGGAAATCGAACTTTGCCTTATCTCTATTTGATATTGTCAATCATTTATCACAGAGATGGAGACCATCAGATTATTATAATAACTTTGTGTTTGCAGGGAAACCCACTTCTCTGGTAAGTTTCGAATATACTTTCCGCTTTGGTCAAGACGAACTTTATTATACGTATAAGAAAGGTTTAACAGGAATAATAAGGAGTGAGAAGTTATTAGTAAATGGTAACCTTGTGTTCTCTCGCACGGAAGGAACACAACTGGAACTTAGTTCCGAATATCCCATTGACAGCGCAGTTAGATCGAATCTATCCGATAATGTCAATAACGTTCCCATAGTAAACTTCCTCCTTGCCACATATCCTCTTCCTGCCAACCATTATCTCTTTAGACTACAGGAATTTGTAAACTCCATGTTGTGGTTTCGTTGTTTAGAACAGAGAGAGTTCATTGGTTTAGTCTCAGCACCTATCAATTTGGATGAATACATCATCCAGAAAGGACTTGTAAAAGACTTTTCTAGTTTTCTGCAAAGGGTTAGTGAACAAACATTCAACTTCGTTACCCCAGCAAAGGGAGACCGAGTCTTACAGTGTATATTCAATAGCAACAAAGTAACATTCGACTCCATAGCCTCTACGGGGACACATTCGTTAATGCTACTCTATTATTGGATCAAACAGATGTCGAATGCTTCTTTTGTATTTATCGATGAGTTTGATGCTTTTTATCACTATGACCTTTCCTATAAAGTATGTAAGGAGTTGTTCTTACTTGATAACTGTCAGATATTTACCTCTTCGCATAATACTTACCTCATGACCAATGATTTGTTGCGACCAGATTGTAATTTTATCATTAACAACAATAAGATTAAACCCTTGACAGAGTGTACAGACAAAGAACTACGCTTTGGACATAACATAGAAAAACTATTCCGTGGAAAGGCTTTTACACTATGATCTTATTCATCGTAGAGGGTTCTAAGACTGAACCAAGAGTATATGAGACTATTAAAAGGTTATATTTCAGAGACGAAGAAGATATAATTTGCATCTTTGGGAGTAATATCTATGGACTTTACAATCGTCTGAAGAAGTATAATGCGGACTTTGACGACATTGGCAATGTTGCTAACATTGTCGATGTTATCAGAGAGATGGATCCTAAGAATGCAGAGGTATTAAAGAATATAAAGCTCTCTTCTGATATTGATCAAGTTTTTCTGTTCTTTGATTATGACTTTCAACATGCTTACCATGTGCAAGAGCAGCATCCAGAACATTCATTAGAAGAGATACTAAAGGAGGATGATACAAGACTAAAAGAGTTATTGGACTTCTTTAATGAAGAAACTGATATGGGGAAGTTATACATTAACTATCCTATGATAGAATCACTGAAATATACGAAACAACTTCCTGATGCAGATTTCCACACATATAGAACGACCTTAGAGGAGTGCCGTAGTCAATTCAAGAAAGTGGCTGAGGAGTTCTCAGACTATAAGGCTTATAAGGGGATTCTATGGGATAATGCACCTGATGAGATTGATGAGTTAAGGCGTAATTGGGAGCTATTAAAGCAGCAGAATGTTATGAAAGCAAATTACATCTGTACCCTCTCTTATAGTATGCCAACTAGCAAGGAGGATGTGTCACAACAACAAGTATTTGCACACCAAATCAATACATATGATAAGAACAAGTCGATTGCTATCTTAAATTCATTCCCCTTGTTCTTGTATGATTACCTTAAATAAGATTCTAAGATAGCAATGGATGAAAGATAACACTTATCTCTTTCATTATAATAAGATGAATGGTAAGCAGTGGTACAAATGCTGAGAAGTAAGTTTATATACACCTATTATTATATAAACTGACAATTAATAAGATTCTTGAGAATTGATGTTTTCCAGTGGAGAAAAGAGTTGAGCGGAATACGGGAATCGAACCCGCCTCTCAGGCTTGGGAAGCCCGTGCACTACCGATATGCTAATTCCGCAATGGAGCCGATACCCGGACTCGAACCGGGGACCTACGCATTACGAATGCGTTGCTCTACCAACTGAGCCATATCGGCGGTCTTGCAGATGCAAAGATACTGCAAAAAAAACAAACAACCAAATTTTACTTCTTTTTTGTGTAGCATTTTCTATTGTGGATGAAGCAATAATAAGAAGATCATCCAGTGTTCTTTGCAAAGATCCCCTATAGACAACCAAGAGAAAACGATATGCACTTGATGGGTATAAGGGGCGAACTATCAGAAACTAATCTACATAAAAGAGGAACTGATATTGTACGAAAAGTGAGCTGAAACAGCACCCACAATTACTTGTAGGAGCTGCCCAACTCACTAACACTTAACAAACTAACCTAATTATTTCTTGATGACTTTCAATGTCTTGTAAGTCTTTCCATTCTTCATTACTTGTACGAAGTAGATACCACGAGCACCACTGATTGCAACATTTACAACCTGTCCTTCTACTGCATCAAACTGGTTACTCTGTAAGAGTGAACCGGTTGCGCCAAGGATATTTATTGTATAATGACCATTCTCAGCAAAGCGCATGTTCACACTTTCAACAAATGGATTAGGATAAACACTCAAGCCTGTTTGAGCCTCAACAGTAGAGATTCCGTCTGGAATTGCAGTGATATCAACAATCTCATTCACCGTCTTCTCATCTTCACCCCATCCGTTCTTCAACTTCAAGGTAACGTTCTTCTTACCTGGAGCAGCATAGGTTACAACAGCTGTCTTATCACTTTCTGATGAAATTCTGCCATCACCTAATTCCCATGTAGGAGTAGTCTTCACCTCGTATGTACCAACAACACCTGGGAAACCAAGTACATTGTTGTCTGGTTGTTGGTCTACATAAGCAGCTGTAGAAGTGTTTTCACCACCGCTACCTTCCGTAACTACAACAGAACCATCAAAGTCACGACCAGCAGTACCAAGGTTCTTGAACTTCTTACCATCAACCTCTTCAAAGGTGAAGTAAGCCTTCAAGTTAGAAGGTATTGAACCTTCCTTATAACCCTTCATAGCCTCTAGAACTTCTTCTTTAGACAATGGTTTATCCCATACCTGAACCTCATCAATGACACCATTGAAGCCGCTCTTGTAAACACCACCACCACCAATAAAGATGTCAGCTACCTCATAACTGCGGATACGGTTATCGTTTGAATCCTCACGACGGATAGAGTTTGAGAAGCTGTGACTAGCAACTTCACGACCATTGAAATAAATCTTTTGAATGTTACCATCCGTATGGGTTACAACAATGTGATTCCATACTCCAGGAGTAACACTATATCCCGTAGTCATCACATCCTCGTAAGGAATATCATGAGAGGTCCAACCCATCGTATTGAAAGAGACTTCGTTCGCTGGGTGGAGAGAACGACCTTGCCACTCAGGACGGATTGTTACCCAAAGATCACCCCAGTTGTTATGTGGCCAGCTATCCTTGATTGAGTTCTTATTGATAAGGTTTGTACCCTGCTTATCATGGTTAAAATTATCTGCCTTGAACCACAATGCGTATGAATAAGACTTACCTTTTTGAACATCACCAGGGATGCGGAACATCTTAGGATCGGTGATAACCAAGCCATGTGAAGCCATACCCTCACCCAAACGAGCGTCGTAAGTGTAAGAAACAGGCTTTCCTGTTTGCTCTGTTTGCTTATCAGCTGTAAGTGTATTGATGTGAGGAACAGCACCAGTAGCCTCTGGTGTAATCTTCACCTTACCACGTGTTGTGGTTGACTTACCCTGACTATCAACAACAACGAGGTCGTAAGTGCCCTCTTGGTCAACTCTGAATGTAGCACTTGTACCACTTTCTGCGGTTGCTACAGTAGCCCCAGTCACTGCATCTTTCAATGTCCATGAGGTAGCAGCAGGCACCATCTCATCAAGATACTTGAGTGTGAATTCCTCTCCTGGCTTGATAACTGGACGGTCAGCAACTACATCGCTCAATGGCTGGTTGTATTCAACTCTCTGGTAAGGAGTCCAAACAATCTCAGAACCCTGCTTGCCATCAGGTGCAACGGCACGTACACCAAAGCGACAATCACGCTTATCGTTGCCTGATACCATAGGTGCATCTACAACATAAGCTGCCCATGAGGTAGTAGCAGTAAGGAGCTGTTCTTTCTGCCCTTTCTGCTGGAAGTAGATTTCATAATACCATGTTCCAACCTCGTCATTATAGGTTTTCTCCCAGTCTGACTCATCTTTTGAAGCATATTGCAACTTGAAGTCACAAGCATTGTAACGACCACGGAGCACCTGTACTTGCTTTATGGTTGGAGTTGCAGTATTGAATAATTGAGTCGAATTACGCAATGCCATCTCACCAACATGGAGCTGGTAATCAGCAGGACTATTCTCTACAACAAGTCCCATCATAGCCACCTTATCGCCTGCAGCAAGCCCTAAATCGGAAGCCTTAACGGTGAATGTGCTCCATTTACCTGCTGTCTCTGTAGCTGGTAAATCAACTTGTTTGTAGTCAGTGGTGTGATCCTTCAATGCAACAAAGAGTTTTGCATGAGAATCTGTACCCTTCAATGTCTTATAGGTAACCGAGAACTCATAGTCAGGTTGCACCTCAAGCATGGTCTTAAAGAGCTTCACACGAGAGAAGTCAGTCTGTCCAGAAAGTGACAAACAAGAGCCTCCCCAATAAGCATCATCGAAGGTGAGTTCTGCTTTCACTAGTCCGTTGATGTTGCTTCCATTCACTTCATCATTGCTATCAGTAATCCACCAACGCCATGTTGGCATGAAGTCTTGAGTATTGAGGTTATACCACTTATGATCAAAAGCGACCTGTCCATCCTTGCGGAAACTCAATCCATTACCAAGGTTGAAACGTGAGACAAATGGTATCTGCTGTATGGTTGACTTCGCTGTAAGGAAGGTTGCAAGCCCATGGAAGTTCTTCAGGCTAGAGTTAGCCAACGTACAATTTGTGTTGATACCAGGCAGATAACCGGGGTTGTTATTACCTCCACTGAATATCAATTCTTGCTTCTTTAGATAGGCTTTCTGTATTGCGATGTCTGAAGTTCCATCGTCGGTTGCACTCTGATGGATGAGACTTTGCGAGTGAGCACCCCAAAAGCCAATAGAGATGTCATTGTTCAATAATGCACTCCAGTTGTTATTTCGCAACGCACGTCCTTGTATATCAAAGCCTGCATAATAGTCGAAGCTGCTTCTACCTAATCTATTAGCAGTGCTGACAGAACCGTTTAGATGCCAATTACCCCAGTTGTAATTAGCAAAGAGCATATCAGTAGCAATGTTGTCCTTATCACCAAAGATCTTCTTGTTATGATCACCTAGACCACCATCAAAGTGAATACTACCACGATCATCTGTACCATCATACCAATGTACTTCGAACTTCCAATCAATCTTCTTAGCCTCTTTGTGACATTCAACGAAGAACTCTGTCAACTGCGTCATCACGTCAGCAGAGGTGTGGAACTCCGAGTTAAAACCAATTCCATTGATACCATAATACTTCATTAAGCGCACAAATGGTGCCGCATAAATGAACTTTCCACCCCTCTTTTGCGTCAATTTATATAATACGCGACTATAGGTATCTGGGCGCCAATTACTTAGATAAACATAAGCACCATAACCTATTGACATCACACAACCTACTGAAACACCATTCTTATGGGCTACATCAGTAAGACCAGCAGACGAACGAATCCATGGAGAAGTCCAGTTTCCATGAATGTCAATGTATGACCACAAACTGAAGTTATCGCCTTCAAAACAATAACGAGGCAATGCCTTCCACTTAGAGGTAGGATCATCAAGTGGTGTCCAAAGACACATCTTACGTTCTGGATTAACACCTTGACGCACCTGATAGTCACCATCTTTAATGCGCTCCAATGGGCGAACACGAGAGATGTAGAACTGGTCGTCAATAGCACTGACACCTTGTGGCTGTTTCATCTCACCTTTCATCCAGGCTTCTAGATAGTTAGGGAGATCTTCAAACTTGGCGTCCTGAATGTCTAACGGATGTGTTGGGGTGCGCTGTGCAGTAGCACTCAAACAACTAGCTAGAGCCAAGGACGCAAAAAGCGTAAACCTTTTCATAATTTAAATGTTTAGTTAATAATTGGTTTAAGAGATTATTATTTTAGGTTTTTAAGGGGAGTTATTTTGAGAAGTGAAAAGAGTTTTGAGAAGTAAAGGGAGTTACTTTCACTTTATCGAACTCCCCTCACTTCTCAAAAAACATCTTATCTGCAGATTAACTTAACGGTACGAAGTGTCTTACCATCCTTCTTTACGTTTACAATGTAAACGCCTTGAGCACCAAGATGGAGGCGAACATTATCGGTACCATTGACAGATAGGCTCTTACCAGCTACAAGCTGACCATTTGTAGAGTAGATCTGAACAAGATAGTTACCCGCTGTTTCAATGTCGAGTAATACGTCACGATCAACAGAATAAACCTTCATGTCAGCAGCCTCTGTACCATTGATACCTGTTGGATCAGCTTTCACCTTGATTACCTTAAAGGTGCGAGTATCTGAACCATGAGCATTCTTCAATGTCAGAGTTACTTCATAATCACCTGGTTTAGCATACGTTAGTTTAGCACTACCAGCGAGATCGTTACCCTCATGTGATACAATAGTAGCCTTCTTAGCAGTCCACTCTGCTGTAGTCTTTACTTCGAAGTTACCAGAAACGAATGGGCTACCAGCATCAAAAGTAGGTTCATCTGGAATAAGAGCAGAAACGCCCTCACCTTGTCCAGCGCGTAATTCACCATGAGCCAACTTAGCATCACCTACCTTACTTGCGAAGTAGTAGTCACCATCAGCATTGTTCTCAAAGTCCCAATAAGCCTTCAAACCAGCCTCATTAGGATTGGTTGACATCATTGACGCTGTTGCTTCAACTTCAGAGAGATACTTATTATAGAACTTAACATCATCAATGGTTGCATTCATAGCAGCTGTTTGATGACGACCAAGACTGATGCCAAGGATGTTAGAATCCCACCAGCCATTATTAGCAAATCTTTGAGGACAGAGACCTGTACCATCAGTACCATAGCTCCAAGTTGTAGCTTCTGCTTGTTTACCATTAATGTAAAGCATTGGCTTGGTTGTTGCGCCATCACCATTCATAGCTAAAGTAAAGTGAGTCCAAGCACCTGGAACGAAGTCAACCTTCCAACGTTGTTTGTACTCTGGAGAGCCACCACCATTCCTAGCACGGAGTGTCAACTCATAGATACCAGTGTTAGGATCGTATGTAGACCACATTGTACCCCAGTTATTCTGTGGCCAGGCAATACCTGGACTACGCATATCAATTATCTGAGTACCACCAGAGAAACTATTGAATTTCACCCAGAAAGCAAGTGACCAAGGCTGGTTATTGTTTGTCAAGCCTAGTTCAGAAACCTTAACACCTACTGGCTTCTCGAGAGTCTTGATACCTCTTGAACCAGAACCATCAGCCTTCTTACCCTCGTACTTCATTGTTACTTGTGCATTGGGAAGAACTTCGATAGAAGTTGTCTGATCATCAGCTGTTAGAGAGTTGATATGAGGAACGGCACCAACGGCTTCAGAAGTAATCTGAATGTAGTTAGAGTATCTTACTTCCTTATCGGTGCGAAGACCATTTTGATTCACCTTACCTGTAAGTACAAGATCATAGAAACCTGTAGCACTTAAACCATCAACATGGATCTTCTTAGATTGATCACTGGTTTTAACAACTACACCATTATGCTCAATCTTCCAGTCTCCTACTTCATGGCGTGGGTCTACATAAGCAATAGTAAATTCTTCATTAGGCTTGATGACAGATTTGTCAGCCTTGATTTCATCGCTGTAATCGTATCGATTAAAGATATTATGTTGCTCTGTGCCCCATGCTATGTCGCTCTCCTGCTTCATATCAAGAGATACGGCAGAAACACCAAATTTAATAGTGCCCTCCCCCTCGAAATTAACAGGAACAGAGTAATACATACCTGCCCAAGAGGTTGTAACACCCATTAAGATTGGCTTTTCATTACCCTGCTGTGCCCAGAGTTTGAAGAGAGAAGTCTTCACATCAGTATTGTAGCAAGGCTCGCCTGGACCTTTATCATTAGGCATGTTGAAGATAATCTTACCATCAACACCATTCTGTGCAGAGTGTAACAAAGCTGTAGATACAACCTGTGGCATTTCTGGCTTCTCGAATGTTCCACGTACAATAGAGAACTCGCCAAGATAGAGATTAAGGTTGTTTGCATTCTCCATCTTCAATGCAACGAGGGCAAGGTGCTTATTTGCTAAGTTACCATCAACCGTGAAGGTCTTCTCTACCCACTTATCTTCGTCTGTTTCATCAGAAGCATTCAATACCTTATAATCATTCTCGGCATTTATGTTATCCTTTGTTAGAAGAACCAAAGAAGCGTCAGACTTACCAGCCTTTACCTTATAACGGAAGGTAATCTTATCGCCTGCCTTCAACTCAAAGTCTGTCTTGAAGAGGTGGAGATACTCCTTAGGAGTGTTACCAAAGATGTGTACAGTAGAACCACCAAGATACGCATCATCCCATACGAACTCGGCATCCAAGCCTGTTCCATCATCTGGAACATCAATAGGTTCACGACCCAACAACTTCTTAGCAAACCACCAACGCCATGTTGGCAAGTAGTCCTGTACACCTACGTTAGCCCAAGGACGATCGTTCTTACGCTCACCATCATAGTTGAAGAACTTACCATTACCCAAGTTGAAATAGCTGATGAATGGTTCTTCGGCTAGATTCCATGACATGGAACTACGTGCCGTCATCATGGAAGACATACCTGCAAAATCAAAGTTATCAGCATTGTAATTCAAGCTATTATCAATCTCAAGGTTGTTAACAGGGTTGCGGGAACCGCTTGAGAACCAACGCTCAGTGCGCAACATATAGGTACGCTGCTTGGTTTCAGGGTCACTTCCCTTCTCACCACGGCTCTCAAAGAACATATTCTGAGAGTGAGCTCCCCACAAACCAATAGAGATTGGATAGTCCTTCAACAATGTCCAACGAGGAGTTGAGTGTGGTTCACCACCTTGCATATTGATACCTGCATAGAGATACAATGGGTCACGATGGATTTCTTTAGCCTTCTCTACAGACTGGCTCAATAGCCATGGACGATTCCAGTTATAGTTGAAGAACAATGAAGCAGCCTCACTTCCCTCTACACCAAACACATTCTTGTTATTATCTGTCAATCCTTGATCGAAGTAACGACTACCATTTTCTTGTGTACCATCATACCAGACATTCTCGAAAATAGGGTTAAGCGACTTCATTGCTCTATTCAGATTAACATGGAAATCCTTAATTGCTTTCGTCACCCTACCACGAGTATAAATCTCTGTGTACTCTGAGTTATAACCAAAACCGTCATAACCATAGTAATTCATGTAGGCAGCAGCCTTGTCAATCTCAACTTTTGAGAGGGTCTCTAAAGCGGATCTCCAGCCACCATCTAGATTACCAAAAGGAATACCAGCAACCGATGTTACAGGCACACCATTCTTATGTGCTACGTCCAACAGCGCTGCAGGAATACGACCTAAGCCACAATTCCAGTCTCCCCAGTGTGTAACGTAAGGCCACATTGAGAACACCTCAGAATCGAAGACACCATCAGGAAGAGCATTCTTGCTAGGCACGTTCCATGGTAACCAAGCGATAAGACGCTTGTCATTCTCTGCTGTAATGTTTGTTCTTACCTGTGTTTCAGGGTTGCGGAAACGCACCTTTGGTTTCACACGAGAGATAAAGAAGTTATCGTCCTCGGTAATCTTTGGATTTGTTTTTGACCAATTCCTTAATCTATTAGGGAACTCTTGTGACTCAAATCCCCACTTGATGTAGCCTTCCTTCAGTTCCTGCGCCATAAGCGTAGAAGGAGCCAAGAAACAGCCCAAAAGGAGTAGATTTAATTTCTTCATAAATAACTTAAGTTTTGATTTTATTAATTAGGTTTTCTTTAAATCACTTGTCTTTTACGTCCCAACCATTTATTTCTTAATTATAAGAAAGGTGTGGACTTCTTTGTTTTGTATCATGACATGAAACAAGGTTAACCAACTTGTAGTATCCAAGTTGGATAACCTTATTTCGATTCTATTACTTGATTGCTATCTTTTGTGTGCGAATAACATTCTTATTCAACATCTTAACGAGATAAACACCAGGTACTAACTCATTTGTATTAAATGTCTTTGGTTGAACCATACTCTTGATAGTCTGACCATCAGCAGAGAATACCCATGCACGTTCAACATTGTTGAAAACAACCTTACCATCAGTAACAACGACAGAAGAGGCTGCACTAGCGTTAGCTGTTTGGATGTTAGTTGAACCGCCTTCGAGCATCTCTGGCTGCTCAGCTGTACCCTTATCGTGGGTATCAGTCTTACCACCACGAGCTGCATGAGTACCTGTAATGGTTACACCGAAATCGATAGCAAAACCCTTATTGAACTTACCCGTTGGGGTCAAACCGCCCTGGAACCATGCATCACAGAATACAAGACGGAGACGACTCTTACCTGGTTTAGCATCTTCTGGAATGGTAAACTCATATTCATTAAGCTGTTGTACCTGTGCTGGCACACCAGAACGCACCTTACCAAAGAATACCACACACTCACCCTCACTAGGATTAGTTGAAAGATTATCTGGGTTGAATTGCTTGTCACCATCAAAGTCCATCCAAGCCTTACCCATGCAGTAACGAAGGTCGTCATGACTATTGTCACGCGCTGGAGTAGCCTCGTAACCCTGAATCTTCACTTTCACAGTCGTACCCTGTGCCACTATCAACTCATGATCAGTTGCATCCACATAGTTTGTCTCGTTACCTGCAGGACCATTGGCAGTATAGTTGATATCCTGTGTTCCACCCACAGTCTGGAACTTCTGAACGTAACGAATTCTCTTCGCAACATCTGCACCAGCTGCAGCATTATCGAGTTCAACTGTTCCGTAGCCCTCTTCTTTAGCATTAGGAAGATCTGATTGCTGAGCACGTGGAACCTCTATCCATACTGTCTTAGAGTAAGTTTTGAGGTCAGTACCTACAGAACGAACACCAATAAATGGTCTATCATTTACGTCAGTAAACTGTATGTTTGGAATGAGAGTAGCCCATTGTGATGTACGACCTACTTCAGATACGGCACCATCCGGACCATTCTTATAAAGGATTTCGAAGTGATCAATGTTTGCATCATCGTTGTAGATGGTAGGATTATCACCTGGTTCTTTATCAATACCCCATACAGCCTTAACAGAAAGAGAGTTTTTAGTCTCTTCTTTTACCTGGACTGTTAGCCCCTTCACATTGGCTGGTGTAGCTGTCACGTCATCATTAATTTCGAGCTTACCAACAAGTACCTTATAATCTGCATCTGGATTATTTACACGCAAACCAATACGCTCAATCTTCTGACCTGCGGTGATATCACTCAATTCAATACTCTTTTCTGTCCAATTGCTGTTATCTGTATTGCCTACTGGATAAACCTTCCATGCTCCATTTACACGTACAATTAAAGAAAGTTTAGAGTCTGTTGTCCCCTCCTTGCCAGTCTTGATAGCCACCTTAGCAACAACCTTACCCTTAGAAGGAGTTAGGTTAGTCTTATAGAGGACAACGTCTGTCGCACTTGCATTACTTACACCTTTCAAGCTTAAGCAGGCACCACCTGTATAGGCATCCTCATTGGTCAAAGATGGTTGAACTGCTGTGCTTGCAGTCTCAGTACCTGCATCAACAACCAACCAACGATAAGTTGGAACAATGTCTTGACTACTCATGTTGTACCATGAGCCCGCTGTTTTCTTACCTTTATAATTATAACGTTCACCATTACCCATATTAAAGTGGGTTGCAAAAGGAAGGTTGCCAGAGATAGCTGTGCGCTCTGGAATCCAAGAAGCAAGACCTGCGAAGGTTCTCAATGGCGGTGTACCACCTTGTGCTTCAACATTATTACCCCTATTGCTAATTGCTGGACGTGATAATGGATTACGATTACCACCAGAGAAAGCACGCTCAAGATACTCTTGATAGTTAGACATACGAGACATTGCGTCACCACCTGTATTATAACTCCAGAAGCGACTTTCTGCATGTTCTCCCCATAGACAGATACCACAACGATTTGCATCTTGGTTGTTAAGACTATTCCAACGCCTGTCCATACTTACTATCCATACACCAGCATAAAGCCCATCAGCAGAGCCCATTGTGCGTTCTGCCTCTTTTACAGACTCTCCCATACTCCAACTGAAGTCGCTGTTGTCGTAATTCAACATTACTTCACAGATACGATTGTCCTTGTCTTGACCCCACATATAGCTCGAGTTATAAGAGGTAAGTCTAGAACTCGTTGTGTAATACATAATCTTGAAGTCGTTGAAACCTTCAGCCTTCGCAATCTTATAGAGTTCCTTGTGGAAAGCAATATTATCTGCATCCTGATACTTGTTAGTGCTTTCCCAGTTATAGTTGATACCATCGAAACCGAGGAAGCGCATGCAGTTGATGATAGGATGCGTATAACGGAAGCTACCATCACTATTACGAGTCATAATGAAGCTTGCCCAACTGTTAGCAGCTCCACCCGTTGTATGATCGAAGAACTTAATACCAGCAAAGATGCTTGTACCATTGCGGTGAGCAGCATCAGCCCATGAACCTGGTGCTTGGAAAAGTCCGTAGTTCCAGGCACCAAACAGGTTGGTATAGTTCCACAGCGAAGATGCTTGTACCATTGCGGTGAGCAGCATCAGCCCATGAACCCGGTGCTTGGAAAAGTCCGTAGTTCCAGGCACCAAACAGGTTGGTATAGTTCCACATTGAGAAGTTATCGTTAGCGAATGTCTTTGAAGGATAGCCACCGAGGTTCTTTCCAGCACCACCAGGGATATTCATAAAGAGGTTACGATTCTCGTAAGTATCTTGGAGAAGTCGGTCAGCACGTGACTCAATAGCACGCTTTCTGACGTGTGAGCGGATAAACTCTACCTCGTCTTTGATGCCCCATGCGGTAAGGTCGGCATCTGTAGGATATTTCTTGCCGTTATCAAGAAGTTCTGCAAAATGCTCAAGAAGGGTCTGATCGCCCAACTTTGACAGGTCGAACACCTGTGTTGAAGCTGTTGAAGAATATGTTTGTGCAGTCACACCAGCAGGAGCCATAGCCATCATAGCTGCGATAATCCATGCACTAAGAGTAGATTTTTTATTCATGTAATTTAGGTTTTGTAATTAATACTTAATAAATTTAGTTCCCAGTAGAGTGACGTTTTATGCCACCCTACTGGGTTATTGTTTCAATTCAGAGTTTCATTTAGAAGTTTGAAGTGGTCTTGTCCCAGAAGAGACGAGTTGCCATCTTGTCTGGACCGCCCAATGCTGGGATACCAGTGTTGTCAACATCCTGCTTTGTTGCGATATCGCTTGTGCCAGGGAATGGCAGACGACGCATGATATCACCAGGAACCAAACTACCATCAGCCTCATCGATGTTCAATACTGGCAACATACGTGGGAAGCCTGTACGACGGAGGTCAACCCATGCCTCGAAGCCATTAGGATAAGTAGCGAGGTACTTCTGAGTGATAATC